>WNFC01001207.1_pt1 | contig 26901 bp, 22 predicted proteins | sample 5400541 | NCBI WGS metagenome assembly WNFC01 (sample SAMN13153342, study PRJNA577476) | soil metagenome | isolation source: 120 cm saprolite under Douglas fir tree site 2 hole 2 replicate 1 | place: USA:California | collected 2015-04-18 | reverse complement strand
GTGCGCCCCACCGCGAACTCGTGGATCATCTCCGTCGCCTCGGAGCCCACGATGTGCACGCCCAGGATCTCCCCGGTGCGCTTGTCGGCCACCACCTTGAGAAATCCCTCCGTCTCCCCCAGGGCCACCGCCTTGCCATTGGCCGTGAAGGGAAAACGCCCCACGGCGATCTCGCGGGCGAGCGGCCCGCGATGGCCTCCGCCGCGACCACGCCCTCCGCCATCGCCTTGTGCGCCAGCATCTGGCGTCCCGTCATGTCGCCCACCGCGAAGATCCCCTTGACCGATGTCTCCATCGTCGGTCCCACGGTCACGAGCCCGCGCTCGCTCGCCACCCCCAGGGCCTCGAGCCCCAGCCCCTTCGTTCTCGAGGCGCGCCCGACGGCCATCAGGACTTGCTCGGCCTCCAGGCGCTCCGCCTTGCCCTCGGCCTCGATCTCCACGGTGAGGCCGGCCTTGCCTGGGCTGACCTTCTGCACGCGAACATTCGTGCGAATGGTCATGCCCCGGCGACTGAAGACGCGCGCGAGAAGGGCCGAGACCTCCTCGTCCTCGATGGGCAGCACGCGGGGCAGCGCCTCGAGCACGGTCACGGGCACTCCGTAGGCGCCGTAGATGTCGGCGAACTCCATGCCGACGGCCCCCGCCCCGATGACGATGAGCGAGGCGGGCGTGGCCTCGATCCGCACCGCGCCGTTGGAGGAGATGACCTGCTTCTCGTCGATGGTGACGCCGGGCAGCGATCTTGGCTCGGAGCCCGTGGCCAGGATGATGGCCTTGGCCTCGAAGGTCTGGACCCCGTCCTTGCCCTTGACCTCGACCACGTTCCTGGCCTTGAGGGTGCCCGTGCCGGGGACGAGCGTGATCTTGTTCTTGCGAAAGAGGAACTCGACACCCTTGGCCATGCGGTCGGCCACGCGTCGTGAGCGCTGCACGGCCTGGGCGTAGTCGGCCGTCCACTTGTCGACGGTGACGCCGAACTCCTCGGCGCGCTGGAAGAGCCCCACGATCTCCGCGTTGCGCAGGAGGGCCTTGGTCGGGATGCAGCCCCAGTTGAGGCAGACCCCCCCCGGCCTGTCGTCCTCGACGGCGGCCACGGAGAGACCAAGCTGGGCGCAGCGGATGGCGGCGACGTAGCCGCCGGGGCCCGTGCCCACCACGACCACGTCGAAGCGCTGGGCCGCCATCGCGCTATGCTCCGTGCCGTGCCAAATGGCGAGTCAGACGAGGCCCGCGGGAGGCAGCAGCCCGAGGCGTACGTAACCCTTCGAGCTGAGGGGCGCCACCACGAGGCGAGGGCCGAGTGGGACGTACGTTGAGGGTTGCTGCCGACCGAGAACGTTGCCGTTCGAGGCGAGCGGCTTCGCCGCGAGGCGAGAGCTGAGTAGATCTGGCGAAGTCAGTTGGCACGGCACTACACCAGGAGCCGCAGGGGCTCTTCGAGAAGATGCTTCGCGTCCTGAAGGAAGCGCGCCCCCATGGCGCCGTCCATCACCCGGTGGTCGCACGAGATGGTCATCTTCATGCGCCGGCCCACGCGGATCTGCCCACCCTCGGCCACGGGCTTCTCGACGACCGAGCCCACGGCGAGGATGGCGCCTTCCGGCGGGTTGATGATGGCCGAGAACTCCTCGACATCGAACATGCCGAGGTTGGAGACGGAGAAGGTGGCCCCGCTCATCTCCTGCGCGCGGAGCTTGCCGCCCCGAGCCCGCTCGGCGAGGTCCCGGGCCTCGAAGGCGATCTGGGTCAGCGGCTTGGCGTCGCAATCCCGGAGGACAGGGGTGATGAGGCCTTCGTCGAGGGCGACGGCGATGCCGATGTGCGCGCGGTGGAAGACGCGGATGGCCTGGCCCTGGAGCTGGGCATTGACGCCCGGATTCTTGAGGAGGGCCAGCGCGCACGCCTTGATGATCAGGTCGGTGACGGAGACCTTGGGCTGCCCCTCGAGCGCGTTGAGATCCGCGCGGAGCGCCCAGGCACGGTCCATGGCGACTTCCGAGGTGACGTAGAAGTGCGGGATCGGCCCCTTCGACAGCGGCATGCGCTTGGCGATGACGGCGCGCATGGGGGACAGGGGCTGGTCCTCGAATTCAGCGCCCGTGCGCGGCGGGATCACGAAGGCGGGACGCGTGGCGGCCGCGGGAGCCGCCGCGGCGGGACGGGCGACCGGCGGCGCGGCGGCGGGGGCGGTGCCGGCCGCCTCGACGTCCCGCCGGACGATGCGACCGCCCGGGCCCGATCCCTGAACGAGCCTGAGATCCACGCCCGACTGGGCCGCGACCTTGCGAGCCAGCGGCGAGGCCTTGACCCTGCCACCGCCGGCGCCTGCCCCCGCGGGCGCGGCAGGCGCCGGCGACATGGGCACGACCGAGGGGGTGGCCGGCTCGGACTTGTAGCTCTCCATGGCGGGAAGCGCGGCCGCGGCCTTGTCGGGAGCCGGCGCCGCGGCGGCGGCCGGGGGCGGCGCTGACGCGGCGAGAGTCGAGATGTCGTCGGACGGCTCGGCGATGACGCCGATGAGATTCCCCACCGGCACCTGCCCGCCCTCACTCACCAGGATCTTGCGCAGCACGCCCGAGCCGAAGGCCTCGATCTCGACGTTGGCCTTGTCGGTCTCGACCTCGGCGATGACATCACCGCCCTTGACGGAGTCGCCCTCTTTCTTGATCCACTTGATGACCTTGCCGGTCTCCATGGCGTCGGACAGCTTTGGCATGATGACCTTGGTGATCATGCGCAGACCCTGCGGATGGCGGCCAGGATCTTGGCCTTGGACGGAGTCTTGAGCAGCTCGAGGTTGCGCGCGTACGGCATGGGCGCATTCTCGCCGGTGACGCGGGCCACCGGGGCATCGAGATCGTCGAACGCCTCTTCCTGGATGGTGGCGGCGATCTCGGAGCCCATGCCCGCGAAGCCCGCCCCCGCCTCGATGACCACGCAGCGGTGGGTCTTGCGCACCGAGCCCAGGATGGTGGCGGTGTCCATGGGGCGGAGCGTGCGCGGGTCCACGATCTCGACGGAGATGCCGTCCTTGTCCAGCTCCTCCGCCACCTCGAGAGCGCGATAGAGCATGCCCATGTAGGCGATGACGGTGACGTCTGTGCCCTCGCGGCGCACCGCGGCCACGCCGAGAGGAATCAGGTACTCGGGATCCTCCGGCACCTCACCCTTGATGGCGTAGAGCGTCTCGGACTCGATGAAGATGACGGGGTTGTCATCGCGGATGGCCGATTTCAGCAGGCCCTTGGCGTCGCCCGGCGTCGAGGGGCGCACCACCTTGAGCCCGGGCACGTGATAGAAGTACGTCTCCATGCTCTGCGAGTGCTGGGCGGCGAGCTGCGCGGCGGGCCCGCCGGGGCCACGCACCACGAGCGGGACGTTGTACTGGCCGCCCGACATGTAGCACATCTTGGCGGCCGAGTTCACGATCTGGTCGAGGGCGAGGATGGAGAAGTTGAAGGTCATCATCTCCACCACGGGCCGGAGGCCGAGCATGGCCGCGCCCACGCCGATCCCGGTGAAGCCCGACTCGCAGATCGGCGTGTCCACGATGCGCTTCTCGCCGAACTCCTTGAGGAGACCCTGAGTCACCTTGTAGGCGCCGTCATAGAGCCCGACCTCCTCGCCCATGACGAACACGCGGGGGTCGCGTCGCATCTCCTCCCGGAGAGCCAGGTTCAGGGCCTCGCGATACGTCATGACGGCCATGGCACTAGTCCTTGTACACGTCGGTGAACAACTCTTCGGGCGGCGGCTCGGGAGAAGCCTCGGCGAACGCCACCGCCTCGTCCACCTGATCCGCCACCGCCTTCTCGATCAGCTTGAGATCGGCCTCGGTGAGGGCGCCGTCCTTCAGACAGCGCTCCGAGAAGAGGACGATCGGATCGCGCTGCTTCTCCCGCTCGACCTCTTCCTTGGTCCGGTAGATGGCGCCCGCGGGATCGCGCATCGAGTGCCCGCGGAAGCGATAGGTGCGCGCCTCGATGAGGGTGGGCACCTTCTCCCGTCGCGCGCGCTCGACGGCGCGCCCCACGCAATCGCGGATGGCAAGCACGTCCATGCCGTCCACCGCCTCGCCCTTGATGCCGTACGTCTCGGCAAAGCGCCAGATCTCCGTCTGGGCGAGCGCGCGGTGAATGGCCGTGCCCATGGCGTAGCGGTTGTTCTCGCAGATGTAGACCACGGGCAGCTTCCACAGCGCGCACAGGTTGAGGGACTCGTGGAACTCTCCCTCGGGCACGGCGCCGTCGCCGAAGTAGCACAGCACGACCTGGTCGCCCCCCTGGTACTTGATGGCGAACCCCGCCCCCGCGGCGAGGGGCAGATGGGCGCCCACGATGCCGTGGCCGCCCAGGAAATTGACGCCCTTGTCGAAGAGGTGCATGGAGCCGCCCTTGCCCTTGCTGAGACCGTCCATGCGTCCGAAGAGCTCGGCCATGATCCGCCTCGGATCGGAGCCCTTGGCCAGGCAATGACCGTGCTCGCGGTACGACGACACCGAGTAGTCGTCCGACCGGCAGGCCGCGGTGGCCCCGACCGCCACCGCCTCCTGGCCGATGTAGAGATGGAGGAAGCCGCCGATCTTGCCCATGGCGTACATCTCGGCGGCCTTCTCCTCGAAGCGACGGATGAGCTGCATCTGGGTGAGGAGGCGCCTGGCCAGCTCGCTGTCGAGCCGCGCGCTAGGCGCCACCGTTTTCATCTGAGCCATGCCTTACCCCCGCATCAGCGACAGCTCGTCCACCGAGAGGCGGCGGCGGAGCCGGAAAATAGCAACGATGATCGCGAGCCCCACCGCGACTTCGGCGGCCGCGACGCACAGGACGAAGAAGACCAGGGCCTGCCCGTCGACAGAGCCATGCTGCTGGCCGAAAGCCACGAATGCGAGATTGGCCGCGTTGAGCATGATCTCGATGGACATGAAGATGACGAGCGGGTTGCGCCGCACGAGGACGCCCAGGACCCCGATCACGAACAGGACCGCGGAGAGCCCCACGTACCAGGAGGTCGGCACCATGCTAGGCCGTCCTCCGCTTGGTCAGGGCGATCACGCCGACGAGGGCCGCGAGCAGGAGCACCGAGGTGACCTCGAAGGGATACAAATAGTCGGTGAAGAGCTCGAGGCCGATGGCCGCCACCCCGCCCGGCACGGTGCGGGTCGCGGGCGCCCCGCGGAAGAGGCCCGAGCGCAGCATCACCGCGAGGACGATCAGCAGCAGCCCGCCCACCGGCACGGCCAGCCAGCGCTGGGCCCGGAGGGGATCGGGGCCGGTCTCCTCCCTGCCGGGGATGAGCACCATGATGGCGAACACGAAGAGGACGGCGATGGCCCCGGCGTAGACGATGACCTGGGCGGCCGCGAGGAACTCCGCGCGCATCTGAAGAAAGAACGCGCCCAGGGTGGCGAGGTGCACGACGAGGAAGAGGGCGCCGTGGATGGGGTTCCGCCGGAGGACGAGGCCAACGGCCGAGCCCACGGCGAGGACGGCGAGGATCCAGAAGGTGACGATGGCCGGAGTCACGGAGCCTTCCGGTCGGCGGGAATGGGCACGGGCGAGGTGGGCACGCCATTGGGCCCCGCCGCCTCGAGGGCGAGGAGCGTCTCCTTCGTGTAGATCATGCCCCCGCGACTGTACGAGGAGAATTCCAGGATGCCCGTGTCCATCCGGATGGCGTCTTCCGGGCAGGCCTCCACGCAGTAGCCGCAAAAGACGCACTTGCCGAGATCGATGTCGAAGCGCTCGGGTACCTTCTCGATCTCGGGGTTCGGATGCTCGGTGGCCACGATGTAGATGCAGTGGGCGGGGCAGACGGTCTCGCACATCATGCACGCGACGCAGCGGGGCGAGCCGTCCTCCCGTCGCACGAGGCGATGGAGACTGCGCAGCCGCGTCGCGTAGGGACGCCGCTCGTCCGGGTACTGGATGGTGACGGCGCCGCGTGCGCTCTTGATCCGGAAGACGGTATGCAGGGTGTGCCGCCACATGTTGGCGAAGAAGCGGAGCCCCGTCAGCTTGAGACCGCCGAACACCTCGGCCAGATAGAAGCGCTGGCGGAGGCCGAGCCGGCTCGAGTGCTTGGGATCCGCCGGCGTGTTGGCGCCCTGATACGGAGAGGCCATGCTCAGGCCTTCCCGAGAAGGAGGATCACGAGGCCCGTCAGCACGATGTTCAGGATGGAGAGCGGGAAGAGGCCCAGCCAGCCCAGGCGCATGGCCTGGTCGTACCGAAACCGGGGCAGCGTCCAGCGGATCAGCATGAGGAGCCAGATCATCGCCACCACCTTGGTCAGGAAGGCTCCGACCTGGAGCCCGGTCACCACGAGATGCGGCAGGGCCACCTCCTGGTCCCACGGGAAGACGAAGCCCGCGGCCTGGAGATACGGCACCTGCCAGCCGCCCAGGAACAGCGCGGTGGTCATCCCGGCGATCACCACGGTCTCGAGAAAGTCCGCCATGGCGAACATCCCGAACTTCATGCCGCTGTACTCGATGAAGTAGCCGATGATCTCCGACTCGCCCTCGGGCATGTCGAAGGGAATGCGCTTGGTGGCCGCGATGCCCGCGGTGAGGAAGAGAAAGAAGGCCAGCGGCTGGGTCAGGATGCCCCAGGCGGGGATCCACGGTCCGAAGTACTGCGGGAGCAAGGGCAGCCCCTGGGCGCGGGCGATGTCCTGCATGTTGAGGGAGCCGTAGACCATGACCACGCCCATGATCGAGGCCCCGATGGCGACCTCCGCCGAGATCATGAGGGCGGCGGCGCGCTGGCCACCCAGGAGCGCGTAGTTGTTCGCGGAGGCCCAGCCCGCCATCATGAGCCCGTAGACGCCGAGCGAGAGCATGGCGAGGACGTAGAGGATGCCCACGTTGAGGGTGACGGCCTGGAGCTGGATCTCGCGCCCGAAGATCTTGAGGGTGTCGCCGAAGGGGATGGACGCGAAGGCGCAGAGGGCGAAGAACACCGACACGAAGGGCGCGAGCTTGAAGAGCATCCGGTCGGCGTGAGCCGGCATGAAGTCTTCCTTCGTCAGCATCTTGACGGCGTCGGCGAGCGGGTGCAGGAGCCCCAGGATGCGGATCCCGAAGATGCTCGCGCGGTTGGCCCCGATCCGGTCTTGCATGATCGCCGACTGCTTGCGCTCCACCCAGGTCAGGAGCCCGCCGAAGTTGAGCACGACGAACATGATGAAGGCGACGGGAATGACCTGGAGCAGGAGATCGAGGGCGGGGCCGTTCACGCCGTGGCCATCCGTCCCGTATCGCCGAGGGCACGGTACGTCATGCCGCCAAAGGCGGGCACCGCGGCGGCGAGCGCGTTGAAGACCTGCTCGGCGCGCTCGGCGCTGAACACGGGGTCGGAGGCCCCGAGCGCCGTTCCCACGACGGAGAGGATCTTCCAGTCGGGCCACGACTCGCCGAGGGGCGGGATGGCCGTCCGGAAGCGCTGCACGCGGCCCTGGAAATTCGTGAAGGTGCCCTCGGTCTCGACGTAGGCCGCGCTCGGCAGCACGAGATGCGCCCGCGCGGAGACGTCGTTGGCGCTGGTGCCCTGGAAGACCACCGTCTCGGTGTTCTCGATGGCCGCGAGCACCTCGGCCTCCGGCCAGCCCGAGGCCGCGAGATCGTGGTGGAAGATCCAGAGGAGCTTGAGGCGCCTCTCGCGCGCCGCTCGCAGTATTCCTGCGGCATCGCGCCCGCCCGCGCCAGGGCCGACGCCGGTGAGCTCGGCCCCGCGGCTGTTCGGATTCTTGTCGGCGCGGATGAGGAAGTCGTCCTCGTCGCCCGGGGTGCGCGGCGGCACCCGGAAGTCCAGGTTCCTGACGCCCAGATGCTCGGCCAGCCGCCTGAGAGCCCAGAGATCCTCGTTGGACATCTTGGGGGAGGCGAGCAGGCCCACCTCGTCGGGCTGACAGCCCTGGAGTCTCTTCACGAGCTCCGGAAGGGCGCGGTCCCAGGAGACCTCGGCGCCCGCTCCGCCCGCCCTGTGCAGCGGATGGGTGAGCCGGCTCTTGTCGTCCATCCACTTGAACCCGTAGCGGCCCTCGTCGCAGAGCCACCACTGGTTGACCTCGGCGTTGAAGCGCGGCTTGAGCCGCGCCACCCGCCGGCCTTGATTGTGGTGAGGACGGTGCCGGTTGGTGTGCACCTCGACGTTGCAGCCCCGCGCGCAGCCGTTGCAGAGGCCCTTGGCCGTGTCGAGATACCACACGCGGACCTGGAAGCGGAAGTCGCGATCCGTGAGAGCGCCCACCGGGCAGATGTCGATGACGTTGCCGGAGTACTTGTTCTCGAGGGCCGTGCCGGGGAAGAGGCCGATCTCCGATTGATCGCCGCGCTGGAAGATGCCCAGCTCGCCCGTGTGGGTGATCTCGTCGCAGAAGCGCACGCAGCGCGAGCAGAGAATGCAGCGCTCGGCATCCAGCATGACGTGGGGGCCGATGGGCACCGCCTTGGGCTTGTGCACCTTCTCGTCGACCATGCGCGGGTCGTAGAGTCCGTGCTTCATGTAATAGATCTGCAGGAAGCACTCCCCCGCCTGGTCGCACACGGGGCAGTCGAGCGGGTGGTTGATCAGGTGGAACTCCATCATGGAGCGGCGGGTCTCCAGCACCCGCTCCGTCTCCGTGTGGACGACCATGCCCTCGGTCGCCTGCGTGTTGCACGCGATCTGCGGGCGCGGCACCTTGTCGATGTCCACCATGCAGAGCCGGCACTGCCCCGCGATGGACAGGGCGGGATGATAGCAGTAGTGCGGCACCTCCGCGCCGGCGGCCTTGGCCGCCTCGATCAGGTTGGTCCCCTCGGGAACCTCGACCTCTTTGCCATTGATGGTGAGCTTAGGCATGGTCGGTGAGTCTAGGCATGGACGGTGAGCCTAGGCATGGTCCGAGGTCCTGATGAGCTCCTCGAACTCGGAGCGGAACTTCTCGATGTAGCTGATGTAGGGCCCGACGGCGCCGTCGTAGAAGGCGCAGATGGTCGTGCCCGCCCCGCGCTTCGCGACGTCGAGGATGGTGTCGAGGTCCTCCTTCCGGCCCTTGCCCTCCACGATGCGGTGGCTGATCTTGTAGATCCAGCCGGTGGACTCCCGGCAGGGCGTGCACTGGCCGCAGGACTCGTGGGCGTAGAAGCGGGCCACCACCATGAGCGCGTCCGGGATGGACACCGTCTCGTCCATGACGATGATGCCGGCGGAGCCGATCATGGAGCCCTTGCTCTTGGGCCCGTCCACGTCCATGGGGATGTCGATCTCGTCGGGCGTGAGGATGGCCGCGGACGACCCGCCCGGCACCACGGCCTTGAGGGCGCGCCCGCCGGGTATGCCGCCACAGTGATCGTAGATGATCTGGCGGAGCGTCACCGACACCGGGGCTTCCACGAGACCGGGTCTGACGACATGACCGGAAACCGAGTAGAGCCGGGTGCCTCCCTGGGTCTTGGTCCCGAGGCCGGCGAACCACTCCGCGCCCCGCGTGATGATGTGGGGCAGGCAGGCGAGCGTCTCGACATTGTTGACGATCGTCGGCTGGCCGAAGGCCCCCTTGACGGCGGGGAAGGGCGGCTTGACCTTGGGCCAGCCCTTCTTGCCCTCGAGGGAGGAGATGAGCCCCGTCTCCTCGCCACAGATGTAGGCGCCTGCCCCGCGATGCACGACGATCTCGAAGTCGAAGCCCGTGCCCTGGATGTTCTTGCCGAGGAGACCGGCCTCGGAGGCTTCCTTGACGGCGGCGCTCACGATGCGCCACGGCTGGACGTACTCGCCGCGGATATAGATGAAGCCGAGGTGCGAGCCGATGGCCCGCGCGGCGATGAGCATGCCCTCGATGAGGGCGTGCGGATCGCGCTCCATGAGATAGCGGTCCTTGAAGGTGCCGGGCTCGCCCTCGTCCGCGTTGACCACGAGATACCGCGGCGCCGTCGAGCCCTTGGGAATGAAGCCCCACTTCACGCCGGTCGGGAAGCCCGCCCCGCCCAGGCCGCGGAGGTTGGACTTCTTGACCTCTTCGGCGATGGCCGCCGGCTCCATGCCCTTGGCTTTCTCCCAGCCCTGATAACCGCCACCGTCTCGATAGACGCGGAGGGTATGCGCGTCCTTGACGTCGAAGTTGCGGGTAAGGATCCGCTCGGCCATCAGCGAAGACCTCCCAGGATCCCGTCCATCTTCTCGGGCGTGAGGTGGCCCTCGTAGCGATCGTCCACCTGCATCATGGGCGCCATCTCGCAGGCACAGAGGCACTCGACGCTGAGAAGCGTCACCCGGCCGTCCGGCGTCGTCTCGCCGACTTCGATGCCGAGCTTCTGGGTCAGGTGCTCGATGATGCCCTTGGCCCCCAGGAGATGGCAGGAGAGATTGTGGCAGACAGCGACGACGTGGCGGCCCTTGGGCTGCTGGAAGTACAGCGTGTAGAACGTGACCACTTCGTGCACGTGAGCCGGCGAGAGCTCGAAGAGTCCCGCGACGTACTCTTCCACCTCGAGCGAGATATGGCCGAAGGTGTCCTGAGCGAGATGGAGCACGGGCAGGAGCGCTCCTCGCTTGTCCGGGTAGAGCCCCTGCAGCCGGCGCACCTCGGCGAGATGCTCGGCGCCGAACTGGGGCCTCCTAGCGTCGGCCACGAGCTATCTCCACGCCCTTGTCTTGATTGGTACTCGCCTCGCGACGGCCATGGGCCGCCGCTCAGCTCGAACAGCGGGCCGCGTCTCAGCTCGAAAGTCAACGATCAAGCTCGCCTCCGATCATGTTCACCGACCCGAAGGTGGGAATGATGTCGGCGACCATCTGGCCCTCGATCATCCGCGGCAGGGCGGCCACGGGAGGGAGGCACGGGGGCCGGCAGCGGACGCGATAGGGCCGATCGGTGCCGTCGGAGACCACGTAGAAGCCGAGCTCGCCATTGGCGCCCTCGGCGGCGAAGTAAGCCTCACCGGCGGGCGGCCGGATGCCGTTGCCGTCCATCACCAGCATGAAGTGGTTCATCAGCCCTTCGATGGAGCCGTAGGTGGTTTCCTTGGGAGGCAGGACGACTCGCTTGTCGGCTACATTGACCTGGGTGTACGCGGGGCGCTCCTGCCCACGGAGATTCGGGGACAGGGTGATGGGCAGGAGCAGGAGCCCCTCGGTGTGGCCCTGCTTGCCTCGGTCCACGTAGGCGTCGACGGGAATCTCGCGGCCTTCGAAGTCCACGTTGATGGCTCCGCCGGGCATGCGCTCGAGCCCCTGCTCGGCCATGCGCATGGACTGCTCCATCTCCGCCATGCGCACCAGGTAGCGATCGAAGTTGTCGCCGTTCTTGCCCAGGGGCACCTCGAACTCGACCCGGTCATAGGCCCAGTACGGCTGCACCCGTCGCAGGTCGAAGGCGACTCCCGCCGCCCGCAGCAGCGGCCCCGTGATGCCCCAGGCGATGGTCTCCTCGGCCGAGAGCGCCCCCACGCCGACCATGCGGTCCATGAAGATGCGGTTGCCCGTGATGAGGGTGTGGACTTCCGTCAGCACTTGCCGCACCTCGGCAAAGGCCTTGCGCACCTTGATGCCGAAACCCTCGGGCAGGTCGGCCTTGACGCCGCCCACCCGGCCGTAGGAGATGGTCAGCCGCGCCCCCGTCACGTCCTCCACGAGCTCCCAGAGGAACTCGCGGGCCTTGATCATGTAGAGGAAGACCGTGAAGGCGCCCAGCTCCATGGCGGAGGCGCCCACGCAGGTCAGGTGGTCGCAGATCCGCGAGATCTCGCTCATGATCACGCGGATGTACTTGCACCGCTCCGTGACCTCGATGCCGAGGAGCTTCTCCACGGCCGAGGCGTAGGCGAAGTTGTTGATGAGGGGGGAGACGTAGTTGAGCCGGTCCGTGAAGGGGATCGCGTTGTTGTAGGGCCCCGCCTCGCAGTCCTTCTCGAAGGCGCGGTGGAGGTATCCGATCTCGACGTCGCCCTTGACCACCACCTCGCCGTCGAGCTCCGCGAAGATGCGGATGATCCCGTGCATGGCGGGGTGGGCGGGACCCAGGTTGACGTACAGATGCTGGGAGCCGTCGCCGGTGCCCGGAATGCCGCCCTCGCCCAGGAAGAGCTCCCGCGCGCTCCTGTCGCTCATGATTTCAGGCTCGCTCCAGCTTTCTCCCGGACATGCATTTTCTCAGCACTCGCCTCGCCATGCTCCTCGCCTGCGGCTCGTCGGCCATGTCTCAGCTCGAACACCTAGGGCTAGACTTTCGGCCCGATCAAGGGCTGGCGACGCGTGATGGGATAGTCCTTCCGCAGCGGATGCCCCACGAACTCCTCGTACAGGAGGAGGCGGCGGAGGTCGGGATGGCCCTCGAAGCGGATGCCGAACATGTCCCACACCTCGCGCTCGAGCCAGTTGGCGATGGGCCAGAGTGAGGTGGCCGTGGGCACCCACGCGTCGTCCTCCTCGACCTGCACCTTGAGGCGGACCCGGTGATTGTGAGGAATCGAGTACAGGTGATAGACCACGTCGAAGCGCGGCCCGTCCTCCCGCCCCGGGAATTTCTGGTAGTCGACGGCGGTCAGGTCCATGAGCATGTCGAACCTGAGCTCGGCGTCGCCCCGACCGTAGGCGAGGGCGTCGACAATGCCCTCGCGCGCCACCACCAGCGTGTGATCGCCGAGCCGCTCGTGCGCATCGAGGGCGCGCGCGCCCAGGCGGGCGCGCAGCCGCGCGAGAATGGCCGATCCGTCCATGGGAAGGCCTAGTAGCGCTGCGCGCCGGCCGCGATCTTGTCCTGCAGCTTCATCAGGCCATCGATGACGCTCTCGGGACGGGGCGGGCAGCCTGGAATATAGACGTCCACGGGAATGATGGTGTCGATCCCCTGGACCGTCGCGTAGTTGTCATAGAAGCCGCCGGTGCACGTGCAGACGCCGAAGGCCACCACCCACTTCGGCTCGCACATCTGGTCGTACACGCGCTTGAGCACGGGGGCCATCTTGTGGCTGATGGTGCCGACCACGAAGAGCACGTCGGCCTGGCGCGGAGAGAAGCGCGGCAGCCCCGCCCCGAAGCGGTCGACGTCGTAGTGCGAGCAGGCGGTGGCCATGTACTCCATGCCGCAGCACGCCGTCACGAACGGGTACTGGAAGATGGAGTACTTCCGCGCCCAGCCGATCGCCTCGTCGAGCTTGGAGGTGAAGAAGGAGCCTACTCCCATTCGAGACCTCGCTTCTGCCAGATGTAGAGAAAGCCCAGCATGAGGATGCCGAGGAAGACGAGCATGACGGAGAAGCCGAACCAGCCGAGGCTGCGGAACACCGTGGCCCACGGCCACACGAAGAGCAGCTCGATGTCGAAGATGATGAAGAAGATCGCGATCGTGGAGAACTTGATGGCGAAGCGTCCCTCGGGCAGCGCCACCGGGTCCTTGCCGCACTCGAAGGGCTCCATCTTGATGAGCGAGTAGCGCTTGGGGGCGATGAGCCCGGGGATGCCGAGGAGGGCCCCCGCCACCACCGCCGAGACCACGAACACCATCAGAATCGGCAAGTATTCCAATTAAGTTCTGGGGGGGAGCGATCGCCGCTCCTCCCCCAGTCCCCCCCAACGGTTACCCTCGGCAGCCTGCGATACCACACCCTTATTTATCGGACTGTTCACCGCCCTTGACCCTGGCACCTGGCGCTTGGCGTGATAGGAGGAGCGCACGAGCGGCCCCGACTCCACGTGAGCGAAGCCCATGGCGCGCCCTGTCTCCCCGAGCTCGGCGAATTCTTCGGGGGTGTAGTAGCGGGCCACGGGGAGATGCTGAGCCGAGGGGCGCAGGTACTGTCCCAGGGTGAGGATGTTGACGTCGGTCTCGCGGAGATCGCGCATCGTCTCGAGCAGCTCCTCCCGCTCCTCGCCCAGCCCCAGGATGATGCCCGACTTCGTGAGCAGGCTCGGCGCGGCCCGGCGGGCCCGCCTGAACAGCTCCAGCGTGCGAGCGTACCGACCGCCGTGGCGGGCCAGCTTGTACAGCCGCGGCACCGTCTCGGTATTGTGGTTGAGGATGTCGGGGCCGGCGTCGATGACGGTCTGGAGCGCCCCGGCCTGCCCCTGGAAGTCGGGAATCAGCAGCTCGACGCGGCAGGCCGGCGCCTCGCGGCGGATGGCGAGGACGGTGGCGGCGAAGACCCGCGCGCCGCCGTCGGCGAGATCGTCGCGGTTCACCGAGGTGATCACCACGTGCTCCAGGCCAAGCTCCCGCACGGCGTGTCCCACGCGCTCGGGCTCCTCACGGTCCTCCCAGGCGGGCTTGCCATGAGCCACCGCGCAGTAGCCGCAGTTCCGCGTACAGATGTCGCCGAGGATCATGAAGGTCGCCGTCGAATCCTCCCAGCACTCGCCGATGTTCGGGCAATGCGCCTCCTCGCACACGGAGTGCAGGTTCCACTGCCGCATCAGGCCCTTCAATCGGATGTAGTTCGGGCCTCCGGGCGCGCGCACCTTGAGCCACGCCGGCTTGGGCGCGGCTGCGGGCCTGGGTGAGTCCAGGAGAGGGAGAGAAATTCCCATGGAGACGTGTCCTTTTCCCCGTCGGCTCACGTCATTATGGCACACATTTCACAAGCGTAAAAGGCACCCCGGCCCATTCAGCGGCGAGGGCGAGCGCGGTGCCGAAGGAAGAGGCAGGAAATCAGGCGATCAGGGGAGCGTTCGGCGGCTCGGCGATGGCCTTCCGCGCTGCAGGGAGGCGATGACCGTCGAGAGGTGGCTGGGGTCTGCCGGCTTCACGATGTGCGTGTCGAATCCAGCCTCGAGGGCCTTGCGGCGGTCCTCGGCTTGTCCGTATCCGCTCAGGGCGATCAGCCCCACGTCCTTGCTCCGGCTGGCGCGGAGCTGGCGAGCGACCTCGTAGCCATCCACCCCCGGCAGCCCGAGATCGATCACCACGATGTCGGGGATCAGGCTGAGCGCCATCTCGATGCCGGTGGGGCCGTCGCAGGCGCCGTAGACCTCATGGCCGGCCAGGGTGAGGAGCATCTGCAGCATCTCGCGGGCGTCCTCGTTGTCCTCGACGAGAAGGATGCGGCTCCGGCCGATCTCGTGCCCGGAGACCTTGACGCCATCGGAGTCCGGAACGGGCGGGGCGCTCCGCGGGAGCCGGACGGTGAACCGGCTTCCGCATCCCTCGCCGTCGCTCGCCGCCTGCACGCTTCCGCCGTGCAGCTCCACGAGCTGCCGGGCCAGGGACAGGCCGATGCCCAACCCGCCCTGAGTGCGCTCGGGCGCGCGGTCCGCCTGGAAGAAGAGGTCGAAAGCGTGCGCGAGGGCCTCTGGTGACATGCCCACCCCCGTGTCCACGATCTCCACCACGCTATCGTCGCCCTCGGCGCGTACCCGGATGTCGATGCTCCCTCCGGCTGGAGTGTACTTGAGGGCATTCCCGACGAGGTTGATGAGGATCTGGTCGATCCGCACCGAATCCGCCTCCACCCAGGCCTCCTCGCTCTGCACGCTGATCACGTGCCCGGCCATCCGCTCCCCCGCCTCCAGCGTCTTCAAGCAGCGCTCCACGCTCTCGGCCAGGTTGACGATCGACCGGTTGAGGCTGATCTTCCCCGTGGTGATCCGGCTGACGTCGAGCAGGTCGTCGACGAGGTGCATCAGGTTCTGCAGCTGCCGCCGGATGACGCCGCGCGCGCGATCGGCGGGATCCCCGCCCACCCGCTCGAGGACACCGAGGGCGGAGGTGATGGCTCCCAGCGGATTGCGTAGCTCGTGGGCGAGCATGGCCACGAACTGCTCCTTGCGCAGGTCGCGCTGCTCGATCTCGCGATAGAGCAGGCAGTTGTCTATGGCGATGGCCGCCCGCGCGCCAAGCTCCTCGACCATCATGATCCGGACCGGATCATAGGGCTCGCGTCCCCCGCCCACCGCCACCGCGAGCACGCCCAGGGTCGTCCCGCGCGCGTGGAGGGGGCAGGCCACCCCTCGCACCACCGCCTTGCCTCCTCCGCTGTCGACGAGGAGCTGGCTCCCCAGGGACTGGATGGCCCGGTCCATGCTCGCGGACAGCGATGTCTCCATCTGCGCGGCCACGCCCGAGGCGTCCCGATGCCGGACATGCACGGTGTCCCCGCTCGCCGCGGCCAGCCGCAGGACCGCGAGGTCGCCGAAGTCGGGCACCATGAGACCGAGGATGGTGTTCGCCGTCGTCTCAAGATCGAGCGACCGGACCATGCTCTTGCCGGCGTCGCCGAGGAACACGGCCCGGAGATTCGCCGCTTCCGCGGCCGCCCGACGCGCCTGCTCCTCGGCGAAGGCCACGCGCTCCTCCGCCTGCCGCTTCAGCTGCTCGGTCATCTTGAACAGCTCGACGAAGACCTTCACCTTCGTTCTCAGCACTTCGGGCACGACCGGGGTCAGGATGTAGTCGACGGCGCCCAGCGAGTAGCCCTGGAGGGCATGGGTGTCGTCGCTCCCCGCCGTCATGAAGATGATGGGAATGTGCTGCAGGCGCGGCCGCTGCCGGATGAGGGCGGCCGCCTCGAACCCGTCCATGTCCGGCATGTTCACGTCCAGGAGGATGAGGGCGAACTCGCGCTCGAGGAGCTGCCGCAGGGCGCCCGCGCCGGAACTGACGCAAACCACGTTCTCCCCGAGGTCGGCGAGGAGGGCCTCCATGGCGATGAGCTTGGACGGCCGGTCGTCGACGACCAGGATGTTGACGCGGTCCGCCCGACCCACCGGGGGGGAGGCCATGCCCACGGCTAGCGGAGCAGCCAGGCGCGAAGCTTCGCGACCAGCTCCTCGGGATCCACCGGTTTCGCCAGATAGTCCGAGGCGCCGGCTTCGATGCACTTCTCCCGGTCGCCTTTCATGGCCTTGGCCGTCACCGCGATGATGGGCAAGCTCTTGAAGCGCCCGTCCGCCCGGATGGTCCGCGTCGTCTCGAACCCGTCCATCTCGGGCATCATGACGTCCATGAGCACCACCTCGATGTCGTGGGAGGCGTCAAGGATCCCCACCGCCGCGCGACCCGTCTCCGCCGACACGATGCTCATGTCGTGACGCTCCAGGATGCTCGTGAGGGCGAAGATGTTCCGGATGTCGTCGTCCACGATGAGCACCCGGCGCCCCGCGAGGGCCCGGCTCCCGTAGTGCATCTCCTCGAGGATCTGCCGCTGCCGGTCGGACATCCGCCCCACGGGCCGGTGAAGTCGGAGCGTGCACTCGTCCAGAAGCCGCTCCGGCGACGTGACGGAGATGGCGGTGAGCCCGCTCCCGCCGGACTTGAGCATTGCGTCGACGGCCTCGCCCAGCTCCGCCGATCCGTACACGATGAGGGGAATCTCCCCTCCGCTCCGGACGTCGCCCAGAGCCTCCAGCTCGCTCTCCTCCGGCCTCGTGCCGAGGACGAGGCAATCAGCGCGATCGGTGCAGAGCCAGTCGGCCGCGGCGGAGATGGTGGGCACCGCGACGATGTTGACGTCGTCCGCCGCGAGCAGCTCGATGAGCTCACTCCGCGCCGCGTCTTCTGGATGGACGAGAATGAGGTACTTGCGGGTCCGATCGACGTAGCGCCCGAGTCCCTCGATCGCCTCCACCAGCTCCTCCCGCGTCTTGACGGGCTTGGCGAGGACGGACAGCGCTCCCAGCGCGCTCCCCCGCGTGAGGTCCTCGCCCGTGGTGATCACCTTGACGGGGATGTGCCGGGTCTCGAAGTCGTTCTTGAGTCGCCCCAGCACGCGCCAGCCATCGATGTCGGGGAGCGAGATATCGAGGCTGACGGCCGAGGGGTGATACTGGCGGGCGAGGGCAAGGGCGCTGGTGCCGAAGGCCGTCACCAGCGTCTTGAAGTTCGCCTCGTGCGCCACCTCGACGAGGAGCCGGACGAAGGCGACATCGTTCTCCACGATGAGAAGCGTCCGGTCGCCCGGCTGGATCGCCTCGCGATCGTCCCCCGCCTCGTTCAGCAGCACCCGCGGAGGCTCGTCCTCGTCGCGCGTGGGAGCCACCGCGGGCCAGTTCATCGTCTCCACGAGCACGGGCGCCTGCCGGGTCGAGCTCTGCGGGGCGTGCGTCTGGGGTAGGTACAGGGTGAAGGTGCTGCCACGCCCGGGAGCGCTGGTGAGATGGATCTCTCCTCCCAGGAGCCGAGCGATCTCGCGGCTGATGGCGAGGCCGAGTCCCGTCCCCCCGTACTTGCGGCTGGTGCTACCGTCGGCCTGCTGGAAGGCCTCGAAGATGATGAGCTGCTTGTCGCCTGGAATCCCGATGCCGGTATCTTCCACCGCGAACGCGAGCACGGAGTCGGCCCTCCGGAGGCTGTCGCTGAGCCCACGCGCGTCGCTCTCGGCCTGACTGATGGTCAGGGAGACCCTCCCCTCCCGGGTGAACTTGAACGCGTTCGACAGCAGGTTCTTGATCACCTGTTGCAGGCGCTTGGCATCGGTCAGCATCGCCCTCGGTGCCGGGGAATCCACATTGACGGTGAACTCGAGACCCTTCGACTCGGCGACGTGGCGGAAGGTCCGCTCCACGTAGTTGTGCAGGTCGGCGAGCCGGAGCTCGCCGATGTCCACCGCGACCGTGCCCGACTCGATCTTCGAGAGGTCGAGGATGTCGTTGATGAGAAGGAGGAGATCGGTCCCCGACGAGTGGATGGTCTTTGCGAACTCCGTCTGCCTGCCCGTCAGATTGCCGTCGGGATTCTTGGAGAGCTGATCGGACAGGATGAGGAGGCTGTTGAGCGGCGTGCGTAGCTCGTGCGACATGTTGGCGAGGAACTCGGACTTGTACTTCGAGGTGAGGGCGAGCTGCTCGGCCTTCTCCTCGAGAGCCTTGCGGGCCTGCTCCACCTCCTGGTTCTTGCGCTCCACCTCGACGTTCTGGTGGGCGAGGAGGCGGGCCTTCTCCTGCAGCTCCTGGTTGGTGTTCTGGAGCTCTTCCTGCCGGCTCTGCAGCTCGCCCGCGAGCGACTGGGACTGGGTGAGGAGGTCCTCCGTCCGCATGTTCGCCTCGATGGTGTTGATCACGATGCCGATGCTCTCCGTCAGCTGATCGAGGAGGGCATGGCCGGCGGCATTGAACGGGTCGAACGAGGCGAGCTCCAGCACCGCCTTGACCTGGCCCTCGAAGAGGATGGGCAGCACGATGATGTTCACGGGGACGGAGTGCCCGAGCCCCGAGGAGATCCGGATGTAGTCCCCCGGGACGTTGGACAGATGGATCTTCTGCTTCTCGAGGGCGCACTGCCCGACCAGGCCTTCTCCGAGGAAGAACTCGTCGGCCACCGTCCCCGGCCGCTCGTGAGCGTAGCTGGCGAGCAAGGTGAGCTTGGCGGGCTCCTCCGCGCCTTTCAGGATGTAGAAGACGCCGTGGCGCGCGTGGACCACGGGGGCAAGCTCGGACAGAATGAGCCGCGCCACCGTGACGAGATCCTTCTGGCCCTGGAGCATGCGGCTGAACTTGGCGAGGTTCGTCTTCAGCCAGTCCTGCTCGCTGTTCTTGAGGGTGGTGTCCTTGAGGTTGCGGATCATCTCGTTGATGTTGTCCTTGAGGGCGGCCACCTCTCCCTGCGCCTCGACCTTGATGGACTGGGTCAGGTCGCCCTTGGTCACCGCCGTCGCCACCTCGGCGATGGCACGGACCTGGGTGGTCAGGTTGGCTGCGAGCTGGTTCACGTTGTCCGTGAGGTCTTTCCACGTCCCCGCCGCGCCCGGCACGCGGGCCTGGCCGCCGAGCTCGCCGTCCACGCCGACCTCGCGGGCCACCGTGGTCACCTGATCGGCGAACGTGGCCAGGGTGTCGATCATGCTGTTGATGGTGTCGGCAAGCTCGGCGATCTCGCCCTTGGCCTCGAGCGTCAGCTTCTGCCTGAGGTCGCCGTTGGCCACTGCGGTCACAACCTTCGCGATGCCGCGGACCTGGCTCGTGAGGTTGGCGGCCATGAAGTTGACGTTTTCCGTGAGGCCGCGCCAGGTGCCGGAGACGTCCTGCACCTGGGCCTGGCCGCCCAGCTTCCCCTCGGTGCCCACCTCGCGGGCCACGCGCGTCACCTCCGCCGCGAAGGAGCTCAGCTGATCGACCATCGTGTTGACCGTGTTCTTGAGCTCGAGGATCTCGCCCTTGACCTCGACGGTGATCTTCTTCGAAAGATCGCCCGCCGCCACCGCCTTGGTCACGTCCGCGATGTTGCGCACCTGGCTCGTGAGGTTGCTCGCCATGAAGTTGACGCTGTCCGTCAGGTCCTTCCACGTCCCCGCCACGCCCTTGACGTCGGCCTGCCCCCCGAGCCGGCCTTCCGTGCCCACCTCGCGGGCCACGCGCGTCACCTCCGCCGCGAACGATCGGAGCTGATCGACCATGGTGTTGATGGTGTCCTTCAGCTCCAGGATCTCGCCGCGGACGTCCACGGTGATCTTGCGCGAGAGATCGCCGTTGGCCAGCCCCGTGGTCACGTCCGCGATGTTCCGGACCTGCCCCGTGAGGTTGCTCGCCATGAAGTTGACGCTGTCCGTCAGGTCCTTCCACGTCCCCGCCACGCCCCGCACGTCGGCCTGGCCGCCCAGCTTGCCGTCCGTGCCTACCTCGCGGGCCATGCGCGTCACCTCCGCCGCGAAGGAGCTCAGCTGATCGACCATCGTGTTGACCGTGTTCTTGAGCTCGAGGATCTCGCCCTTAACGTCGACGGTGATGTGCTTCGACAGATCGCCGCGCGCCACGGCCGTGGTCACCTCGGCGATGTTGCGGACCTGGTTCGTGAGGTTGCTCGCCATGAAGTTGACGCTGTCCGTGAGATCCTTCCACGTCCCCGCCACGTCCCGCACGTCGGCCTGGCCGCCCAGCTTGCCGTCCGTGCCCACCTCGCGCGCCACGCGCGTCACCTCCGCCGCGAACGACCGCAGCTGATCCACCATTGTGTTCACTGTGTTTTTCAGCTCGAGAATCTCGCCCTTGACGTCGACGGTGATCTTCTTCGAAAGATCGCCCGCCGCGACCGCCTTCGTCACATCCGCGATGTTGCGCACCTGGCTCGTGAGGTTGCTCGCCATGAAGTTGACACTGTCCGTCAGGTCCTTCCATGTCCCCGAGACACCCTCCACCTTGGCCTGGCCCCCGAGCTTGCCCTCGGTGCCTACCTCGCGGGCCACGCGCGTGACCTCGGACCCGAATGACCGGAGCTGATCGACCATGGTGTTGATGGTGTTCTTCAGCTCGAAGAACTCGCCCTTCACGTCCACGGTGATCTTTTTCGAGAGGTCGCCGTTGGCCACGGCCGTGGTCACTTCCGCGATGTTTCGCACCTGGCCCGTCAGGTTGCCCGCCATGGAGTTGACGCTGTCCGTGAGGTCCTTCCAGGTCCCGGCCACGCGCTTGACGTTCGCCTGCCCGCCGAGCTTGCCTTCCGTGCCCACCTCGCGGACCACGCGCGTGACCTCGGAGGCGAAGGAGCCGAGCTGGGCGACCATGCTGTTGACGACCACCGCCGTGCGGAGAAACTCGCCTTCGAGTCGCCCGTCGTCCGTTTCGAGAACCATCGACTGCGAGAGATCGCCCTTGGCCACGGCGCCGATCACGCGCGCCATCTCCTGCGTGGGGGAGACGAGATCGTCGATGAGCGAGTTGACCGAGGAGACGCACTCCGCCCATCCCCCGCTCATCCCCGACGCCACGGCGCGCTGATGGATCTTGCCCTGCTCGCCGACGACGCGGTTCAGGCGCTCGAGCTCGGAGGCGAGGTGCTCGTTCATCTCCGCGATGTCGTTGAACGTGTCGGCGATCTTCCCGGCCATTCCCTGCCAGTTCATGGGCAGCCGGACGGAGAAGTCTCCCCTCCTCAGCGTCTTCAGCGCGGCGAGGAGGGTGCCGGAATCGATCTCGTCGGTGGGGGAGGCCGGAAGAGTAGCCATGTTTCCACACTCCTCAAATGGCATGACTGCACGTGCTGCTCCGTCGATGCGTCTGGAGAGAAACAGGAAACCCTCGGCAAGAGCGGTGCCATGAGAGGGACGACACGAGCGGGTCGGAGGGCGAGGTTTCTTGCGAAGATGGGGGTGATAGAGCCGCGCGTAGTGAGTGTTTAGAGGCGCGAAGTTTCATGGTCGGAAATTCCTACCGGGTCTTTTTTACTGGATTGCGAGGCTAGATCAGAGGGCGAGCGACCGTCGGTCAGCTTGAGCTAAGACGCGGGTCTGCTTGGTGATTTGGGTGCCGAGGGGCCCTTCACCTCCACCCAACTCCAAATCGAAAGGCCGGGTCCTCTGTGAGACCCGGCCTTCCGTTTGACGCTAGGGTTTGTTGTCAGACCTTACGAACGTTGGCGGCCTGGAGTCCCTTGGGGCCCTTGGTCACTTCGAACTCGACCTTGTCACCCTCGGCCAGGCTCTTGAAGCCCTGGCCCTGGACGGCGCTGAAGTGCACGAACACGTCCTCGCCGCCCTCCTGGGAGATAAAGCCAAACCCCTTCGCATCGTTGAACCACTTCACGCTTCCCTGAGCCATTTCTACGACCTCTTTCTTTGAGGCATACCGCCTCGGTGATACCCCGTCACCATGACGGGGGCGCCTCCGGAATCGGAGGACAAACAAAAACGCCGCGGGACTTGAGGCCCTCGCGACGTTGAACTCGACTCTCGCGACTTCGTGTCCGCTACCAATCGGTATCCGAGTGACCCTGCTACCAAGCTGTCTACATGATACCACAGGTCAGCACCAGGGGGCCACACCGCTTGGCGATTCATGGTGCCGAAGGGGGGATTCGTCCGGGCTGACATCAGGAAAGTCTCGGCCTTAAGAGAATTCCCTAGCTTTTGCATCTATTTCGGGCGCCGAGAGATGTGGCATGGAGTAACACCAGAGTAGCCTAGTTCAGCCTCGGCGTACTCCCGTTTTACTCCCCGCCCTCCGGCCCGGGCGCGCACCGGCACTTGCCAGGGAAGAGGATGTAACGCCACTTACAGGTCAACCCCGACGGAGCAGATTGCCGAGGTTATAGGCGATGACCCCGAGGAGTAGTCGCAGCTCGTTAGCCCGAAACCGATGACAGGAGAGGCGTGTCCAATGGGTCGCGGCGTTACCTTCCTTGATCCACTGCTCCGCCGTCCCACGCTGGTTGTAGAAGCGAACGACAGCCCGGTTCCCTCCAGTCAAGCTGGTGACGATGAACCCCACCCGAGGGAAGAGTTCCCCGAGGTGATGCTCGATTTTGGCGATCACGCGTCGCGGCCGGTCCCACGACGCCGCCTGATACTCGAAACTCCGATAGCGGATCAGCGGCGCGTGGCTCGGTCGGCCGCGCGGCCGGGTGAGCAGATCCTCGATGCGCCGCTCCAGGACGTCGTTGGCCGGGAGGCGGATCGCGTACCTCACCCCTCGCCGTTCCAGTGCCTGATAGAGGGCGGGCAGGGCAAACGCCGCGTCGGCGCGGACGACAACCGTCTGCCCTCGCGCGCGGTGCCGATCAATGATGGGAAGCAGGACCTCGTCCCACCCGTCCGCACTGTGGACATTGCCCGGACGGAGCTTGGCCGCGAGGCAGTCACCCTGGGGGTTGAAGACGAAGAGTGGGTGATAGCAGACGGATTCAAAGTGGCCGTTGTACGCCGACTGCTCTTGCGCCCGTGGACGGGACTCTCGGAGCTGTCGATATCGAGCGTCGCCCTCTGGTTCGCGGAACGGGCCGCAACGTGCTGGATCAAGGCCGCGTTGAGGCGAGTCAGTCCCTGGTAGTTCTGCTCTTCCGTGAGGACGTCCGTCTCGAACCAATGCAGGGTCGAGGTGAGCGCGACGCTCGTTTCCCGCCGCTCGTGGGAGGCCAGCATCCGAAACGTTGGGTCTTCGGCCAGCCGCTCGGCGTCGTTGGTGTCCTCGTAGCCGGCCAGCCGGCTGTAGATCGACTGGCGGAAGAGGTCCGGCAGCGGAAATTGCCGATTGTGTCCGGTACGGGGATCAGCGAGGTGCTGTTCGATCAAGGCGCCCAGACGAAGACGTTCGTCCATCTCACGCGGGAGCAAGAGGCCGGCATCAGAGGTGACCGTGGCTCCGCGGAACTCGACGCGAAGTTGGGGATTGAACGAGAGGCGAATCGGGCCAGATCCTGTGTCACCCACTGGATGATGCCCTCCGCACCAGCGAGGCGCCTCAGGGACCGTATTTCTTGCGGGTATAACGCGACTATGGCCTGGTCCGTTCACCTCTCAAATCGAAAATACGGGTTTAGAATTTCGGGTCTCACACCACCCGAAATCGAGCAGCGGTGCGGGGTATATAAGTACTGAGAACACGAGCGATTCATCGGGCCGTGCAGAGTCGCCAAGCAGTGTGGCCATCAGGGACCAACAACGTGGCGGTATTTCCATGCGTTTTTCCATCAGATTTTCCATGAAATTGCCAAAAACGGGTCAAAATCCATTGAGAATCTGCATGAAGCCCTCCGCGGATCTCATGGTTCGAGCACGCTCAGGGTGCCTGTTCCTCCACGCCGGGGGCTCGCAATCCTCGCGTTCACAAAGCTTCTCGGTTCCCGGTTTGCGGAAAGGCTGACTGTACCGGGACTTGGCGAAGCCCACCGGGCCGTGCAAGAATCACTTGATTGGTGAACGAACCTGCGCCGGGCGTTTTCGGTCATTGCAGGGGCCCGCCATCACCGAAATCGACCCGCCTCACCTTCGCGGTGGACATTCTCTGATCGGTGATCCCGCCCGATCTAACCCGAGAGTCCCTCCGCCTGAGCTCAAGCTATGGAGAGCGGGTAGAAAACGACGTGTGAAACCAACTCGGCCCTCCTCGTTCACCTCATCCGCACCGCCTCCTGATTGAGCAGTTCCCGTGTGATGCCTAACCATTCGGCACCGACGTGAGGACTCGTTTGCCTACATGTGCGGCACGATAGGGCCAAGGCTCTTCCCCGAGCGCGAGTTGTGCCCGTCGCGCGGAGTTGGTACGGCCATTGCCTCGAAGCGAGCGATACCGTACGAGCCCACCCGGCCCATCGAGGGACAGGGTGAGGAGGCAACGGTGCCGAATCCGTCACGGACGGCGCCGTTTTGTGATGGGACGTCGAGGACGACATGAACAAAATTGAGGAGCTCAAGGCGCAGAAGGATGGGCTCGACGTCGGCGCGGACATTCCGCGCTACGCGCAGTTCGGCCTTGAGGCGATCGAAGAAGGCGACCTCGACCGCCTGAAGTGGTGGGGCGTGTTCTTCCGGAAGCAGACGCCCGGCTACTTCATGATGCGCCTCCGCATCCCCAACGGCGTCACCACCCCCGCCCAGCTCCGCGCCATTGCCGCCATCGCCAATCGCATGGGGCGCGGGCGTGCCGATCTCACCACGCGGCAGCAGGTGCAGCTGCGATGGATCCGCATCGGCGACGTCCCGGAGATTCTCGACCGCCTGCTGGACATCGGCCTCATCACGCTCCAGACCGGTATGGACAATATCCGGAACATCATCGGCTGTTCGGCCTTCGGCCTCACACCCAACGAGTTGCTGGACGCCTCGCCGGTGGCGCGTGCCTTCACGGCGATGTTCGTGGGGAGTAAGAGCTACACCAACCTCCCGCGGAAGTTCAACGTCAGCATCACGGGCTGTCGGGAGAACTGCACCCACGCGGAGACCCAGGATGTGGCGCTCGTGCCAGCGGTGAAGAGCATCGGGCTGGACGAGGTGAAAGGCTTCAACGTCCTCGTCGGCGGCAAGAATGGTTCGGGCGGCTATGCTGTGGCCACTCCCCTCGATGTGTTCGTCCGGCCCGAGGAGGCCGCGGAGCTATGTAGCGCGATCGTGCTGGTCTTCCGAGACCACGGCTCCCGCGAGGCGCGAAACAAGGTCCGGCTGGCCTTCCTGGTGGAGGCCTGGGGGGAGGCCCAGTTCCGTGAAGCGGTGGAGGCGCGCGTGGGCCGGCGACTCGAGAAGGCGGGGGCGGACCAACGTCTCGCACAGTCCACCGATCACGTCGGCGTCTTCCGCCAGAAGCAGCCCGGGCTGAACTATGTCGGCCTCCTCGTCCCCGTGGGGCGCATCACGGGCGATCAGCTGCACGAGCTGGCGCGAGTGTCCGAGCAGTACGGCACCGGCGAGGTGCGCCTCACGGTGGATCAGAATGTCATCATCCCGCACGTGCCGGATGCCCGGCTCGGCAACCTCACGGCGGAGCCGTTGCTCAAGGCACTGCGCTATGACCCGACGGGCGTGCTGCGCGGACTGGTGAGCTGCACCGGCATTGAATTCTGCAACTTGGCCGTGATCGAGACCAAGACCCGGGCGCTCAAGATTGCCAAGGGGCTGGAGCCCAAGGTGCCCGCCACGAAGCCTGTGCGCATCCACTGGTCGGGCTGCCCTGCGGGCTGCGGCAATCACACGGTGGCCGACATCGGGCTGCTGGGGACCAAGACCAAGGTGGACGGCAAGGTGGTGGACGCCGTGGACATCTTCATGGGGGGCGCCTCCGGCCCGCAGGCCAGCCGGGGCATCAAGATGCTCGAGAACGTGCCCTGCGACGACCTGCCACAGGTGCTCGAGGGCTTGGTCCGCTTCGGCGAGTTCGAACGCGTGAGGCGCCAGATCCGGATGCTCCAGCCCACCCTGGCGGCTGCTCCCGCGCCCGAGCGAAGCAGCTCGCCTCCGGTCCCGGTCATTCGCCCCGAGGAGATTGCCGAGGGACGCGGCAAGCTGCTCACCGTGAGCGGCACCGAAGTAGCCGTGTTCAAGTGCCAGGGGAAGCTCTACGCGACCCAGAACTGGTGCCCCCACGCGGGGGCCGCGCTGGCCATGGGGATCGTGGACGGCGGGGAGGTAGTCTGCCCGGAGCACGGCCACCGGAGATGTCCCGGTCCCTGTTGAATTTGAGAACTGAGTAGCGACGGCTCCCTAGTCGGCGTGAGAATCGCGTCGACCAAGACAAACGGTCCCCACCACCGGGGCCAAGGAGCCGCCAATGACGAAGAGAACAGAGAG
>WNFC01003364.1_pt1 | contig 26903 bp, 26 predicted proteins | sample 5400541 | NCBI WGS metagenome assembly WNFC01 (sample SAMN13153342, study PRJNA577476) | soil metagenome | isolation source: 120 cm saprolite under Douglas fir tree site 2 hole 2 replicate 1 | place: USA:California | collected 2015-04-18 | reverse complement strand
CGATCATGGTGGGAACGGGCAAGGGCGCGGAGCAAGGTATCCTGATTCGCGGCGGCGAGAGCCTGGAACGCATTCAGGCGGTGCGCGCCGTGCTGCTCGACAAGACGGGCACCATCACCAAAGGCAAGCCTGAACTGACGAATGTCGTCACCGTTGGCGGCAGACAAGAAGACGAGCTGCTGCGTCTCGTCGCTGAAGCGGAACAAGGTTCCGAGCATCCCCTTGCCTCTGCGATTGTCGAGGGAGCGAAAGCGCGAGGAGTGACGTTCGGTGGGTCCCCCGAACACTTTACCTCCATTACCGGGCGCGGATTGGAGGCCACCGTCGCGGGGCAAGCAGTGCTTGTCGGCACCCGCCGTCTGCTGAGCGAACGCTCTATCGCCTATGATGCGCTAGAGGAGCAGCTGGCGGCGCTGGAACAGGCAGGCAAGACGACGATGCTCGTGGCCATCGATGGCGAAGTCGCGGGGCTGGTGGCAGTGGCCGATACCGTCAAAGTTGGCTCACGAGAGGCCGTCGAGCAGTTACGCGCACAGGGGCTTACCGTGTGGATGATTACCGGCGATAACTGGCGGGCTGCGCAGGCGATTGCCGCACAGGTCGGCATTGCCGCCGAGCACGTACTGGCGGAAGTCCTGCCGGAAGACAAAGCCAACCAGGTCGAGCGCCTGCAGGAGCAGGGGCTGGTCGTGGCCTTTGCCGGTGATGGCATCAACGATGCGCCCGCGCTGGTGCAGGCTGATGCTGGTATCGCCATGGGCACCGGTACGGATATCGCGATGGAGGCCTCGGACATCACCCTGGTCAAGGGCAATCTGAAGAGTGTGGCGACCGCGCTGGCCCTCTCAAAGGCAACTCTGCGCACGATCAAGCAGAACCTCTTCTGGGCCTTCGCCTACAACGTCATCCTGATCCCGACCGCGATCCTTTCACCGCTCATCCCGCTCCTGCGGGAGAACGCGCCGATCTTCGCGGCGGCGGCGATGGCGCTCTCCTCGGTGACGGTGGTCAGCAATTCGCTGCGATTGCGGCGGTTTGGTCGATGAGCGGCTGATGTAATTATAAGGAGCATGAAGCATGCAAGAAGAACGCAAGCCGGACGTACTGAAACGGCTCTCGTATATCGAGGGGCATGTATCGGGCATTCGTAAGATGGTGGAGGAAGATAAGTATTGTATCGACATCTTGCGTCAAACCTATGCGGTACGCAAGGCCCTGGAAAAGCTGGAAGCTCTGATCCTTGAAGGCCATTTGCGTACCTGTGTCCCGGAAGGGATCAAAGGTGATCGTGAAGAGCAGGTCATTCAGGAACTGGTGCAGCTCTACACGATTGCCGGGAATCAGTAGCTACCTTCCCTGCATCCAAGATGCAGCGTGCCCCTCGAATCTCCACTGTCGCGGCGAATCTGTTTCGCCGTGATAGAGTGATGTTTGTGAGCCGCTGCAGGCTGGAAACAGGGAGTAAAGATAATTCTTCATCCATCCTGAATGTAGCTAGCTGCGAAAGCAGCGTTGGAAGGATGAACGTCAAGTATCATTTTTTCTGTTGATGTGCGTAATTACCAAAGGAGGATATGTATTCATGGAATCTACGACTCTCGTGGCTCCTGACATTTCTTGCGAACATTGCCAGCACGCGATTGAGGGGGCGGTTGGGAAACTGGAAGGTGTCAGTCAGGTCAAGGTTGATATCCCGGCCAAAACTGTCCATATCAACTACGACCCACAAAAAGTCACCCTGACGAAGATCGAAGAGGTTCTCGACGATACCGGGTACACGGTAGCGAAGTAGAGGTAGTAACAACTACGAAAAGCTGCAGGGATGGCAAACGCACTTTGAGAGAAGGAATCTTGCCATCCCTGCACGTGTCAGACAGGCGCATTCTGAACCGATCAAGTTATCGATGACCTTGAAAATACGCAGCAGAAGCTGCTATATGTAAAAATGAATAGGTTTAGATGAATAGGAGTTTTGATATGAAAACTCGCTTGACGCTTGGAATGGTTTTAGTGTTGATCGTAGTAATCCTCTCTGCATGCGGTGGAACATCTTCCAGCACGCCAAATCAGGTGAACGTCACCCTTTCCGAATTCAAAATCCAATCGTCTCAATCGACCTTTACGCCGGGGAAGACCTACCAATTCGTTGTCACCAACAACGGAAAAGTCGCCCATGAATTTATGATTATGCCTATGGAGATGAATATGGGGAACATGTCAATGGACGAGATGCATAAGATGGCCCTGGCTATGATCGACAATGTAAATCCCGGCGAGACCAAGACGGTTGATTATACCTACCCTCAGTCGAATGCAGGAAAACAACTAGAATTTGCCTGTCATCTGCCTGGGCATTATGAAGCGGGAATGCGTCTACCGGTTACAGTCAATTCGTAAAGCAGCAGGGAGTTGAGACGAACTGAAGAGAGAGGAGCGTATTAGGTTTGCTTGTAGGGAATACCTGTGAATTCTGTACGCTCCTCGCTTATTACAGCAAAAAAAATTTGTTACAGACAGATAGCATGGTCTTAACGGAAGGAGGCATTCCTAACCGTGAACAACATTCCGGGAGAATATGCGCTCGCGGCAGTCATGCTGGTTGTGGCGCTCTTGTTGGGGCTGCTGACACTTGCGCTGGGCCGCATAGTAGGAGTCCCCAGACGCCCGCAGGAGAAAAATCCACCTCCTGAGCATGGGGGCCGGACAGGTCACAAAACATGGGTGCAGTTTCGCCTGCGCTATGCCGTGCTGGCTCTCCTCTTTGTGGCTTTCGATATGGAAATGGTATTTATGTTTCCCTGGGCAGTCGTCTACAAGCGAGTAGGATTGGTCGCGTTTTTCGATATGTTCGTCTTTGTCGCTATCCTGGCCGCCGCGATCTTCTTTGCCTGGAAAGAAGGTGTCTTTGACTGGGAACGTTAAGAGCGCTCTAAAAACACAGCATGGGCGGTTTGCCCAAACACGGCAAATAGACTGCCATTATTTCGCTATCGATGGCGGCAGTGGTGCTCACTTGCTGGCAGCGTTATCAGGGCGACATCCAGAAATAAAACAGGTCGCCTCTCCTCGTCATGCCAACCTGCTGCTGGTGATCGAACCAATCAATCGCAAGCTTGCTCCTGCAGTGGGAGAGCTTGCGGGGGCGCTGCCACGACCTGCCCATGTTCTGATCGTCGGTGAACCCAAAGACGAACATAATCACTTTCCAGGAAATGATATCGTTCGTGTTGAGGAGCTTTTCCCCAGCTCGCATCGCATCGCTTTGACCCCAGTAGAATCCGTTTTCGAGGCGATACTGCACTCAGAACAGTGGCCTGAGCTTGAAAAGATCGAGCAGCCAGCTGGAGAGGAAGCGACGATTCAGCTCCCTGCAAAGCAAGAGCAGGAGATGGCTACAGAGCTGGCGGTGTTGAGCCTGGGGCCGGTTCAGCCATTTACAGCAGGCCCACTCCGCCTTTTGCTTATTTGTGATGGAGAACAGGTACTCTCCGCGCAGGTGGAAGCCGGCTATGCCTCCCGTGGCATCGCTGGGGCCATGACCCGTGTGGATTGGCAACAGGCGCTCCATCTCGCCCGACGCCTTGATCCACTTGCGCCAATCGCCTCTCAGCTTGCCTATGTGCGCGCGGTTGAACAACTGCAAGGCTGGCAGCCTGCATCACAAGTAGCGAAGGTGCGCGAGGCGGCACTAGCGATTGAGCGGGCGCAAAATGCGCTCTGGTGGCTTGTGCGTTACACATACATCCTGGCTGAGGCTGCGCTGACCAGCCGTGCCTATCAACTGGCATCAAAACTGGCTGGGGATAGCATACAGTGCTGGCAGCAGGCACCTTCCACGTGGGTGTTGCCACAGCAGCAAGTACCTTTCTCTGTCGTTGCTGGAAATATTGAAGCTATGGCACGCCTTCGAGAGATCGCGACTGAAGTTGAAGCCTTACGAGTGGATATCGAGCGCAATCGCCTGTTCGCTCTTCGTACTCGCGACATTGGTGTGCTGGCAACGGAACGCCTCAAGGAAGCGGGAGTGAGTGGGCCGAATCTCCGGGGAAGTGAGCATGGCGCAGGTGATGTTCAAAGTCGGCTTCTCGCGCGATTGGATGCCGCGATCGGTGATCTGCGAGAGGCACACAAAGTCCTGGAGGCAGGCGAATCGGCTCCGGCGCATGCAGCAAGCTGGGATGTGCCTGCCGGAGAGGCGCATGTGATCGTTCGGGGGCCGCGCGGGGACATTGGCCTGCATCTGGTGAGCGCGGGTGGAGAGCAACCTGCACAAGTTGAGTGGCACCGTCCCTCCGCTGTGTTGCTACCCCTGCTCCCGGAGATACTTGCCGGGGAGATTCTCGCGGATGCCGAGGTGATCGTGGCGAGCCTCGATCTTGCAATGGCGGAGGCAGACGGATGAACAACTGGCTGATCTCCTTACTGGTACTGCTCGGCTTGCTTCTCGGCGCATATTGTGTCGCGGTGATGCAGCAACTTCTGCTTGTCGGCCCAAGGCGCATAGGCGTGGCCTTGCTCTCGCCGGTTGCTGATGCTCTTGTGCTGCTGCGCCAGGAAAACCTGTTGCCTCGCCGTGCGGATACCTTTCTGTTCCGTTCAGCGCCCTTTATCGCGGTGGCAGTCGTTTCCCTGGTAGCGCTGGTTATTCCGCTCGGACCACGCTTGATCGGATTTGATCCCGCCATTGGACTGTTCTATTTTATCGTGCTGCTCAGCCCGTTTGTCGTCGCGATGATGAACGCCGGCTGGAGCCAGAACGCGAAGGATGGATTGTTCGCAACCTTCCGGGCAGCAGCTACACTCATCAGCTATGAAGTGCCTCTCGGCTTTGCCGCCATTGGTCCGGTCATGGCGGCACAGTCCCTCTCGATACAACATATTGTGAGGTCGCAAGCGGAACTCTGGTATGTTGTCTGGCAGCCCCTGGGACTGGTCATCTACCTGCTGGCGTCTCTCTTCGTCACCTTTCGTCATCCATTTGACAGTGCCCTGGGCGGGAGTGAACTTGAAGGGGGAGTCCTCTCGGAGTACTCCGGGCCGCGTTTGTTGCTTTTCAAGTTCGCTTTGAATGCGATTTTTCTCATCTTGATGAGCATGGGGGTTGTGCTGTTCTTCGGTGGCTGGCAGGGGCCATTGCTTCCGGCGCCTCTATGGTTGATACTAAAGACTCTGGCACTGACCATACTTGTACTCTGGGGAGGTCGCTTCATCCCCCGGCTGCGGTATGACCAGATGCTGACCCTCTCCTGGAAAATTCTCTTACCTGCCTCGCTCGTCAATATCACGCTGGTGGGCATTCTTGCGCTTATTGTGCCGGGAGGTAGCTTATGAGCGGTGTGTTTGAATGGATCATTTTTCTTTCTCTTTCGGCAATCGCCGTTGTCATGGCGGCAGGTATGATCCTGACCATGAGTATGTACCGCGCTGGACTGGCGTTGATGGCGAGCTTTGTCGCGCTTGCCGGCCTGTTCATTCTGTTAAACGCCGACCTGCTGGCTGCTATTCAAATCATGATGAACGTCGGCGGCATGCTGGTGATGGTGCTGTTTATGGTCATGATGATGATGGACCCCGGCGGCGAGATGATGTGGGGCATGAAACGCGATATGCGCATACCAGGCCCCGCCGCCTTTTCCATGACGATGCCGCGCGGCAGACCGCCAGCAGATGAATCTAACGGGGAAAAGGAGCAGCCTGGATCATCTCAGGTGAGCGATTGGACCTGTCCGATGCATCCAGAGGTGAGCCAGCCAGGCCCTGGAAACTGTCCGAAATGCGGTATGGTGCTGATCCCGCGTACCGAGATGGCGAATGGATATCCCTCACAGGAGAATGCTGCACAGGTCTATACTTGCCCAATGCATCCAGAAGTGCGACAGGACCAACCAGGAACTTGTCCGAAATGCGGTATGAACCTCATTCCTGCGGAGCAGCAGCCGGAAGAGTCACAGGCGCAAGAAACTCAGGTCTATACCTGTCCAATGCATCCAGAGGTGCATCAGGAGCAGCCAGGAAAGTGTCCAAAATGCGGCATAAACCTCGTTCCCGCAGAGGCCGCTCAGGAGCAGCACGGAATGGCTATGGGGCATGATATTAGCAGTAGTCACGCTATGCCTATGAACCATACTGCTCCTGCTGATGATGCACACATGAGTGATCACAATGATCACGATATGAATATGCACAACATGGACATGAGTGGTAATAGTCATGCTATGCACATGTCAGGTCATAGCATGAATGGCTCTGGTATGAAGCCTCGCCAGTATTACGACATGATGGTCGATATGGCGATGTCAACGGCTCAACTGCCCTGGGCGATTGCGCTTGGAGCACTCGCGGCCATCCTGCTCATCATTCTGGTGATACAAACTCCCTGGTCGCTTTCCGCAGGAGGCCCAACACAGGACGCGACAACAATGGTAGGCGAACTGCTGCTCTCGCGCTATATGATTGGTTTCGAAGGAGCAGCATTCTTAATCCTGGCCGGTATCGCGGGTGCAGTGATCCTCGGAAAACGCGAGCGCAAAACTGCGGAACAGCCCTCAGCGAAGCAAATCGATACTGAGGGGGCCGAGCAGCAAATGTATACCTGCCCGATGCATCCAGAGGTGCGACAGGAGCAGCCTGGAAGCTGCCCGAAATGCGGTATGGCGCTGATCCCGGCGCAGGAGACGCCTGCTCCAAGCGGGAGGAACGTACAAGGAGAACACACATGAATGGACCAGGACTCGTTCCATTTCTGATCGTCGGCGCGCTGCTGTTCGGCATCGGCGTCGTCGGGGTACTTTCACAGCGCAGCGCTCTCATGGTGCTGATGAGCATCGAGATCATCCTCAACGCCGCCTTGCTCACGCTCGTCGCGTTCTGGCGCTTTGTGAAACCGGTCAATTTTGACGCCCAGGTCTTTGCCATCATCATCTTCACCATTGCGGCCGTTGAGATGGCTGCCGGGCTTGGGCTGTTTCTCATGGTCTTCCGCCAGCGCGGCACTGCCAATGTTGATTCGTTAAAGGACCTGAAGCAATGAGCGGCGTGCAACTGTTCTGGCTGGCTCCTGTCCTGCCGCTCCTGATCTTCGCGCTTCTCGCGGTAGGGCTGGTGCGCTATGGTAGGCTGGCCTCGGGACTGGCTGTTTTGGCGATGGCGGGGGCAAGCATCGTTTCGCTCCTCGGACTTCTCGGTGCCGCACAGGGCAGGCGGGTGATGCTCTCGATCCCCTGGCTGGCAGTTGGAGGGCGCCAGCTCTCGCTCGGCCTCTGGCTCGATCCCCTGAGCGCGCTCGGGGCAACGCTGGTCTCAGTTGTCGGACTGTTCGTCTTTCTCTATGCGGTCAGTTATATGGCGGAAGATCCCCGTCGCGGTCGTTTCTTTGCCGAGTTCAGCCTCTTTACCGGCTCGATGCTGACGCTTGTGCTCGCCGCTGACCTCATTACCCTTTTTATCGCCTGGGAACTGGTGGGTCTCTGCTCCTATCTGCTGATTGGCTTCTGGTTTGAACGTCCGGGAGCGCCTGCGGCTGCGTCGAAAGCCTTCTTACTCACACGACTGGCTGATCTTGCATTGCTGGCTGCGGTGCTACTGCTCGTTGGACAAGCTGGAAATGGGCAAATCGATCATGTCCTCGGCGCGTCCACGCATGGGCAGATGGCATCCGGCTTGCTGCTGGTAATCGCGCTGCTGGTGTTCGCTGGCGCGGCGGGCAAATCCGCGCAGTTTCCCTTTCAAGGCTGGCTGCCAGATGCCATGCTTGGTCCCACGCCCGTCTCGGCGCTGCTGCACTCGGCTACCATGGTCGCGGCCGGCGTCTTCCTGGTGGCGCGGCTGTATCCACTCTTTCTTGTGACCGCTCCTTCTCTCCAGGTCGTCGCATGGATAGGCGCGATCACCGCGCTGCTGGGAGGGTCGGCGGCGCTGGTTGAACATGACGTGAAACGCACGCTGGCGTATTCGACGATGAGCCAGATCGGGTTGATGTTTGTTGGGCTGGGCAGTGGCAGCCTGGCCGCCGGTATGTTGCTCTTAGTGGCGCAGGCTTTGTATAAGGCCACGCTCTTTCTCGGTGCGGGCGCGGTCGACCGCGCCATTGGGGGCACAGCCTTCGAGCGTATGGGTGGTCTCGCCCGGCGCATGCCGCTCACAATGATCGCCTTTGCCATCAGCGCCGCCGCGCTTGCCGGTCTGCCTGTGACGGCGGCGCTGCCGCCAAAGGACGCGGTGCTGGCTGCCGCGTGGCAAGCAAATAGCGCGCTTTTCGTAGTTGCCCTTGTAGCGAGCTTGCTCACGGCGTGGTACAGCGCGAGGATTTTTGGCCTGGTATTTCTTGGGAAAGCATCTGAACCGGCGCGACAGGCGGATGAAGCGAAGCAAGGATTGCTCTTACCCCTCCTGGTGATAGCTGCGCTCATTCCCATTGGCTTGCTCGCGGACGCGGCTCTGCTGGGGCATCCGCTCGAACACCTGCTCGGAGTTCCTCTCCCAGAAGTACCTATCGTCACCATCCTGGCGCTCGCTACTGCCGTGGGGGGTGTTGTAATGGGACTCGGCGCGAGGCTGCGCTGGCCCGCATCTGTTTCCTGGCCCGTACTCAATCGGGTCACACCGTTGTTTGCAGGCGAGTTTGGTCTCAAGGTGCTCTATCAGGAAGTGACGCGGTTGGGGTTCCGGGTTGTCGCATGGCTGGGCGCGTTTGACCGGCAGGTATTCGATACACTGCTGGGTGGCATCGTAGCAGGCGTGCTGGCGTTCATACGGGATGCGGCAGCATTGATCGACGCGTTTTCGATGCTTTCGCGCGGATGCTCGCCGATGGGACCCTGGCGGTTGTGCGTGCGTCTGGCCGTTTTGATGTGCGGCGGTTCGATGCTGCGGTGCGCGACCTTGGCCGGGGCATCCTTGCCCTGGGCCAGAGGGTCAGGGTTGCGCAGACGGGACGTATCGAGAATTACCTGCTCATGGCTTTCGCCTGGGGACTGGGCGTTCTTCTTGTAGCTGTGGCAGCTACGTTCGTGCGGTGAGGAGGCGCGCTGCAATGCTCTCGATTCTGACATTTCTTCCGCTTGCCGGTGTACTGGCGCTCTACCTCGCGCCGGGCCGCATCGCCTGGCGCTGGATCGCCACGATCACCGCTGGTCTTGAACTCGCGGTCGGCATCGCTCTGGCGGTCCTGTTCAACTGGGGCAATGGAACCCTGCAACTTGTGGAGCGGGCGAACTGGATTCCCGCGCTTGGCGCCAGCTACCATCTCGGCGTCGATGGACTCTCGCTACCGTTGATCCTGCTGACCGCCCTGCTCACCTTCCTGGCGCTGCTCTATGCCTGGAAGCAGGAGCAGCAACCACGCGCATATTTCGCGCTCTATCTCGTGATGGAAACGGGGCTCATCGGCTTTTTCAGCACGATGGACCTGCTGCTCTTCTACGTCTTCTTCGAGATCGCATTGGTCCCCATGTATTTCATTATCGGCCTGTGGGGCCATGAAAATCGGGTGCAGTCCGCCCTCAAGTTCTTCCTGTATACACGCGTCGGGAGCCTGGCGGTGCTACTCTCCATTCTGGCGCTCTACCTGGGGACCAATCCGCACACCTTCGATCTGCCACAGATTATCACGGCTCATCCTTACGTCGGCGCGGGAGTGGGTTCTTCACTTGTCTTACTCGGCTTTCTGATCGGGTTCGGCATTAAGCTGCCGGTGATTCCCCTGCATTCCTGGCTGCCCGACGCGCATACCGACGCACCGACCGAGGGGAGCGTGATCCTGGCGGGCCTGCTGTTGAAGCTGGGAGGCTATGGGTTGTTGCGCGTCGCGCTGCCGACTGTACCGGGTGCTTTCAGCGCCTGGGCCGTCCCGGTAGCGGCGCTGGCTGTTGTCTCGGCCATTTATGGCGCGGCCGTAGCGATGGCACAGTCCGACCTGAAGCGCTTGATCGCCTTCACCAGCGTCAACCATATGGGGTACGTGCTGCTCGGCGTGGCGGTAGCGGCAGTGGCCACCGCCAGCCCTGCTGATCGTTCTGCTGCCGCAGCGGGTGCCACCTACCAGCTGGTGGCGCATGGGTTGGTTACCGGCATGCTGTTCTTCCTGGTCGGCATCCTGGCTGATCGCACGGGGACCCGTGAGATCTCCCGCCTTTCGGGCATCTGGGCAGCGCTGCCCCTCTACGGTTCTCTGCTGGCCTTTGCCATGTTCGCTTCGCTCGGATTACCGGCCCTGGCGCATTTCGCAGCCGAGGTACAGATCGTTCTGGGGACGCTCGGTGTCTTTCCCTGGGCCGCCATCGGTATGCTCCTGGGTATTCTGGTGACGACCGCCATGTTCCTGTGGACCTTGCAGCGCGTCTTGATGGGCAAGGTCTCGCCTGAATGGGCGAAACTCCCGCGCCTGACCAGGAGAGAGATCGCCACGCTCCTCCCCCTGGTTGGGTTGATTATTCTCCTGGGTGTTCTTCCCGGCCCGTTGGTCAGCATTATCGACGCGGCATTGCACAGTAGTAACCCGGTGGGCATACTCCTGAGAGGATGGTGAGCGCATGGGAGGCATGGAAGGCGGCATGGAACTCTGGGCGATTGTACCCGAACTGACACTCGCGGGGCTGATACTCTTGCTGCTTCCGCTCGGCCCATTTTTACCACCTGGGCGGAAGTACGTCACGACCTGGCTCGCGCTGGGGGGACTTGTCATCGTGGCCATCGAAAGCGCGCGCATGCTCACCTTCGCCACGCAGCCCATTTTCCTCGATACCTACGCCGTCGACCAGTTCGCCGTCTACTTCAAGCTCTTCGCCGTGGCGTCGACGGCGTTGGTGCTGCTGGCCACGCAGAGCCATTTTCGTGGTCGCCCGCACGAAGGCGAGGTGCCAGCTTTGCTGCTGCTCGTCTGCCTGGGGATCGTGGGCCTGGCCGCCAGCCAGGACCTGGCGCTGATCGCGCTCTTTATCCAGCTCGTCACGGTGGGTTCCTACATTCTGGTCGGCATCGCGAAAGAGAACCGTTCGGCAACCGAGGCCGCGTTCAAGATGTTCCTCTTCTCGGCGGCGGTTGGCGCGGTGATGATCTACGGCATGGTGCTGCTGTTCGGGCTGACCGGAACGCTGCGGCTGCCGGAACTCGCGGCGAAGCTGCCCGCCATGCCCGTGGTCACCACCATCGCGGCCTTCCTGCTCGTGCTGGCGGGCTACGGCTTCGAGGTGACGCTGGTTCCCTTCCACACCTGGGCGCCCGATACCTATCAGGGCGCGCCCACGCCCATCGCGGGGTTTTTGTCGGTCGGCCCCAAAGCGGCGGGACTGGCTGTCCTGCTGCGCACACTTGTGGTGGCCTTTCCGCATGATCTTGGGCACTGGGCGGAACTCTTCGCCGTTCTTGCAGCCATTACGATGACGGTGGGCAATCTCTTCGCCTTGCGCCAGACCAGCGTGAAACGGCTGCTCGCCTATTCGTCGATTGCGCAGGTCGGCTATATCCTGGTCGGGGTGGCGGCGGCGGAACGCAGTACGCTGGCGGTACCGGGCGCGCTGCTGTATCTCGTGGTCTATCTTTTTATGAACCTGGGAGCGTTCTTAGCCGTTGATGCCGTGGAGCGGCAACTGAAATCGGACGATATTTCAAAACTGGCGGGCCTTGGAAGGCGCCTGCCTTTGACAGCTGCGGTGCTGGCCGTATGCCTGCTCTCCCTGGCAGGCTTTCCGCCGTTCGGAGGCTTCATCGGCAAGACCTACCTCTTTGGAGCGGCGCTCGATGCCGGGTGGACGTGGCTGGCGGTCGTCATGCTGGCGAACGTCGCCATCTCGCTATTCTACTACGTGCGCGTCCTGGAGCCGCTGTACCTGCGCCCCTCGCCAGACAAGCCGCTACGCAAGGAGCCGGTGGCGTTGCGCGCTGCCCTTCTCATACTTGGGCTTGGAACCCTGCTGAGCGGCGTTCTACCGCAACTATGGGTCGTGCTGGCGACCAACGCCTCCTCGCTGCTGGCGGCAATCGTACCGCACTGAAAGGTGATCTCAGGATCAGGAAGTCTCTCCTTTGGTTATGTGTAAGGAATCGGCGGGTGAGCAGCATATTTTACAGGCAGCTCGGCTCTGCGTTCTGCTACAGAAAGCAACAGGCTGCTAAAATAAGATATCCAGGGCGTTCTCCTAGTTCTACAGTTGTAAATGAGAGGGAGCGTGTGAGTTGAGATAATGAGCTCGACCTTTCTTCGATGATGGCCTCTTAAGCACGCTGACGAAATGCACAAGCGCTTTGCTCTGAATGAGCCTGGCAAGGCAGTTAAGAAGAGAATCACTTCTTGTTGCCTAGCTTGTCATGGTCGTTGGTATGTGTTGAAGGTCTCTCGTCGCCTTTTCTGCTGATGGGCCTCATGGGCCCTGATAAACTCTCCGCGCTGAAAGAAACAGGAACACCCTGCGAACAAGGCTGGCAATAGGTTAGTATGTTCACGTTCTGTTCATAAACAGATGCTACTCTGGGGGTAAAATGGAGCGCGTAAAATGAATGAGGAGACCAATGAATGAACAAGCAAGCGAACGTTCTCATCATTGAAGACGACCCTGCTATTGGTGAATTGATCACGTTATACGCGGAAAAAAGCGGATACAGGGTGAGCATTGCACACAATGGCATGACAGGATTAGACCTGTTTTATGAGCACTCTCCTGATCTGGTTATTCTGGATATTATGCTGCCTGAGATGGATGGGTGGGAAGTGTGCAAGGAGATCAGGAGAGGTGAGAAAACGCCCATTATCATGTTGACCGGAAAAGGCGAAAACCGCGACAAACTCAAAGGGTTCGAGTTGGGAACGGATGATTACCTGGTAAAACCGTTTGATCCGGGCGAATTGATGGCGAGGATCAAAGCGGTCCTGCGGCGAGCCAATCCGCTGTTCGATGCACCTGAGATCCTTGAATTTCCCTTGTTGAAGATCAATCTTCAGCAATACAAGGTGACCTGTGAGGCACAGGAGATTATGTTCGCACCCAAAGAAATGGAGGTGCTGTATTTCCTCGCCTCCCATGCCAATCATGTGTTCACCCGTCAGCAGTTGTTGGATCACCTCTGGGGGTGGGATTTTGAGGGAGATCTGCGAACCGTCGATGTCCATATTAAGAGGATTCGCGAAAAATTGGGGGATGCCAACCCGTATTGGCAGGTAAAAACCATCAGAGGCGTTGGCTATAAATTTGAGGTGGAGAACCAGTGATGCGCATAAAAAGTGTTTTTTTGAAGGTATTCCTGACCTGTATCATCACCTTGTTTCTTTCACATGTCGTCCTTGATATAACGTTCTATGTGTTGTTTCAGAATAATCTGACGGATATGCATATCACTTCCGCAGATCTTACCCATCTGAAATATTTGTTTTCCTGGGCCACGCTTCTTTCTCTGACCATGACAAGCGTGGTTACTTACTACCTTTCTCAACGTATGACCGCCCCGCTGCGGGAGATGAATCGAGTTGCCCTCCAAATCGCCAGGGGGCACTTTGAGCAACGAGTCACGATCAAGACACGCGATGAGGTGGGCGAATTGGGGGAGACGTTCAATTATATGGCTCAGGAATTGGCGGGACTAGATCAGATGAGAAAGGATTTTGTGGCCAATGTTTCCCACGATTTGCGCTCCCCTCTGACGTCGATTCATGGATTTGTCCGGGCCTTTCTGGATGAGACGATCCCCCACGAACGCCAGCGCCATTATTTAACGATCATGGAAGAACAGACCGAGCGCATGATGAAACTGGTCAAAGATCTGCTCGACCTGGCCAGCATAGAAACGGGGCAAGTGGAAATCCGACCTGTCATCTTTAATCTGTCGGAACTGGTTCGCCAGGTCGTGGCACGCATGGAACCGGAATGGGGGAGAAAACAGGTCACGGTGGAAGTGCCCTCTGAAGAAGCCCAAGACATCCACGTCTGTGCTGATCCAGATCGGATTGATCAAGTGCTTGTCAATTTGCTTCAAAATGCCGTTCAATTTTCCTCACCCCAGAGTGTTGTTGAAGTGACGTTGAAAAAGCGCGCACAAGCGGTGATTTCTGTTCGTGATGATGGACCGGGCATCAGGCCAGAGGATATCGAATCGATTTGGGAACGCTTTTATAAAGCAGATCGAGCCCGCACAAAACAGGCAGGGACAGGAATCGGCCTGTCCATTGTGAAGCACATTTTAGATCTCCATCAAAGCCCCATTGACGTGAAGAGTGAAGTGGGACATGGGTCCATCTTCACGTTTATGCTCCCTCTTGCGCCGCTCAGGTCTCACCTCTCGGGTACTGGACATCCAGAAAAAGAGTGATTCTCCGTTCACATTCCGTTCACAAAACAATGCTAGACTGGCTTTTGTACGAGAGCGGTTGCGCGCAAAGACTGAACCACTCATTGGCCAGGAACCATTGGTTGATCGCCGGGTCTCGGCGACTACGCTCACTGTTTCTCACGCACCGCACGCGCTCGATCATGAAAAGAAAGAGGAGAATCTCTCAATGAGAAAAGCAGTATTCCGAGGCGCAACAGAGGAGAGCACGCACATGGCTGACCCGCCTGCCTACCCCGGCGCGCGGCGTGCGCGAGGCGGGAGGCAGCGATGAACAGGCAGCATGATGCGGCACCGTCGGTGACGAAAGGCTCGGGGACCCTGCCTGGCGGGAGCACCGTCCCGGAGATGCTCGCCATACTGAGCGTGCTGGCCGAGGCGTCGATCTTCGCCCCGATCGTGTTCACGGTTGGCTTCGTTGTGCAGGGCTTCCTCCGAACCGATCTGCGCTCTGGGTATAACCCGATCGCGCAGCAGATCAGCGACCTGACGGCTGGACCCTATGGGTGGGTGCAGCAGGTGAACTTTGTGGTGTTCGGGCTACTGCTGATCGCGTTTGCGGTGGGGCTGCATCGGGGGGTGCGTAAAGCCTGGCCCTGGATGGTAGGCCCGGCGCTCGTCGCCTGGAACGGGGTGGAGTTGATGATAGCCGGCTTCTTCCCGTTGCGCGAAGACTCCGCCGGTCACATCTACGATCCGATCGGGGTGCATAGCGTGAACGGCACGATTTTCTTCCTGAGCATCGGGGTCGTGCTCGTCGTGATGGCGCGGCAGTTCGCTCGTGATGAGAGATGGCGCGGCCTTGCCACCTACACGCTGGTAACGGGGATCGCGTTGCTCGTGATGGTCCTGCTTAACGGCTTTCTCGCTGAGATGGCACAGGCACCGCTGCACCCGTGGTTGGGCCTGATACAGCGAGCGATCCTCGCCGTGTGGTTGCCGTGCCTCGTCATTCTTGCGCTCCGGTTACGGCGTGTGGGTAGGCGCGGTGTGTAACGAATAGGAAGAGATCATGAAAAGAAAGAGAAGGAGATTTCCATGAGAAAAGCAGTATTCCGAAGCGCAACAGAAGAGGGCACGCACATGACTACCCCGTCTTCCAACAGCGGCACCCGCGTGAGGCAGGCTCAATCCTCACCCCCCAGCACACCACGCTGGGTGAAAGTGTCTGTGATCATCTTCATCATCCTGGTCCTGCTGGTTTTGATAATAGAACTCACCGGCCATGGCTTTGGTGGCCCCATGATGAGAATGTCGATCCCCATACATATGGCGACCATTGAACGGGGGGTGCAACAGCTATGATTATGTCACCCGGCCTCCGTAAGTTCGCGCTCAGCGCACATGTCATTACCTCGGTCGGCTGGATTGGCGCGGTCGCTGCCTTCCTGGCTCTTGCCATCGCCGGTATGACCAGCCAGGATACTCAGGTGGTGCGAGCCGCCTATCTCGCGACGAATTTGACCACCTGGTTCGTCATCCTCCCGCTGTGCTTCGCTTCGCTGCTCACCGGGGTTGTCTCGTCACTGGGTACCAAGTGGGGCTTGTTCCGGTACTATTGGATTCTGGTGAAACTCGTGATCACCATCCTTGCCACCATCATCTTGCTGATACACACGCAGCCAATTGAACTCCTGGCAACTGCTTCGGCAAAGACAACCGTGTTCAGTGCCTATCTCCAACGTCAGCAGCTCCAACTGGTCGTCGCCTCCATTGCCGCCCTGGTGGTGTTGCTCGTACTCACTGTACTCTCGTACTACAAGCCGCGGGGCATGACCCGGTACGGATGGCGTAAGCAGCAAGAGCAGGGTACGGTGTCGGCAGCCAGAGATGCAGCGACTCCTGACCAAGCGAAGGTTCCGACGAGGGCATAGGAGCGCAATCCATACGAGGCCGCCTTTCCGCCCAGCGGAGTTCGCTATCCCAGCCTGGGGTTGGTAGCTTTCGCGATGTGTGGCCCTGCCGGGTCTGCGCATAGCCTAGTGCTGAGGTCCTCATTGATGCGCTCAGTCGATGAAGCGCAAATCGTACGAGAAGGAGAACGGAACATGTCTCATGCTACACCTTCGTCGCAACCTGCGATGCCGGAAGATCCGCGAGCGCGGCGAAAGCTTCCTCGGCCTCCCGGACCGCCGTGGTATACAGCAGTCTCCAATACCGTTACCTTTGCGCGCCAGACCTTGAGCTTCTTACGGGGACTGCGCGAACACTACGGAGATCTCGTGACGCTGCCGACGGTGCTCGGTCCCTGGATACTGGTCTTCCATCCTGATGGGGTGCGCCATGTCGTCCAGGAGAATCACTTCAACTACCGCAAGGGGGGCATTTCCCACCAGGTGCTCCGCCTGACGCTGGGCAATGGCTTGCTGACCAACAATGGAGACTCCTGGCTGCACCAGCGTCGCCTGATCCAACCGATCTTTCATCGAGAGCGGATTGCGGCCATGGGCAGGCTGATGACCGAGAGTGCGGCTTCCTGGACCGAGGCAATCAACATCGAGACGCAGCAGCCCCTCGATCTTTTCCCGCAGATGAGTGGCCTGACCTTGGACATCGTGTGCAAGGCGCTCTTTGGCGCAGACCTGCTTGAGTACAAGGAGCAGGTGTTTCAGGCGTCGGGTGCCATCAATCACCTGGAAGCGCAAGCCCTGTATATGCCGGGGCTACTCTTCCTGCCGACGCCCCAGCGCCAGCGCCTGTATGAGGCGAGAGCCACCGTCTCCACCGTCGTTGACGCTCTGATCGCCAAACGGAGGGCCAGATCAACGGAGAGCGATCTACTGACCATGCTCCTGCAGGCGCAGGATGAAGAGACGGGCCTTGGCATGACGAACCGGCCGGTCAGGAGACCACGGCCAACGCGCTGTGCTGGACGCTTGTGCTTCTCTCGCAGCACCCGGACATCGAAGCCAGGCTCAGAGAGGAGTACACCCGCGTCCTGGGTGGGCGCGCTCCACAGGTGGAGGACCTGCCGCAGCTCAAGCTTTCGCGTATGGTGCTTGAGGAATCCATGCGCCTCTATCCACCGGCCTGGGCCTTCGCCCGCTCTGCCATCGATGAGGATGAGATTGGCGGTTATCGCATTGCCAAAGGGGCATATGTCCTGCTGTTTCCGGCGACGACCCAGCGGCATCCTGACTTCTGGGAGCAGCCGGACGCTGACTTCTGGGAGCAGCCGGACGTGTTCGATCCCGAACGGTTCTCCCCCGAGCGATCAGCCGGGCGTCATCGCTTTGCCTACTTCCCCTTTGGAGGAGGCCCGCGCATCTGTATCGGCAATCAGTTTGCCCTCACCGAAGCGCAGCTCATCCTGGCGACAGTCCTGCCGCGCTATCAGTTCCGCCTCCTGCCTAGAGCTGAAGTGGTCCCGGAGCCGCTGATCACGTTGCGACCACGAGGGAAGCTGTTGATGACCATCTCTCGAAAGGGAGGACAACCATGAGCAAGAAAGTCAGAAATAACAAAGCACGCGAACGAGTACACCATGGCGAACGCTGCGTAACTTCCTGGAGCATGAGTTGCGGAAGTCACCGAGAGTTGAGCTCGATCTCGACGCCCTCGCTGCGCATGCCAGACAGCTCGTGATGACGCGTCTATTGCCAGCCTTCGTCATAGCGGTACTGCCAATCCTGCTGGGCTATGTGGTGGTGTATCGCCTCTTCTTCTATCCGCGTTATCTCAAAGAATACCGCCGCATCGACACTCGCAAAACATACGAACCGGAGGTGAAAAAGGGCGAAGGTAAGAAGGCTGGCGCTCAGACGCCCCGGAAAGCGAAAGTCAGTCTCATGCCTAACAAGGCACTGATCGGGTTGATCCTTGTGCCCCTTGTCTACTATGTTGTGATGGCTTTCATCGCTATTCCCCCCCGATGTTCCTCCTGCAGGACATGATCATGTCTTGCATCAATTTGGTATATCTGTTCTCGCTTCGCTCGGTTACCTCGTTGGGCTGGCTATGAGCCTGGGGAGGGAGGCGCGAACACGTTTGTCCTGGTTAAACCCGCAAAGAAGATGAAGATGGGCAGGCAAAAAACTGAAAGGCAGAGTCGTTATGAAGAGCACTGTTGCTGATCACCATCACAGAAGACCACTGCGCCGCCGCCTCTATGTCGTCGTTTGGTGGTGAGCGAAGGTGTCATCTATGTAGGCACAGAAGATAGTTTTGTTTATGCGCTCCACAGTGCAAATGGCTCACTATCCTCTTGACGTTTACATCCCTCTCACCGCACGGGCGCTCCGGTTGTTTTCGGCAGTAAAATCAATGAAGAAAGAGGACGCTCACTGCGGCAACGGCAAGGACTAGACCCTCGACAAAAGCCAGCAACAACTCTTGTCCGGTAAGAAGCTTTTCTTGCCACACGCGTTTGAGCATATAGAACGTCAGCAAGAGCCCTAAGCTCCCCCCAGTAAGCATGCCTGGCGCATACTCGAGAAAGAGCGCTGCCGTAGTGAGGTGAAAGAGTGCGTTGAGTCCAAATTGGATTTGAGTGGCAACGGCAAAGATGACCCACCCACCATGCCTTTGGATGTGAGCCGCTTTGTATGAAGCGAGGAACACCAGCAGGAGAAGCGGAATATGCACGGTAGCAAAAAGGCCAGTGGAAAGCGGCGCAAAGTGTTCTGTCGCCCAGGGGCCAAAGGCTGGCACTTCTTCGGTGGAGTGAACGACAAAATAGACGCTCGGGATGAAGAAAAAGACCGGGAGCGGCAAGTATTGATTAAGGATGTGTTTCTGTATCATAGGACTCCTTCTTTCTCACATGAGAGCTCATGGAATTGATGTGCTTAGTCAAGCGCAACCAGAGGCTTCTTCCCCAGTTTCCAACGAGGAAGAAGCTTCTATTTACGAGCCGGGAATACCCGAAAAATGTTTTCAGGTGCATCTCTTCTCAATCTTATCTGCTCGACTACGGTTCATAACAAGACATATGTCCATAAATAGACAATCATCTCTAAAAGAGAGTATACTCAAGAGGGTGAGGGAGGTCAAGAGATTATGAGGCAATTGTCTAAAAAGATACAATCGTCTAAGAAAAGAGACCGGTATCCATGAAAAAGGAAAAGGAAGACCGCCGCATTCAGCGAACGCGGCGCCTGTTGCGCGACGCCCTGTTCACGTTGATCGTTGAACGGGGATATGAAATGATTACGGTCGAGGAGATCACTGAGCGAGCGAACGTCGGACGCGCTACCTTCTATGCGCATTACAAGGACAAGGAGGATCTGCTTCTCTCTAGCCTGGAAGAGATCTTTTATGAGACGGCAGCGACGATCGGCCCTATTTCTGAGGAGACGTTCCAGGCGGGAGAGAAGCCACCTGCCCAGTTGGCATTTGAACATATGGCGCAGCATCATCAGCTCTATCGTGTTCTTCTCAATGAACGAGGCGCAGCAGTGATAAGCTTACGGATACTGGAGCTCCTGGCGAACATTTCACGACGCTATACGGTTGGTCAGCTTGATGAAGCACGTTCACTCTTGCCCCTTGAACTCCTTGCTTATCATCTCGCTGGTTCTCTCTTTGCATTGCTCATGTGGTGGCTCAATAATGATATGCCGTATTCACCAGAGCACATGGCGAAGATTTTCCAACACCTGGCAGTTCCTGGTCTCGCGAACGTGGTGGGGTTAAGGCCGAGGTTTCCAGATCTCCCACGACCAGAGCAGTGAGGTCGAGATATATCCACGATACAATCCAGCTGGGAAGGCTTGCGAGACACATTTTATCTGTGATCATCTCGTTGCACATCTCCAGGACTTCATCCGCTATGACGGTTCCATGGTGAGGAAAGTTCCCACTTGCTGGCCCACCTTATCAGAATTATTCGCTCCACATTGAATGCACATCATTGTTTCTCGCCTCCCTTCAGCCTTTTTCCTTCTTCGCACCATTCTACTTTGGCGTCACCACTGCGCTATAGCCTTGCCACCATTGCAAAAATTGCGCCCGCGTAATCGAGTGACGATTCCAGTAGGAAGAGTCGGCGAGATAGACCGTGTTGCCATCTCCGCCAATCACGACGAGGATATGCCCACCGGCGTAACGATCAGGGGGAAAACTGACGATGACAGGCTTCCCCTGATTGGCCGTTGCGATGACTTGATCGAGCGTCCAGGCATTTCCCCAGGTCGTCTTGAAGCCAAATTGCTCGGCGGTTCGTGCGATGCCATGAGGTTCCAACATTCCGAGTGCAGGCGAAATCTCGCCAATCTGGGCTTCTACTTTCAAAACATCGGCGATGCGAAAATGGTGACCATAGGCGTTGAAGACCTCCGTCATGGCGACCGCTGAACAGGCAGAGTAGGCCCAGGTGTTGTATTCCTGGGAGGAGCTATATTGGACCGGGTCAAGCTGGGAGATGCGCACGAGCTGTTGGGACGCGTTCATATGTGCAGCGGTTTGCACATCAGTAGTGGAGGCTTGAGATAAGCCGAGCAACCTGAGGTCCCTACCCAAACGCTGCAAGGTTCCGTCAGCTAGAGCACTCTGTACAAAGAGCGATAGCAGAACCATAAGCACCAGGCCAAGGGAAACATACGTACGAAGGCGTGTATACCAGGAAGCTGGCAAGGTGAACGCCGGTTGGGACACAGGCTTTTCAGCGCTCACCACGACTCCATCCTGCATGTGTAGAATCATCGTCACGTGGCGATCAAGTGGATGGGCTGGCATACGCATCTTTGTTGCCTGTGTCCCCTTCTGCTGCCGGTACCTACGCCATGCACCCATGAGAAGACTGGCAATGATGAATAACATCACACCAAGGGACAAAGCCACGACTATGGCGAACAGCATACATTCTCTCCCCACAATGACCTTATACGTCAACACATTTCTAAGCGGTAGTATAGTGTAGTAAATGAACAAAGTGAGGAGGCACTGCAATCAAATAGACCGATAGTACCATCTCATGGGACATTCCTCCTTCTGGATCGCATGGTACCTCAGAGAGGCGACGTTCTTGTTTTCCCGCTTCGCAGGTTGCACCTCTAGTGAACACATTTCAACCGTTTCGATGAGCTTACTCATTCGCCGTCACGATGACGGAAAGCCATACATCGTTGCGCAACTCGTGGGCTCGGTTACACCGTCACCCTGACACCCAAGCAGGTCGCCTAGCTACTTGAGCAAGGCAACTAAGAATTTTCGAAGGAAAAGGAAGCAGATGCGAGCGCAACTCGAAGCCCCAGGCGTGGGCGACGAGCAGCCATCGGCAGCTCATCGTTAGATTCACCCCTGGTTGAAAGGAGCCTGTAATGGGAAGTCCGTATGGTTTCGACTCAATGCATGTGCCACAACACTCCCAAAAGCCGTGGGGAGGAGGATTCCCCTGGTCAGTTCACCGGAGTTGAGCCAGTAGGCACGAATGACTATTGTGCCGTCTTTGAGGTGAAAGGCCAGGAAGTATTGAGGTTCACCCTGGCTTACATGCGTTTGATCCACAGGAGCCGAGAGCACCATTGCGACGAGTTGCGCCACCTGCTTTGGGTTCTTGATAACAGCCAGTTCGGTTGTTCCATCTTGATTGCTGTTGACGCCCATGTAGTTCACCTTCCCACCAATATCCAGCAGATCAGCGCCAACCTTCGCCTTTGGATTGGTGTCTGCCTCGAAAAGGAGCAAGTTGTGGTTTACATATGCGGTTAACCGGAACGTGGGCTTGTACCCCTTCACTGCGTAGATGCGCGTTCCAGCATCGAGAAATGCAGCATCTCCATCCCGCGCCTGATAGTGGGGGTCTTGTACATGGCCTTCCAGCTTAAACTTGACGCTGGCAAACTGAGGCGCCAGATCGCTTGCCTGTAAGGGGCGTCCAGCGTGGAGAGTACTGGCAAGGTACGTAATCCCTCCAAAGCGGATGAAATTCACCCAATCTATCTGAGTGGTAGAGGTAGGTGGCATTGAGGCAGGTAGAGCACAACTCACCAACCCCAGCAAGGACAAGAGCACTATAGCAAGCAAGCGGCTCTTGTCTACTCCGCTTATTTCAAGGAATGTTCTCATCGTCTGATCTCTTTCATGGTTTGCGAGGATGTGTAGCTGTGTCAATCAGGGGATGATCCAATCGGGAAAGTGCCCATGTCTCAGTTTCATCGATCATCTTCTCCCGCAAAATAGACCCTTTGAAACAGAAGACGCAAGCATGCTCCGAAAAGTTCCCGCTTCTCTTCTGTTGATGTGGAAGGACAGTGACAAAACGATCGTGGCCCACTCTTGACGGGTGTTAACAAAACGTAACCGCACTGCATCTTTTCCTCTCTCTTCTTAACCGAAAAGCCACTAACCGCTCTACCCGAATAGGCTACACTCAGTATGTTTGCATCTATCGGCACGTCTATAGATTGTGGAAAAGAGGAAGTTTTCGGGGAATAGCTTCGTTCTCCTCTTCCCGATGAGATGCTCTGTAGGAGAGATGGAAGCCTATCTTATGCTCTGGTTTCTACGTATGTGAACACTTGAGTGCTATCACAGATTGGAGGGGAATCATGACACGTCGTCTGGTTATTCTTACACTCGTGCTGGTCACCTTGGTGATCGCCACACCGGGGATCACACACGCTGATGTGGGGGTCGGGCCAGGAGGTGGCACACCCGACACCTCGTCGAACTTCGAGCTTGTTGGTCACAACGCGCTCTTCAACCGCGGGATGAACGCCGCTCTGACCATCTTTGACCATTACGTCTACATCGGAAACCGCACCGACGGATCGAGCACCTGCGGGGTCGGCGATCCTCGCGGTCCGGGGGCCAATTGTCCGCATCCGCACCCAGGTGTGCTGATTGTGGACGTCGCCGACCCCACGAACCCGACAGTGGTCGGCGAAATCGGGCAACCACTGGAAGGCAACGTCGGCATCAGCTCACGCGAACTGCGCGTATGGCCACAGCAGAAGCTGCTCATGATCATGAACTTCCGGTGCAGTTCCGTCATTCACGCCTGCCCGAAGGGGAATGATACCACGTTTCCTTTCGACATCAAGTTCTACGACTTGAGCGATCCTGTGCATCCACGCTTCCTCTTGAGCTATGTGCCGACCTCCAAAGCCGGGTTGAAGGTGAAGCCGCACGAGATGTTCCTCTGGGTCGACCCGAACAATGAAGACAGGGCACTACTCTACCTGTCGACCCCGACCCTGTCGACCGCTCCAACGGTCCCGAATCTGATGATCGTCGACATCAGCCAGGTACCTGCGGGTGGTACGGTGACCGAGGTTGCTGAGGGCAACTGGAACAACCGCTACCCCGGTGCGGATAATCCGGCGAACTACGCCTTCAATCTCTTTGTGCACTCGATGGGGGTGACAGCAGACGGCACCCGCGCCTACCTGGCGATGGAAGCTGGTGAATTCCTCGTCCTGGACACCAGCGATATTGCCAACAACGTGTCGAACCCACAACTGCGCTTGATCACCGATCCCGCGAATCGACCCATCTGGGGCAATCCTTTCCCGTGTGCGAAGTTCTGCCCGAACGGGCACTCGGCCGTCCAGGTGCCCGGTCGCCAACTAGCACTCACGACCGATGAGATCTACGGGACGTTCACCGATCCTTCCTTCGGGTGTCCCTGGGGCTGGATGCGCCTGATCGATGTGTCCGACCCCACGCATCCTCAGATCGTGGGTGAGTACAAGATAGCCCAGGATGAGCAGTCGTTCTGCGGGAGTGCGGGCGACGATGCCCTGACCGAGCAGTTCACCAGTTACTCGTCACATAACCCGACGGTGTTACGGCATGTCGCCTTCATTGACTGGCACTCCGGCGGATTGCAGGCCGTTGACATCGCGGATGCGAAGCATCCCACCCAGGCAGGCTGGTTTTCGCCAGAGCCACTCGACCAGGTAGCCACCGAGGACCCGGCTCTGAGCCGTGGGCTCAACAAGGTCGTGATGTGGAGTTACCCGATCATCAAGAACGGCTTAATCTATGTGATAGACATCCGCAACGGCCTCTACATCCTGCGGTACACTGGCCCTCATAGGGGCGAAGTGCAGCAGATCGAGTTCCTCGAAGGAAACTCCAATCTTGGTGACGCGCTCAAGCTTGGAAAGGTCTAGCCTGTCGCCGGATGTGCGCAAAGGGTATTCTCGGTGAGCTGCGGTGGGCAAGGAAAGAACCAGCGTGGCTGTTGCCCGGCGAAGGATCGACGGGGCAGGTCTCTGCGGCTGCCTGCTCCTGTCGTTCTTCGTCGTCGGAAACATGCTTGTGCAGCTTATCGGCATCGTCAGAATAGCAGGGTCCCCGTTGTTGTCAACACGGGAAGCCCGAAAAAGGGCCGCTACTTCCACCGAGCTCGTCTTTCTACTGGTCCATGCGTACTCGAGGGCCAAGTTTCTGAAAGAGCCATCTCAGAGCTGGCCAAAGCCCTACCACAACCAGCGAAAGGCCCAGCATGCCGACGGCTAGCGCAAGGGGAAGAGCAGTTAAGAGCGTATCGTAGAAGAGAAAGAATCCATTTTTCAGTTCGTCTATCATCCCTACAGGCTTCGTGAGTTGGATAGGAGCGTGCGTATAGTTGATCACCAGCACATCGCCATCGCTTTCATAATAATCTCCTCCCCCATTGCGTGCATACAAAATGGGAGGGGTAAATGCTCCCTCAGATTCCTCTGTGACCAGACCTGTTTTTTCCAGGTCAGAGCCGACCGCATTTCTTTCCAGGTCAACCGTTGGCGCAATGTGATGGGTAGGAAGATGGTTTGTCCCACTGAGCTCAATCCCGCGATCGTAAGATGCTTGTCCAACCCAGACGAGTTGTCCATTGATGAGCCTTCCTGTCTTCCAGAGTCTGATATGCCCTCGGTTTTGGACATCGTTGGTGGGCTTTTCAAACGCCAGATCCTGGACTCTCCCAAAAACAGAGAGATTACTGACCGGTGCAGTTGGGTAACTTCGGTGAGCGAGACTCGCAACAGCAATTTTCTCAGAGGTTTGGAGGGTAATGGGATCAGGAAGAAGCCATCCTGCTTGTAGAAAGCTGTGCATAATCTGATCTTTCCTCCCCACAAAGACCATGTTTATCGGATCTCCATCTGCCCCTGATTGTGTCTGGGTTATTTTGGGATAGGTGGTGAAATGATAGGTGTAGGGGTAAAAACGTATGAACACTACCATGCTTGCTATACAAAGCAACACCACCATACTTATCATGCTCATGACTCTGGTGCTATTTTTTCTCATGACCATGGCCCACACATTTCGTCATCGTTGCCAGACGCCTAGTAGGCATCAAGTGATCCAGGCAGGGCTTTTTCTGCCTGCTCTTCTAGCCGTCGCTCATTGCGCCACACCAGCACCAGCAACGCAATGATGATGAGCACTGCTAGCGCAATCGTGATGCTGCCGAGTGGTCCTGTCAGCCGATGGATATTGTCACCTAGGAAGTAGCCTCCCAACCCAAAGAGCGTCGCCCAGGTGATGCCCCCAAGGGCGTTAAAGAGCAGAAAGGCAGGCCAGCGCATACGGTTGGTTCCGGCCAGGAACGCAGCCCAGGCACGCAGCACGGCGACGAAGCGCCCAAAGAAGACGACTTTGCCCCCATGCTTGCGGAACAGGTACAGCCCTATCTTCAGCTTGCGCTCATTGAGGTGGATATAGTGCCCATAGCGACGTAGGAGACGGAAACCACCTTCACGCCCCGCCCAGAACCCGATATTATCCCCGAGGATCGCCCCGCTTGCTGCTGCTACAATGATCAAAGGAATAGACAATTGGTGCGTCGTTCCAGCATAGATGGCGGCCACCAGCAGCATCGTCTCGCCAGGGAAGGGAATCCCCGTACTCTCGATGGCGACAAAGAGCAAGACGGCCCAGTAGCCGTACGTCGCCAGGAGATGCACGAGATCGGAAGTAGCAGTATGGAACATAGGGCCTTGCCTTCTTTCTTCATGATGATCGAACCCTGCTTGGTGCAGGAAGGTCAGCCTCAAGAGATGACCTGCGTGATCGGGACCCCAACAGATCGGCCCAGGAACGGGCTGCTCTTGTTTCATTCTGTCAGGCTCACCATCATCTGCATGCAAGATATGATTCCTCTACCATAGTATAGACGATCAGGACGCCCGAGAGTGGGAGATCGTGTTTTCCTCCGGTTTCCGCTTCTTCGCTTGCCTACTCCTGCATCAGCGGGAGGGTGACCGTAAAAGTTGACCCCTCTCCTACAGAACGTAGCCCTGGAATAGAATGCGGCCTGGTATGGAGGTGCTTTCCATCGATGACGCTGCTCATGACGCTTTCATGACGCTGCCTCCTCATACTTACAGAAGAAGTGTCGAGGCCGTCCCTTTTTGACCACATGTAAGGAACCTGGCGGCAAGTAACATTGTTGTAGCAGTTTGCGAACGAAAAATACAGAGGGAGGGGGTATTACAAGAGAAATGTCTTGGAGAAGGCAGGTAGGTTTCGCTGGGGTCTTGATGGCTTTGATCATGCTCCTCATGGCTTGTGGGGACTCTACTGGAACCTCCTCAACACATGGAAGTGCATCAGCCACCATGCCAGCTTCAGGCAACATGGCTCCTGAGTGGCTCGTCGTGAACGGTCAGTACTCCGATCAGCGGTTCATTGATATGATGGTGCCCCATCACATG
>WNFC01002183.1_pt1 | contig 26903 bp, 24 predicted proteins | sample 5400541 | NCBI WGS metagenome assembly WNFC01 (sample SAMN13153342, study PRJNA577476) | soil metagenome | isolation source: 120 cm saprolite under Douglas fir tree site 2 hole 2 replicate 1 | place: USA:California | collected 2015-04-18 | reverse complement strand
TGGCGCTCCGACCTCAAGGCGTTCGAGGAAGTGTACGGCTATCCGCCGTTCGAGATCATGTTTGCCACCGGCGGATTCAACCTCGGAAAGGGAAATACGCCCGGCGTGATCGTCTTCGTGAACAGAGACAATCCGATCTCTGGTCTCACGGTAAAACAATTGGATGGAATTTTTGGAGCCGAGCGCACCGGCGGCTGGAATGGATTGACCTGGTCCACCCAGGCGGCGCGCGGCGCCGAGGAGGACATTCATACCTGGAAGCAGCTGGGGCTCACCGGCGACTGGGCGAGGCAAACGATCCGGCTTTACGGGATCGACGCAACGCTGAGCAACTGGTCCGATTTGATCCAGCGCGTCGTCTTCAACGGCGGCGACAAGTGGAACCCGGCGCTTCACGAGATGGTCCGTGGAGGGAGCAAGGCTCCAGCCGACGCCCAGATCGTGAAAGCGGTCGCCGAGGACAGATACGCAATCGGGTTCAATCTGATGCGCGCCGTCGAGAAGGAACCGCGGGTCAAGGCGCTCGCCATCGCCGCGAGCGATCGCGGTCCCTACGTCCCGCCCACCCGTGAAACGATGTACCGGCGCACCTATCCGCTCAGCAATGCTGTCTACATCTACATCAACCGTCCACCCGGCAAACCGATCTCGCCGCGCGTCAGGGAATTCCTGAGCTACATCCTGAGCCGCCGGGGCCAGCAGAGCGTGGTCGAGGATGGAATGTATCTGCCGCTCAATCCGGAGGCGGCGCGCGAAGAGCGCCGGAAGCTGCGGTGAGTCGCGGCCTTTGCCCATTCCTGACCTGTTTATCAATCGCGGCATCTGCCAGCTTGCCGGACTACAAACCCGAGGCCCAATTCTCCGGCGTGATCAGGAGCTGGGGAACCCCTCGGATGGGAAACCGCGTCGGCGCAATTCGGTTTGCACGTGAACGTCGCCGACCTCGCCCTGAGCGGCCGCGAGCTCTTCCCCTACGAGTACTATGGAATCTATCGGCGCTCACAGCTTTACCCGGTGGAAATCGAAGCGGCGACCGGGAGTGACCGCGTGCGCGGCAAGTCGACGGCGTTGGGTGTCTTCGTGCACAAGGACAATCCGATTTCCAAGCTGACATTGAAGCAGTTGGATGCAATCTACGGGGATCAACGGACCGGCGGTTGGCAAAAAATCGAGTGGGTCGAGTCGGCGGCGCGCGACGCAAAAGACAACATCCGCACATGGGGGCAGCTCGGGCTGACCGGCGAATGGGCCGACAAGCCGATTCATGTTTATGGGCCTCCCGGTTTGTATCCCGGGGGGGTCTCGTTCTTCCAGACGCGGGTGATGGGCGGCGCCGATACCTGGAATCCGGGGCTTCAGGAATACGAGGACCGCAAGCTGATGCTTGAAGCGCTCGCCAAGGATCGTTATGGCGTTGCTTACGCGGCGATGGCGTATCAGACGTCGCAGGTCAAGGCGCTGGCCTTGGCGGAACACGCGGGAGGGCCCTTCGTCGAGCCGACCCGCGCCAACGTGGCCAATCGAGCTTATCCGCTTGCGCGAAGCGCCTATATCTATTTGGCGCCGGACACGGCGACCGGCGATCGAGCCAAGATCGATCCCAAGCTGAAGGAGTTCCTTCGATACGTCCTTAGCCGGCAAGGGCAAATGGATGTCTTGCGCGAAGGCGATTACCTGCCGCTGACCCCGGAGTTGGCTCGCGCGCAGTTGAAGAAGCTCGACTGAACGGGGCACCCAGCGAACCAGGGCAGCGGGTCCTGACCGCCCCTCCGCAACTGGAGCGGAGTTACGCGCGACCGCCGAGTTGCACTACGCCATCGATCGACGCAGCTCGTAGTGTGTGACATTTTGGTGCCGCGAAGACCCAAAATGTCGCACAGTTCATCAAACTGGCGCCAACGCCGAGCCTCTTCAAGCCGTCAACCGAGGTAGCTCGCCCGGCAATCGCCGAGCCTCTTCAAGCCGTCAACCGAGGCAGCTCGCCCGGCAATCGCCGAGCTGCTCCAAACCGTCGACCGAGGCGGCTCGCCCGGGCAATCGCCAGGCTGTTTCAAACCGTCGACCGAGGCGCCTCGCCCGGCAATCGCCGAGTTGCTTCAGACCGTCGACCGAGGCGCCTCGTCTGCCGCGATCGCCGAGCTGCCCTCGGCGGCAACCGCCCGCTGCGCCCAGTTGCGCTGCGTCTTGAAGATCTCCGCCAGCAAGAACAAATCCGTGAGCAGCGCGCGCAGATGGATCGATGCGTTCAGATTGTCGATCAACTGAGAGCTGACCGCCGGCTGGGCTAGAACGAGCTCGATCGCCGCCAGCGAGTCGCAGGCGTCGCGGTCGAGCACCGCGAAGAACGCCCGGTAGCGCTCCGGCCGCTCAAAGCCCTCCTCTTTCACCGCCGCCGCGCAGCTCTCCGCCAGCCCGGACAGCGCTTCGCCAGCGCGGCCGAGAAATTCGCGGAGCCGTCCGCCGGACGGGCTGCCTTCCTCGCTGGGGAGCCCCTGCGCGGCATAGGCGAGCATGAACTCGTAGCACTCTTCGATCGCGTTGCTGCGCTCTGCAATCCCGGTCAGCATAGGTCAGGGGTTTCCCTCCGTCCCCTTGGCTTGCGGTGATCGCGCGGAACCTTCGACCGCCCACCGCTCCTGGTCATAGTGTTTCAAATAAAAATCGCGCCCCATCCAACCGAAGATCATCGACTTGGTGATCGCCCGCTTTTCCGGCCGAATCGCGAAGTAGATATGGACGATCACCAATGCAATCAGGCTGACGCCCGACAGCCCGTGCAGCACGTAGATGAAGCCCCAGGCCATGTCGCTGAACAGATATGGATTCCGGGGAAAGAAGATCGTCCGGACGCGGGACATCATCAGCACCCCGGTGACGATCGCGGTCAGACCGGTGAGGATGATCGCGCCGTGATAGAGCTTGTTCTCCAGGGGATATTTGGGAAATTTGCGCGGCGGAGGCGCCGCCCGTCCGAAGAACCGCTGGACCCTTCTCCACGCGTCCACCAGGTCGGCCCGGTCCGGCCAGATCGACCAGAAGTCCTGCCAGAAGGAAGCATGGATGATGTGATACACCACCGCCACCGTGAGCACCGCGCCGGCGCTCCAATGGACGGTCACCCAGTCGAACTCCAGCCCGACTTTTGGAAGGAAGGCGGTAAACAAGAGCGTGAGCATCGAGGCCGCCATCAGCCAGTGGTACAGCCGCGAGGCCAGTGAGTGTCTCGGCACGCGCTCGGGAATCCGCGCCACCACTCCCGGCGAAGCTCCGGAAGCCTCCGGGGCTTTGGCGTAATACCGCACGTAGATCGCGTGGACGACCACGAAGAGCAAGCCGGCGATGGCGGCGACCCGGATCAAAAACCAGGCGATGTGGATGGGGACGTCTTTGCCCCAGGGATCGATCGCTTTTTCTATGAAGTCCACGTGGCCTCCTGCACTCCGCCGATCGCTCGCTTCACCAAGTATCTCATCAGCGGAATCTTGTAGGCGTTGAACTGCAATGGGACGGCTCCCCGGACGGCCAGCTCCCCCGCCATCTCTCCGGTCGCCGCGCTCCGCGGCCTGCCGCGCACGGCGTCTTCGACCGACTTCAGCCGCAGGGGTCGGGCCGCCGCGCCGTTCACCGCGATGCGGATGCCGTCGATCCGAGTCCCCGAGATCTTGCTCGCCGAGGCCACGTTGAGCAGTGGAAAGTCCCACACGTTCCGGTCGCGCACTTTCTCAAAATAGAATTGCGTGCCGGCCCAGGTGGAGGGGATGCGGATCGCGGTGAGGAGGTCTCCGGGCTGGAGGATGTGCAAGCGCGTGATGTCGATGTCCGGACCGATGAAGTAGTCCTCGGCATCCACCACCCGCTCCCCTTTGGACGTCTGCATCACGAACTTCGCGTCCAGCGCGATCAGGGCCGGCGCGGTATCGGATGGATTCACCGCCACGCAGCGCTGCGCGTGGAGGATGGCGTGCTCGCGATTGCGGCCCTCGGGAGTATCGGCGTAGCAGATGTTGCCGCCGGCGCGGTAGCACGGCCAACCGCCTCGGTAATACCAGCATCGGCAGTCTTGCGAGACATTGCCGCCGATCGTCCCCTGGTTGCGGATCTGAGGCGAGGCGACGAGCTCCGCGCCCTGCGAGAGCAGACCGTACCTCTCCTTGATTATCGGGGAATTGACGACTTCGGTGAGCGTGGTCATCGCGCCGATCTCGACGCCGTCTTTGGTCTGACGAATTCCCTTGAGCTCCTCGATTCCGCTCAGGTCCACCAAAATTTTTGGTTTCTTGATCCGATCTTTCAGCCAATCGAAGCTGTCGAGCCCTCCGGCGATCACCCAGGCGTCCGCTCCGTGTCGCTGAAGAGCCTTCTGCGCATCGGCGATCGAGCTGGGTTGCAACAATTCAAAAGCAGGCATCACGTCGCGTATGGTGGCCAATGCTTTCTCCTTAAATGTGCGCGGTGAGCGGATGCTGCATCGGCCGCCCCGCCTGCAGCGACATGAGAATGGTGTCTGCGTTGACCGGCGCGCGCTGGAAGATCTCGTCCCCCAGCGCATCGGAGAGCGCGTTTAGAATCGAGGCGCAGCCTCCCCCCACCGGCGGCTCGCCGATCCCGCGAGCGCCGACCGGCGTCTCTGGATCCGGGATGTCCAGCGCTGCCCATTCCATCCGGGCGGGGATGTCCAGGATCGTCGGCGGCTTGTTGTGATGGAAGCGCTTCGACACCATGATCCCGTAATGGGGATCGAACACCCACTTCTGGCCGATCGCATGGCCGATGCCGAGGATCGATCGTCCGAGAACCTGCCCCCCGAGCGCTTGCGGATGGATCACCGTCCCCACGTCGGCGTAGGCGAGGAAATCGAGAATGTAGTACTTGCCGGTTTCGACATCGACTTCGACCTCGGCGAAGCTGGCGACATAGGAGTGCGTCGACCCATCGCGCGGATATTTGTCTTTGGCGACCGCCACCAGACCCTGCCCTGCCAGGGCCGCCACCGACTTCTTGGTGATCGGGTTGACGTCGCCTGGCGCCTGGTGGCCATCGTAGGCGCCCCCCAGCTCGATCGCGCGCCGGGCCGCCTGCGCGAGGGTGAGGCCCGGGCCGCCCCCCTTGCGGAAGACGCGCTCGTTGGCGACCTCATAATCCTCGGGGCCGCCACCGAGCGTCTTCGCCGCGATCTCCTGAAGCTTCCTCTTTCCGTCCATCGCCGCCGCATGCGCGGCCCTCGTCATCGCGTGCGTCGTCTGACTGCCGCCGGACACGCAGGTGTAGGGGAAGTTTCTCGAGGTGTCGCCCCAGAGGACGTCGCACTTCTCCCAGGGCACGCCGAGGATCTCGGCGCCCACCCGGTGAACGTCGATCACCGACTCGGTTCCCAGATTGCCAATTCCGGAGTGGAAGCGGATCCGGCCCTCGGGGGTAATCACAAACAGACCGTCGAAGCCGATCGTCCCGCCGACGTAGCAGCTCAGGGAGACGCCGACACCACGCACCTTGGTGCCGATCCGCTTCGGGCGGCGCGCCACCCTCTCCTGCCACTTGAACTGCTCCGCGCCCCGGTCGAGCGCGTCCTTGAGAAATGAGCTCGTCGCATGCTGCAGCTTGCCGTTGACCGGGGGTCCGAACGGCGCCTTGCCCTCCGGACAGTTGATCCGGCGGATCGCCACCTGGTCCAGGCCGAGCTTGCGCCCGGCTTTGGCGATGATCGGCTCGATGATCGCGATTCCCTGGAGGCCTCCCGGCGAGCTCTGCGCGCTTCGCGGCGGGGTATTCGTCAGCGCGGTCACTCCGCGCCAGCGCATCGCTTTCGGCTGATACAAAAGCGAGACCATGTGCCCCGAGGTCGGGGAATCGCCCTGCGCGTCGTAGGGGCCGTTGTTTGAAATGACAAACATATCGAGGGCGGTGATCCGAGCGCGGGGATGATCAGCGAGACGCCCCCGATGATCTTGCTGCCAAACCCGCCCCCGGTGTACTCGCTGATGAACACCACCTGGTCCGGATCGATGTTCAACCACCGCGCGATCGCGCCCTGGGTTCGATTGGTGCTCTGCGTTCCGGTGTGGAGGTAGACTTTTCCGTTCTGCCAGTAGGCCATCGTGCTGCGCGGCTCGAGGGTCTGGTGGCTGACATCGGGGGTGACGAACGTCTCGTCGAGAATGAGCGTGGCGTCTCGATAGCCAGCCTCGAGGTCGCCGTAGGACCACTCGTCGGACGTCTTGCCCATCGGCAGTCGTCCCTCCTTGGCGTCGGCGAAGTCCTGCTCCGTCCACTTGAGCTCGGCGACCATCGGCGGGAGTGGAGCCGGTGGTGGGGCTCCGGGCGCCGAGGGGGGCGCGGGAGCCTGGACCCAGACGTTCCCGTCCGTTCTCGGGTTCGGCCCCCCGGGCCGCAGCGTGTCGAGCGGATCGACGACGAACGGAAGCAGCTCGAAATCAATTCGGATCTTTTCGATCGCTTCCGCGGCGGTGAGCTCGTCGACCGCGGCCACCGCGAGAACCGGCTCGCCCTGGTAGAGAGGCTCCATCGTCAGCCCCCGCTCGGCCCACTTGGTGGCTTTGATCACCGTGCCGTTGTCGGTGAGCGAATCGGCGGCCGGGGGAAGGTCTTCGGCGGTGAGGATCGCCTTGACGCCGGGCATCGCCAGCGCCTCGCGCGCGTCGATGCGCCGGACCCGCGCGTGCGGCATCGGGCTCAGCAATAGCTTGCAGAAGAGCATGCCTTCGGCGCGAAAGTCTTCCGCGTACTTCGCCTTCCCGGTGACCTTCGCGTACAGATCCGGGGTCGTATAGTTCTTGCCGATCAGCTTGTGCTGGGGTGAGTACTGACGGCCGCCCGTCTTATCGCGCTCAGCCACGGTTGGTTCTCCTCGAGTTCTCCGCGCCGCGCATCATCGCGGTGAGGATCTTGTCGTAGTCCTGGCAACGGCAGAGGTTGCCCGAGATGCCGTGTGCCAACTGCTGTCGGGTGGGGTTGGGATTGGTTTTCAGATACCCCACCGTCGCCATGATGAAACCAGACATGCAGAACGCGCACTGGAATCCCTGCTCGTCGATGATCCCCTGCTGGACCGGGTGGAGCGTGCCATTGGCGCTCGCGAGGCCCTCGATGCTCACCACTTTCTTGCCGCGAACGGTGTGGGTGAGCACCGAGCACGAATAGTGCGGCACATCGTCGATCAGAACGGTGCAGGCTCCGCACTCGGCGCGGTCGCACCCCAGCTTGGTCCCGGTGAGGCCGAGCTTGTAGCGCAGCGTCCAGGCCAGCGTCTCTTGCTTCATCGCGTCGACTCGACGCTGCTGGCCGTTCACATTGAGGGTGATCAGCCGCTCCCCCGCGCCGGCGGCCATCGGTGTCTGGCCGAGCGAAGTGGAGGCGCGAAACAGGTAGCTTGCCGACGAGACCGCCACCCCGCCCGCGATCACTCCCTTGATGAAGGTGCGCCTGGAGACTGCCTTCGGTGAGTCATCGATGAGCCTCGTACCTGCCCTGTCCGCCATTGGCAGCTACCTCCTGTTGCCCATTTTCGATTCCGATTGAACTGTCTCCATTGCCCGGCGACCGTTACGCGTCAGGGCGTACGAGAAATCGGCGAAACGAAAAAGCCACCCGCGCGTCAGGTGGCAGAGGCCCAAACGGGAAAGGAAAAGTCTTGAACCCGATCAAAAAGATGGTTGTATGCCTTGCAGCGGTTATCAGTACGTCTGGCCTTGCGCGTGCGGGGCAAATCCTCATCATCGAGATCGATGAATCTCGAAGCGCGGCGCCCGGTGCGCCCGTTACGGTCTACGAGGCCCCGATCGATGAGTTTCAGTCGGTGAATGCGAAGTTCGACATCGACCCGGCTCTCGGCCGCGCCTGGATCGATGTCGAGAGCGTCGACTCGGAATTCCAGACGACGAGAAGCACCGTGAACCGGAGAGTCAATGGGCTGTCCTACGACCCGGAATCAAAGCAAGTCATCTATCAAGCGGCCGGCAGCCAAATTGTCTGTGGTGAAGCGACGAGCTTGCTCGGAATGACCAGGGTTCGCGCGACCGACAACTGCCCTCTGGTGGTTTCATACGAGAACCGCACCGTGGACGACGGAACTCGCCCGAGCGCGCAGATGTTCGCCAAGGTGACTCTCACTCCGAAGGCCGCCCCTGACCAAGTGTCCGAGCGTTAGACCCCTTCGCACCGCGCGCCGGTACTCTCCCTTGCGGGGGGCCGGCGCGCTGTGCACCGTCTCTTAAGACAAACTTTTCACGGAGGCAAACAAATGACGTTACGGACGATGGGAACCGCGGCCCTGTTGGTTTTAGCCGTGGCGACGGGCGGCGTCGTGGCACAAGAGATCAAGAAGCGGGGCGATACGAGCTACATGCAGGTGGACATCAAGGAAAGCTTCGCCTCGATCATGAAGCGGATGAAGGCGGACAAGCCGAAGAACGAGAAGCGCCATCAAGATTTGTTGACCGCGCGCTATGACCTGTCCAACCGGCCGTCGAAGGACGCGGCGATGTTCCGCGGCAAGCCCTTGCAAGAGGGCGTGCGGGCGAAGCTCAAAAGCGGCGTCACCTGGGCGGCGCTGGCGGGGATGAGCCCAGAGCAGATCCGGGAACGGAATGCTTTCCCGGACGCGTTCAAGCCGCTGCCCCATCCCCACCAGGAGGAAGGGGGAATGGTGTTTCCCAAGTTCCACATCGACGAGATCAAGAAGCAAGAGGGGCGCGACTTGACCCGCTTCGACCTCGACTTCGACTTCCCGGACCATTTCCTTCCGGAGTTCCCGCCGGCGATCTTCCTGACTACCCGACCGGACCTGGGCGACGTCTCGCAGGGCAAGTTGGTGACGATCATGAACTACTACGAGCTGTTCAGCGGGATTCTGAATCCGAAGGATCTCGAGGGTCTGCGCCTGCTCGTCACCCCGTTTCCCCAGCAGCAGTTCAACCAGACCGAGGACCGCCGCAGCGAGTTGGCGTCTCGCGGCGTGACCTGCTTCGAGTGCCACGCCAACGGGCACACCAATGCCTCCACGCACGAGGTCGGGGACATCCGGCCGCAGGAGTTTCGCCACCGCATCGACACCCCCAGCTTGCGCGGGGTCAACATCCAGCGCAGCTTCGGCTCACAGCGCGCCCTGAGCAGCGTCGAGGATTTCACCGAGTTCGAGCAGCGCGCCGCCTACTTCGACGGCGACCCGGTGATCGCGACCAAGAAAGGCGTGAACGTCCTCGAGCGGGGCAGCCAGGTCCACTTCATGGCCGAGATGGAGAAGCTGCTCGACTTTCCGCCCGCGCCGAAGCTGCGCGTCGCCGACGGCAAGCTGAACCCCGCCTTGGCCTCGCAGAGCGAGATGCGCGGACAGGAGATCTTCTTCGGCAAAGGCCAGTGCGCCACCTGCCACCTGCCTCCGTATTACACGGACAACTCGATGCATAACCTCAAAGTAGAGCGCTTCTTCAAGCAGGAGATGGTGGATGGGATGGTGATGGCCGGGGACGGGCCGATCAAGACCTTCCCGCTGCGCGGCGTCAAGGACTCGCCTCCCTACTTGCACGATGGGCGATTGCTCACGCTCGAAGACACCGTCGAGTTCTTCAACATCGTGCTGGAGACCAAGCTCGCCGACCAGGAGAAGAAGGACTTGGTGGCGTTCATGCGGGCGCTGTAGGGCAGGGCGGCTCCGTCGGGATTTTGGCGCGACACCCCGAGCCGCGATAAGAACGGGCGGTGGGTAGTCGAGCGCCCCCGCCATCTGCGCCACCTGAATTTGGCATTCGTCGCGATGGCGTCTCTCTGGCTGCGCTTGTCTTCCTCGTCGCGATTTGGTTCGTTCTCTTCGGTACGCAGGGTTGGACCAGCGTGCTTCGGTATTGCGCCGAGCACTTCGACTTCGGCATCTATACCCAGGCGATCGCCGGATTCTCACTGCATGATCTGAATCCGTGGCTCTCCGCGCGCGGACTTCACATCTTCACCGATCATTTCGATCCGATCGTGCTGGCGGCGCTGCTCTTCCGGCCCTTCTTTTCGCCTTCCATTTCTGCGCTTCTCGCCGAGCAGAGTTTCGTCCTCGCGTCGCTGATACCGGTCGCGTGGCTCTGGAGTAAGCGAGACATCGGAGGCCTCGAGGCTTTTACCCTCTCTGGATTGCTGCTGTTCAGCGCTGGAACGGTCGACGCCGTGCTCTTTCCGGTGCATCCGACGACGTGGACCCTCTTCCCGGCAATGCTCCTCGCCGCGGCGTGGGTCAGGCGTTCCGGGCCCGTGCTGCTGTTCGCGTTGGTTCTCCTCTTCGCGTGCAAGGAGGAAAACGTCTTTTGCGGACCCTTCATCGCCTACGGCTTGTGGAGCACGGGACGATCGCGGGCGGCGTGGGGTGCGCTCGCTTTGACGGTGCTCTGGGGCACCTTCGTCTTTGTCTTGCGCCCGATGCTTCTCGGCCCGGTCGTTCCTTATTTCCAGAGCACGCTGTTGGCCTTGAGAGATGAGCCCGGCGCCGCGCTGATCGCCTCGGCGCGTGCCAGCGAGCTTCGGCGGCTGGGGACGTTGCTCGTACCCTTCATCCCGCTGGCCGTCTGGGGTGCTCGCGCTTACCGCCCTGTGGCATGGGGACTCGTGTTGGCAACGCTTCCTCTTCTGGCGTCGCGCTTCCTCACCGTGAAGTGGGGATATCAATACGGGCCCCCTCTCGTCGGGCTGTGGGTGGCGGGGTTCGTCCCCGCGCTGGCGTCGGTGCGCCTTCCCCGATGGGTCGCTCTGTTCACATTCATTCTCCTCGTGACGTCATTGGAGAACCCGCTGCGGAGCGCAATACATCGTTTGCGTCCATCCATCCCCTCAGTTTGCTCCGATGATCCCGAGCGATTGGAGGCAATCGATCGAGGGCTGACCTATTTGCGTCAACATCGAAGCGATGCCGCTCTTGTCACCGGCACGTTCGTAGCCCCGCTTGCGGATCGATCCGAAGTCTATGCCTTGGGCTCCTCTCAAAGGCTGAGCACCTCGCGCTACCGTTACCTCTTCGTCGAGAAGCCTCCGTCTGGCTATCATTGGCCACTCTCGGCGGTCGAAGTATCGAAAATGATCGATGGCTATCGTCAAAGGAAAAGCACGCGAATTCTATTCGAAACAAAATACATCCTGTTCGCGGAAGGAGACTTCTAGCCTCCAAAATCCTGAGACGAGTCTCGGAGCGCCGCATTGGGTGCTCGAGGCGGCTTCGCGCTGCCGGGGTTCCGTGCCAACTTTGGGGGCTCACCGCGCGCTCGAGTAAATCACCTTTCCATCCCTGATCGCATAGACCACCGTCGCGAACGCTCGAACGTCGCGCGACGGGTCTCCGTTTAAGACAACCAGATCCGCGGCGAGCCCCGGGGCAACCCGCCCCAGCCGGGCCGATTCTCCAAATTTTTCGGCCGGCGCAGTGGTGAGCGAGGCGAGGATCTGGCGGAACGTCATTCCCGCTTTGGCCATCAGCCCGTACTCGTCGCTGGGATCGTAGTCGTCCATGCCGCCGACATCGGTGCCAAACAAGACGACCCCTCCCGAGGCGAGCCACGCACGCAATTGACCAACGGCGGTTTGGGTCGACAGATCGCCCAGGGAAGCGCGATCGTGGCGCAGCAGGTATTTCCACAGTTTCAAGGTCGGTATCAGGGCGACTCTCGCTTGTCGCATCGCGGTCAACACCGCCTCGTCCCAGGGACCGGACTGCGGAGTGGTGTGCGCGATGATGTCCACGCCGCCTTCCACCGCCGCGAGTAAGCCGTCGCGGGTGGTCGGGTGGACGAAGACTGGCTTGTTCCGGCGATGGGCTTCGGCGACCGCGGCTCGAATCGCTTCGCCGGGCAGAGTGGGAAACGGCGGATACGAAGCGGCCGTGAACACCTTCAGGCCATCCGTTCCGCCATCGAGGACCTTCTTCGAGGCGGCCAGGGCTCCGGCGGCATCGGTCACCTCCGGCAACGGGATTGGCATGAATCCGAGAGTCTTCAGAACGGTCTCCGGTGGCAACCAGCCCTTGCCGATCAGGACTTCGCCGGTGGAGTGGATTCTCGGACCTTGGATCTCGCCGGACTCGATGCGCTCGCGGATCCGCCGCGTGTTTTCCCACGCGGATCCGGTATCGAAGACGCTGGTGAAGCCATATCCGGTGAGCATGGCTTGAAGCTGGGCGGCGAGCTCGGGCGCCGGAATATTCGCGGCGTCCGCCCATTTTCGTTCGAAGAGATGAATGTGACTGTTCCAGAACCCGGCGACGATCGTCAGCCCGGAGCAATTGACAGTTGGAACGCCCTTGGGAACCTTGATCGATCCCTTGCTGCCAACCGCGGCGATCTTGCCATCGCGGACGACCACGACACCGTTTGTGATTGGACTTTCCGCGGGCCCGGCGTAGATCGTCCCGCCGTTGAGAACGAGTGAGCCGTCTGTCGCTGCGCGCGCTTGACTCGTCATCGGATGGCTCAAACCGTATAGAAGAATCGCGAATCCAAGAACACGACGCATCGCGTTGCGCACCATCAGACAATTCTCCAGTCCAAAGCCTTACATTAACCAAGCGTCAATAAAGCACTCGGAATATCGACTCCCGGTCGGCACCGGCACTCCGATACGATCGCGCCGAATCGGTTCGCCTCGCTGCGTCATCTTCTTTCGAGGCTGTTCAACGATTGCGTAACGCCGACTTTGCCCGTTGACAGACCCGCGGTTCGGAGTAGTCGTCGAACCGAGGGAACCGTGGAACCGCGCACGGCGGTGCCACTGCTCACTTCTAAAGACATCGGGACGACCCGAAAGGAGAGGGAGTCATGCAGAGTCATCAAAGATGGATCTCAGTATCGATCGCGGCGGCAATCCTCCTCGCGACCATTTTGTCACCATCCAGCGAGGCCCGCCTCGTCGAGCTCGTCGTCGAGCAGCGGGAATCGTTCGTCGGCGGCATCGACTGGGGGGACACGGGGCCGTACGAGCGGCTCCTCGGCACTGCCCATATGGAGGTCGACCCTCGCGATCCGCTCAACGCGCTGATCGTCGATCTCGACAACGCGCCGAAGAACCCACGCGGGATGGTCGAGTTCGGCACCAAGTTCATGATCGTCAAACCGGTGGACATGTCGCGCGGCAATCAGAAGATTTATTACACCGTGAACAATCGCGGCAACGATGGCCTGGTCGCGGCGCAGACCGTCGCCCAGGTGGGCAGCAACGACATCTACCTGCGCATGGGCTACACCATCGTGGACGCGGGCTGGGAGGGCGACGTCATCCAGACGGCTACCAACCTCGCGGCGATTCTGCCGATCGCCACCCAGCCGGACGGCAGCCCGATCCTCGGCCGGATGCGGGTCGAATACTCCGACCGCAACCTGCCGTTGACCGGCGCGTTCTCGCTGACCCTCGAGGGAAATTCCAGCTTCCGCTCCTACGAGACCGCTGACACAGACGCGGCGCACTCGACGCTCACGGTGCGCGATGATGTGAGCTCGCCGAAGATTCCGATCGGGTCCGACCGCTGGGCATTCGGAACCTGCCCGACCGGGAAGGGCAGCTTCACCGCCACCACGTTTGACATCTGCTATTTCGATGGCTTTCGCGCCGACAAAATATACGAGCTCATTTATCCGGCGAAGAATCCCATCGTGATGGGGCTCGGCCATGCCACCACGCGCGATTTCGGTTCCTTCCTGCGCTATGAGACCGCGGACGACGCCGGCAATCCCAATCCGCTCGGGCCTGGCATTCGCCGCGCCTATTCTACCGGCGCCTCGCAGACCGGCGGGTATCTGCGAGATTTCATGTACCTGGGCTTCAACGAGGACGAGTCCCACCGCAAGGTATTCGACGGCGTGATGCCAACCATCGCGGGCACCGACCGGGTCTTCATCAACGTCCGGTTCGCAGATCCAAACATCTGGTCCGACCAGGACGACAGGCATGACTTCCTGCAAACCAGCTATCCGCCGTTTACCTATGCCGTCACCACCGATCCTGTCACCGGAATCCGCGATGGCGTGATGAAACGACCGGAGACGGATCCGCTCGTTTTCCAGACCGATTCCGGCACCGAGCTGTGGCAGCTGCGTGGCTCGTTGAACGTCCAGGACGGCCAGGGGCGTCCGGTCCCACTCCCGGACAATGTCCGGATGTATTTCAATTCGAGCACCGCGCATGGAATGCAACTCACCGGGCTCAACACTCCGCCGCCGGGATCCAACCCCCGCTGCGACAATCCGACGCCCAGCGCGGGGATCGCCGAGACCGCGAGGGCGCTTCTGGTCGCGATGGACCAGTGGGCCGATCAGGGGATCGAGCCTCCGCCGAGCAATTATCCGAGACTGGAAGATGGCACCCTGGTCCCCGTTGGCACTTACGGCGCCTATTTCCCGTCCGTCCCCGGCATGGCGGTGGCAACGATGATGAACGAGCTTGCTCTTCTAGACTTTGGTCCGTTGTTCGGCCGGCTCGGCGGTGTGCTCACCTTGCAGCCGCCGATCTCCGGGCCCGGGTATCTGCAATTCGTCCCCATGCCTGATCAGGATGGCCTCGATATCGCCGGAGTTCGACCGCTGCAGATTCGCGTTCCCCTGGGAACGAATACCGGCTGGAACGTGCGCAATCCGTCGTTTCGGGCGCCCAACCTCTGCAGCCTGAGCGGCACTCATGTCCCGTTTGCCCAGACAAAGGAAGAGCGGCTCGCCAGCGGGGACCCGCGCGCGTCGCTTCAGGAGCGATACGGGACCCACAGCGGCTTCGTGAACGCGGTGAGGAGCGCCACCCGGCAGCTCGTTTACGAGCGCTTCATGCTCCAGGAGGACGCGAACACGCTTATCAACGCCGCGCAGGCAAGCGACATCCTGCGCGGGATGAACGCGGATGAATCCGGGCAGGCCCCGGGGCCCGAGGCCCCCAACGCTCAGCGATAGTCTCAGACCAGTCGCGCTGAATTCAGCGGAACGGGAGGCGATCGCGCCGCCTTAACGATTGGAACCGCCCCGGCGATTCAAGCGTTGTACATATAGGTCCGGAAACCGGACTCATATGTACAATAAAGCACGAGCATCGACGATCCGAGGGCCGTCGGCAGCGTGGGTTGACGCTCGAACCGTTCGCAGAGCGACCTCACAATGGATGGGTGATGCGCAGTAGCTCTGGCACGGTTGCCGCGCTTGCTACGGCCGGCCTTTTACGCGTAGCCCGATGGGACGGGAGGCGATCGCGCCGCCTTAACGATTGGGACCGCCCGGTGGTTCAAGCGTTGTACAAATAGGCCCGGAAACCGGACTCATATGTACAATAAAGCGCGAGCATCGACGATCCGAGGGCCGTCGGCAGCATGGGATGACGCTCGCACCGTTTGCAGAGCGATCTCAAATCGGTCGTGCGCAGTCGCCCAGCCACGGCGGCCAGGGGATCGCCGCTCGTTCACGTTTTCCGTCGCAGCCCGAGTGTCGGAGGCGATCGGGACATCTTCCGCTCTGTCCCGCTGAACCCATCGGAACGGCGATCGTGCCGCCCTCCGTTCCATCCCGCTGAATCCATCAGCACAGCGATCGCGCCGCCTTCCGTTGTGTCTCGCTCAACCCACACGAACGCCGATCGCGCCGAAGCGGTACTCCGCTCGATCTTCAAACGTTGTACATACAGTGCCGGAAACCGGCATCATATGTACAACGATGGGCCCATCGACGATCGGAGAGCAGGCCCTTCGCTCTGGCGCGCTTCAGCGCCCGATTCACGTTCGCCGAGGCGCCGGAGGTCGAAATCCCGAGCGCGATATCGCCCGGCCGCCCGAGAAGATCCAGCTGGTCGACGAACACGCGCGAGAAATCGGTATCGTTTCCAACCGCGGTCAACATCGCCGCGTCCGCGGTCAACGAGATCGCGGGCAGCGGCTTTCTCTTCTCAATGATCGGGTGGACAACGGGCAGCCGGGGCCGTGCACCAGCTCGATCGAAGGGGGGATGATCCGATCGATGCCGTAGCGAACGATAGCGTGGGTCTGGCCGCCGCGCACCTCCATCAGGACCCAGGGCCTGGTGACGGTTTCCGCGATGCGCCGGGCCAGAATTGCCGCCACTTTGCCGTCCCGGTATTCGTCGACGTACTTCATGGCCGCTGGCTCTCCGACAATCGAAATGCGGCAATCGCCGCCTGACCGAGCGCCAGCCCACCGTCATTGGGTGGAACTCGCCGGTGCAACAAGACTGCGAATCCAGCGGACTCCAAAAGACTCCGGGTGCTTTCGGTCAGGAGTCGATTCTGAAAGCACCCGCCCGACAATGCGACGGTGTTGACTTGGAATTGCTCCCTCGCGCAGCGGCAGGATTGGACGATCGCCACCGCCAACGTTGCGTGAAAGCGCGCCGCCATTTCGCTCGCTGGAGTTGCTGATCGCAGGTCTGCAGCAATGGCGCGGACGGTGGGTCGAAGGTCGATCTCCCATGGAGCCTCCAACCTCCATTCCGTCTCGAAAGGGTACGCCGGCGCATCCCCGGGCCTGGCAATCGCCTCGAGCTCGACGGCGGCCTGTCCTTCGTAGGAGATCTCGTCCCTGACCCCGCAGAGCGCGGAGACCGCGTCGAACCAGCGGCCGGCACCGGTGGCGAGCGGCGTCGACACCTTCTTCTCGAGCAACTGTCGCACCGCGCTTCGGCGCATCGGGGCGACCCGTGCGAGGCAGTCGAGGGCCACCCCCGCGTCCGCGAGCGCGGCGGCGGCCAGTCTCCAGGGCTCTCGAATGGCTGCCTCCCCGCCCGGAAGCGCGATCGGGCGCAGGTGTCCGAGGCGGCGAAACCCGGCCAGATCCGCGAGAAGAATCTCGCCTCCCCACAGATCGCCGGCCGGCCCGCACCCCGTCCCGTCGAAGGCAACGCCGATCGCCGGACCCCGGGATCCGTTTTCTGCGAGGCACGAGCCGATGTGCGCGTGGTGATGCTGCACGGCTTGCCGCGGCAGGCCCGATTTCAGAGCCCAGCGCGTAGAAAAATAGTCCGGGTGAAGATCGTGCGCGACCGCGGTCGGCTCGACTCCAAGCAGGCGCGATAACTTTCCGATCACTTCTTCGAAAAACTGGAACGTTTCGATGTTTTCCAGATCGCCGATGTGCGGCGACAGATAGGCCTCGCCGCCGCGAACCAGGCACACCGTGTTTTTGAGCTCCGCGCCCACCGCGAGGATCGGCGGAGCCGAGAAAAGGAGCGGAACGGAATCGGGAACCAGGCCCCTGGACCGGCGAATCGGTTGCGGGCTTTGATCCACCATCCGGAACACCGAGTCGTCCACCCGCGTGTGGATATCGCGATCGTGCAAGAGGAACGCATCGGCGACTGCGGACAACTTTTCCAGCGCCTGCTCGTTGTCCTTGGCGATCGGCTCTTCCGAGAGATTTCCGCTGGTCATCACGAGAAGCGGCAATCCCTCCGCATGAAGCAGATGATGCAGCGGCGTGTAAGGCAGCATCACGCCGATTTCGGAAAGCCCCGGAGCGACGCCCGGCGCTACCTTCGCCCCGGGCTTCGCACGCAGAAGGACAATCGGCCGGGTGAGCGATTGGAGCGCCCGGCGGGAGGACTTGGTCAGCTCCGCGATTTTGTCTACTTCCTCGAGGTTGCGCGCCATCAGGGCGAACGGTTTGTGCGGCCGGCGCTTTCTCCTCCGAAGCGCGGCCACCGCTTCCTCGTTCGCCGGATCCACCGCGAGAAAGAACCCCCCGAGCCCCTTCACCGCGACCACCTTGCCCGCCTGGATTGCTTTGGCCGCCGCCCGAAGGGCTTCGTCTTTCTCGAGCTTTGGTCGGCCCGGCTCGACGAACGTCAGATGCGGTCCACAGACCGGACAGGCATTCGGCTCGGCGTGGAAGCGGCGGTTCCCGGGATCTTTGTATTCCTCCAGGCAACGCTGGCACAGCGTGAACGCATCCATCGTCGTGCGCGCGCGGTCATAGGGCACATCGCGCACGATCGTGTAACGAGGTCCGCAGTCAGTGCAGTTGACGAAGGGGTAGCGGTAGCGCCGGTCGCTCGGGTCGAACAGCTCGCGAAGACACGCGGCGCAGGTCGCCACGTCCGCGGGCACGTTCGCCTGGACGCTTTGCTCCTCGGCGCTCCCGAGCACCCGGAAACCGGTCTCTCCCAGAGGGAGCAGCTCGGCGATCTCCAGGCCATCGATGCGCGCAAGCACCGGCGCTTCAAGCCGGAGGAGATCCGGAAATCTGGCGATCGCACGGGGTTCCCCCTCGATCTCAATCCAGACTCCCTCGGAGTCGTTGCGCACGAAGCCGGCGAGATGGGCGGCACTTGCCAGGCGATAGACCGTTGGCCGGAAGCCGACACCTTGAACGGTGCCTCGCACGCGGATCGCGCGACGCATTGCAGGCGAGGCCATCAACCAGCTCCGAGCTCAGTCGCAAGTTTATTCAAGCGCCGAGATTCGACTCGTCGCGTACCTCCGCACCGCAGACGCTGTCAAGCAGGTCCGGCAGCGACGTCACCGGATTTCAACTGGCGTGATCGACGCCGCAATAGAGAGTAAAACGGCCCGAGCAGCCCCAGATGCTTGATCACCACGAGAACGATGACGCCCGACGCCACCGCAGCTGACAGGACCCTGTGCGATCCAAACGCGCTTACGCAGGCGAATGTGTCGATTCATCGGTGGCGGGCCTTTGTTCGCAGTCGCGGTGATCACGCGTTGCGAGGACAAACTGCAAGTCTTTGATCCCCACCGCGCCACTTTCGAGAATGCTCAAACCCGCTCCGCTCAGGACGGCAATCATATCGTCCAGCTCGACACGAGGTCAGCGATGCAATCCTGGAAACCACGCTCGGTCTGGTAGCGGAGCAAGGGCTGCGGTCGGTAACGATGCTGCAGATCGCTGAGAAAACGGGCATCGGACGGGCGACCTTGTACAAGTACTTTCCCGACGTCGAGGCGATCCTCTCCGCCTGGCACGAGCGTCACGTGGATGCCCATCTGAAGCATCTTGCTGCGATTCGGGACCAACCCGGCGAGCCGGTCCGGCGGCTGGAACGTGTGCTCGAGGCATACGCCTTGATCCAACAGGAACACCAAGGCGTTGGCGCTGAGGTCACAGCGCTCCTTCATCGGGGACAGCATGTGGTCCGCGCGCAGCAGCACTTGAGCAAGCTGATCCGGGATCTGGTGACCGAGTCCGCAAAGCTCGGTGAAGTCCGTAGGGACGTCCCCGCTGAGGAGCTCGCAAGTTACTGCCTGAGGGCGCTCTCTGGAGCGAGCACGCTTCGGTCCCAAGCTGCGGCCCGCCGGCTTGTCGCCGTCACGATGGCGGGACTGCGGTCCACACACCGAAGCGAGCGCTGAAGGGGGGGCACCACTTCGACGCGCGATGGATTCTCTACTGTGACTGTTAGTTTCCGGTGGGCTGGGAAGTTGTGCTGGGCCTGACCAACATCGCCCTGGGCTGCTGGATCGCGGCGCATGCCGGCGTGTTTTGATCGAGCGACGGCGTTCCCTTGTCGAGTAAAGCAGGCCTCAATGCGAGCGCGAGAGGACGTTGAACATCCGGCTGCGTCTCGAGTTGCATTAGTCCCTCGCACCGAAATCGAACTCGCCGATAACCCTCAGCATCAGCCCGAACCAAGGTTCTCGGCTGCCCGCGGGAAAACCGTACGGTGCAACGATCGCAACCTTGCCGGGGATGTGAACGACGCTGCCGTTGAAGACGAGCGTGGGTGCCACTGTGAATGGGTTTGTTCGAGTCCAGTCCGCCTCGCCGTCGAGACCGAGGGAGGCCCATCGCCCCCGTCCGAAGTTGAGGAACGCGGTCGTGCTTGCCCAGACTGGAATCAGGTGAGCGCTGCCGCCTCTACCCGCCGCCGCCCCTAGCCCCAGCCGAAGGGTCCACCAGCCGCGGTCGAGGCCGACCCGAAACCCGGCGGAGAAGGGAAGACGCGGCTCGCCCAGGTTGGCGCCATCCTCGATCTCGCCGACGAACCGCCAGGCGATCTCCGCCTGCGCATGGAGCCCGCGATCGAAGTCGTGTAGCAGGGACCAGGACGCGAGCAACCGCAGGTCCGTGCTTCGCTCGGGAAGGTTGCTCGTGAATGCGCCGGAGTACGCTATTTCGAGCTCGAGCCCGAGATGATCGGTCACTCGACTCTCGATCTCGATCGATCCCTGCCAGAGATTGGTGCCGCCGGTGCGACCGACGAGGGCGGTCAGGTCGACCTCGACTTCACCCGCTTCTGAGCCATCGATGTCGGTGATGCTCTCGCCGAGGACGGGCTCGGGCATCGCTCCGAACTTGCGTCGCTCCTCACGCTCTGTCGGAGCCGCGACGGAGGGCGACGAACAGAGGAGGAGCAACACCCACGAGAGGCTCGTTCCTAGAACCGAGCCGCGACCTGACTCGGCTGGTCCGCAGGGGTCGGGTCGGCTGGGTGTGTGGCACGACCGGGACTCGGCTACCGGGTTGAGCGCAGACGACCTGAGGAGGTCGTCGCGGACCAGACCGTAGGACTCCTTCATTGACCCATGCCAGGAAGGGCGCCAAGGGCGGCGTCGCCATACGCGAGCCCGAGCCAGACGGCCCCGAGCACGAGGACGAAGCAAATGACGCGAATGCCCCGGACACCTCTGGGGGAAAAGGTTGAGCCGCGGTGAGCTTCGAGTGAAAGCAGCCGGCGCACACGCCACGCAATACCCTCACCAGAGCCCGTCGCCCCCGCGTGGAGGCGCGTCGTCGGGGCGCAGTGAAGCCGCGCTGCTGTCAGGATAGCCTCGGCCAGGTCCTCGGGGGAGGCCCCGTTCGCGACGGCCTCGTCGTCGCGCTGGACCTCGAGAGCGAGCAGCCATGCTGAAAGGCGTTGGCCCGTTCCAGGGATGGGCCACTGCAGATCTGCCGCGAGCTGGGCAAGCCAGATGCGCATTGGGTCTCGCCCGCGGGCATGTGCTGCCTCATGACCGAGGGCAGCAAGGAGGACCGTGGCGGGTGCCATTCGCCGGAACTCTTCGGAGACGACGATCCGTGGCGTGAGGAGGCCGATTGTGCCGACCGAGAAGCGCGCGCAAGCGTTGGATCGAAGCGCGCTCAGCGAACGAACAATCGCCCGCATCACAGTCACCAGGGTGAAGACAGCGAGCAGATGGAAGGCGATGCCGGCTCGCTTGTCCGCCGGATCGGGTGCCTGAAAAGCCCAGCCGAGGAGGAACGCAAGCACGACGAATCCAGCGAACAAAGGAAACACCAGCCGCCACCATGCGAGAGGCTCGGGCTCCGGCTCGCTCGCCCGCGGCCACAGCCGACCCACGGGAAGCGCGAGAAACCAGACCACGACCCCGAAAAGGGCCGAGGCGACAATGACAAGCAACGCTTCACGCTCCATCGCGTCGCTTCTTTCGCGCCTTGAGCTCCGCCTCGAGCTCGCCGACAAGCTCCGGCGAGATATCCTCGAGTGCCCCGAGGAGCGCCGCGATCGCAGGCCGCGGACCACCGTGCGTGAGCTGTGAGATCAAGTCACGTGCCATTGCGCGATGCGTCTCCTTCTGCCGGGCGACGGCGCGATACGTGTAGACTCGGGCCGAGCGGCGGCGGCGCACCATTCCCTTGTCGACGAGGCGATCGAGAACCTTCGCGATGGTCGTGTAGACGGTGCCCCGCCGGCCGCCGATCTCGTCGTGGAGCTCTCGGGCGGTCGCCGACCCACGAGCCCAGAGCGCGGTCAACAAGGCCCGCTCGAGCTCTCCGCCTGGCAGAACGGGCTCGTTCTCATCGCTCATGCCTGGCCTCCGGTTGCTTTACGGCGCATGTCGTAGACAAGCTACGACGAGCGTCGTAGATGCGTCAAGCGCTGTTTCCGCGGAAGCATCGCACCGCTGAAAGAGGTGACCGGGGGAGTCGCGGCGACCCCGAAGGAATTGCGCCGAGATGGAATCGAACCGGACCGAACGCCTCGTGCTGAGCTGGATTCGCCGGGGGAGCGCTCGGGCTGAGCTGCGCTTTTGTCAGCCACTTGCGATGGCTGCGGAATCTCTGATAACTCCGACCCCCCCTGGGAGGAAGTCTCTGGCGGGCGTGAATTGTTCTGGAGGTGGCACGATGGCAACTGTGATGCGTTTTCCCCGACTCGCCGCTTTGGTTATTCCGCTCCTTGCGCTCTCCGGCGCAGCGCGCGCACAGAACGACTTGTTCGATCCGGTCTGGGCCACGATGACCCAGGACTCAGGAGGGAGCTCGCCCGGTTGCCGCGGATGTCACATTGCGCCTCAACCGTCGTTTGGTCCCTGGTTCGGCGACACGCGTGAAGATGTCCTCAGCTATTTTGTAGTTGGCCCCGGAAGTCAGTTGGTCGTGGGGTGCCGGCAAAGTCGACTCGCCGAGGCACTGGGCCTCATCGACGGTGTACCGCCGTTCATGCCGAGAGACGCCCCGCTGGACGGGCGATTTTGGATGGACGATCCGGTTGCGGGAGTGACGGAATTGACCGATCTCGGGAACTGGCTGGACTCTTTTTGTCTTTAACCGATGGACCGCAGTGCCCGTCCACTCTCTGGACCGACATTGATTGGGACCGGCGTTGTTACAATTTGGCATCCGTCCGGAACGAAGCCATCAGTAGAAGCGGAGAGGCCACCATGCTGATTCCACTGCTCGGCTTGGGCTTCATGCTCGGGGTGAAGCACGCCCTGGAAGCCGATCACGTCGCGGCCGTCGCATCGTTGGTCACCCGCTCCTCTTCCCTCAAGAACACCATCCGGGTGGCCAGCGCCTGGGGGCTGGGTCACTCGGGGGTGCTCGTGGTGCTGGGCTCGATCCTGATCGCGCTCGATACGACCCTTCCCGAAAAGCTCGCCCGCGCTTTCGAATTTGGGGTGGGCGGCATGCTGATCGTCCTGGGCATCGGCGTTCTGCGCCGGCTGCGGAGCAAGCGGATTCACGCGCACGCGCATGAGCACGGGGACGGCGCGCGGCACGTCCACTTCCATTCGCACACCGAGGAGCTATCGAAGCATCCGGCCCGGCATGTCCACGACCACAGCCGTGGGCTTCTGCCGCGCGCGCTGATCGTCGGAAGCTTGCACGGGCTCGCGGGATCGGCGGCGCTGATTCTGATCGCCGTTCCAGCGATACACTCCGCCCCGAGGGCGTTGGCTTATCTGCTCGTCTTCGGAATCGGCTCGGTCCTCGGGATGGTCCTCTTCTCGGTGGCAATATCGCTTCCGCTGCAACTCTCGTCGCGGCACTTGAGCCGCGTTTCCGGTGGGTTGGAAGCCGTGCTGGGCGTGACCAACATCGCCCTTGGTGTTTGGATAGCCGCGCACGCCGGCGCGTTTTGATGGGGTCACAATCTTAGCGCGATACAAGATAGATCCCGCGAGGTCGAAGCTCTCGGCGAAAGCTCGCTCGAGCCTCCACCCGATTCACGTCGAGACCGACGGCTTCGAGGGGTACGTAGAGGCCGTTACGGTGGAGGGGCGCTTGCAGCTCGGCTTGCCGACGCATGTCGAGCTCGACGCCAACCTCCTCAAGTCCGGAAACGCTCTCGTGGATCGCGAGCTCGAGAATCGGCTCGAGGTCCGAAAATATCGTCGGGTCGTTGGCGAGTTGCGCGAGGTCAAGCCCCTCGCCGGCGGGACCGGCTACCACATCCGGGGAGATCTCACCCTCCACGGGGTAACCCAGAGTCTGGAGGCCGATGTCACGCTCCGAGCCATCGACGATCAGACGATCGAGCTCAAGGGTGAGAAGGTCATCGACATGCGGGACTTCGGCCTGAACCCACCCAAGCTTTTCATTTTCCGCGTCTACCCCGAGGTTCAAATCAAGGTCCACATCGTCGCCGTTCTTCAGTCTTGATAGTCGTTCGGGCGCCTGAACTTCCCGCCAGCGCGCAAATTGACACGCGCTTGTACAAAGTCCTAGGACAGCCCTTTGTCCTTCAGGAGGGTTCTCATGCGAAGCCGAGTCTTGCGGATACTTGTGGGCGCGCTGTCCGTTCTACTTCTGTCGAGCTTGGCGGGTGCGCAAGACCTCGACGTCCCCGGTAATCTAACGATGGTCAGCTCCACCGAGACCCAGGGGAACATTTTGAAAGATGGGATTCCCTTCCTTCACGATTTCCCCACGGGCATCGGCAACACATTTCTGGGCCTCTTGGCGGGCAATCTGACGCTCACCGGCGGCTCCAACACCGGCGTCGGGGGGAATGCACTCTCAAGCAACGCCGACGGCATCGCCAATACCGCGACGGGGGCCGGTTCGCTGGGGAGCAACACCAGCGGAAACGAGAACACCGCCTGCGGGCACGGCGCTCTCTTCGGCAACGTCAGCGGCAACGGCAACACCGCGGTGGGAAACCGGGTGCTCTTTGCCAACACCAGCGGAAGCAATAACACCGCCATTGGCTGGAGCGCCGATGTGGCGGCCGGGGATTTGACCAACGCCACGGCCATCGGCGCCGGGACGCTCGTCGACGCGAGCAACAAAATCCGATTGGGCAACGGCGATGTCACGGTGATCGAAGGCGCGGTGGGTTTCACCTCCAGCTCCGACCGCTACCGAAAGGAAAACTTCCTGCCGGTGGACGGAGAGCAAGTTCTGGCAAATATCCGCGGCCTCAGCCTGACGAGTTGGAACTTCATCGGCCAGGATCCCAAACAATTTCGCCACTACGGTCCGATGGCCCAGGACTTCTTCGCCTCCTTTGGGCGCGATGACCTCGGGACGATCGGAACCGATACGACCATCACCTCGACCGACATCGATGGAATTCTCTTGATTGCGGCTCAGGCGCTGGAGAAGCGGGGCCTCGACCAGGTGAAACAAATAGAGGCCTTGCGTAGCGAAAACGCGAAGCTCAGGGGACGGCTGGAAACTGAAAACGCCGATCTCAAAGCGCGACTGGAAGCTCTGGAGCGCAGGCTACGCTGACGATCTCCTCTGTAAAGCGGCGCCGCTAAAAAGCCTACAGACCGGTCCTGTTAATCAGCACCGCGTTTTCGGCTTTGCACCGCCGCAGGAAGCTGGTCTGATCGGCCGCCGTGACCTCTTCCGACACGCATCGCGCCATCGAGGCAGTCTTTCGGATTGAATCGGCCAAGCTGATCGCCGGTCTGGCGAGGCTCGTGCGCGACGTCGGCCGTGCCGAGGAGCTAGCTCACGACGCTCTCGTCGCCGCGCTCGAACGGTGGCCGGAGTCGGGCGTTCCGGACAACCCGGGCGCCTGGCTGATGACCACCGCGAAGCATCGGGCGATTGACCTGGCCCGCCAGAACAAACTGCTCGAGCGCAAGCACGACGAGCTCGGCCAGGAGGGCCAGCTCCGGCAAGAGCTGGCCGCGCCCAATCTCGAGACCGCAATCGACGAGGACGTCGGGGACGACCTGCTGCGCCTGGTGTTGATTGCCTGTCATCCGGTTCTCTCGACCGAGGCGCGCGTTGCGCTCACGCTCCGCTTGCTCGGAGGTCTGACCACCGAGGAGATCGCGCGTGCGTTCCTCGTCCCGGAGCCGACCGTCGCCCAGCGAATCGTCCGGGCCAAGCGGACGCTCGCCGAGGAGCGCGTCCCCTTCGAAGTCCCTCGCGGGACGAGCTCGCCGCCCGCCTCTCCTCGGTGCTGGAGGTGATCTACCTCATCTTCAACGAGGGTTACTCGGCGACCGCGGGCGACGACTGGATGCGACCTGCGCTGTGCGAGGACGCGCTCCGTCTCGGCCGAATCCTGGCGGAGCTCGTGCCCAAGGAGTCGGAGGTCCACGGCCTCGTCGCCCTGATGGAGATCCAGGCGTCGCGCTCCGGGGCGCGGGTGGCTCCTTCCGGAGAGCCGATTCTATTGCTCGATCAAAACCGCGCGCGTTGGGATCAACTCCTCATCCGACGAGGTCTCGCCGCGCTCGAGCGTGCCGAGTCGCTCGGCGGCGAACAAGGACCCTATGCGCTGCAGGCCGCGATCGCCGCCTGTCATGCGCTCGCGCGTACTGGGGCGGAGACGGACTGGGCGCGCATCGCCAGCCTGTACGAGGCGCTCGCCCAGGTTTCGCCATCCCCGGTGGTGGAGCTCAATCGCGCGGTCGCCCTCGGGATGGCGTTCGGTCCAGCCGCCGGTCTCGAGCTCGTCGATAGGCTGACTTCGGAGCCGTCGCTTCAGCGCTACCACCTCTTGCCCAGCGTGCGCGGCGATCTTTTGGCAAAGCTCGGCCGCTTCGACGAGGCGCGGAAGGAGCTCGAGCGCGCCGCATCGCTCACGCGAAACGGACGGGAGCGCAAGCTGCTCCTCGAGCGCGCCGCCGAATGTGCCCGTGGCTCGGCGCCGCCGCGCTGATGCCACCCATTGACCCGCTGCCGTAGCGACTGCCGTGGTAGCGACGGTCCTTGAAGTTTCGGACAACGGACATTCTCACGGGAAATAGCGCGGAGCTTTCCAGCCGGGGACGGGCCCGTGGCGGTGGGCGATTTCAATGGCGATGGTGCGCCGGACCTGGCGGTCGCCAACTACTGGTCCAACACGGTCTCCGTGCTGATTAACAACACGCCTCCTTAGCCTGACGCTGACACCGGCCCCCGCTTCGTTCGTTCACTCACCGGCGCACCCGGCCGATCAACACGGCGTGACCGGGATCGCCGATCAGATGACGAATCACCTTCCCGATGTTGCGATCTCGCGTCTCTTCTGACTTCAAGGCGGCCAGGTAGCGCTTGATCTCCTTCTGGCGCGAAGGGGTCAGCTGCTCGAATGCCTTCGCCGCCCGAGGGTTCTCCGCCAGCGCCCGCGCAAGCTTCGGATGCATCGGAACGGCGCGAGGCCGGGGATCGAAGCTCACCTCCAGCGTCGCCTGATCGCCGACCTCTAATCCGGCAGCGAGTCGCATCGGCGTATTCAAATACAAACGCCAGGCGCCTTGATAGCGGACCAATGTCTGCCGGAACGGTTTGCCATTCA
>WNFC01002929.1_pt1 | contig 26915 bp, 23 predicted proteins | sample 5400541 | NCBI WGS metagenome assembly WNFC01 (sample SAMN13153342, study PRJNA577476) | soil metagenome | isolation source: 120 cm saprolite under Douglas fir tree site 2 hole 2 replicate 1 | place: USA:California | collected 2015-04-18 | reverse complement strand
AGGACGGCATGCCCTGGACCAGAGAGCAGATGGCGGAACGCGCCGCCAAGGAATTGCGGGACGGCTTCTATGTCAATCTCGGCATCGGCATTCCGACGCTGGTGGCGAACTACATTCCCCCCGGCATGAACGTCCAGCTGCAGAGCGAGAACGGCATGCTCGGCACCGGCCCCTTCCCGTTTGAAGGCGAGGAGGATCCCGATCTCATCAATGCCGGGAAGCAGACCGTGACCGAATTGCCGACCACGAGCTATTTCTCGAGCGCCGACAGCTTCGCCATGGTGCGCGGCGGACACATTGATCTGTCGGTGCTCGGCGCCATGCAGGTTGCTCAGAGCGGCGACCTCGCCAACTGGATGATTCCCGGCAAGATGGTCAAGGGCATGGGCGGCGCTATGGACCTTGTTGCCGGCGTCAAGAAGGTGGTCGTCGTCATGGAGCATTCGGCCAAGGACGAACCCAAGCTCCTGCACAAATGCAGACTGCCACTGACGGGGGCCGGCGTCGTCGACATGGTGATCACCGATCTCGGCGTATTCACCATCGAAAAGAAAAACCCCAACGGCATGAAGCTCGTCGAACTTGCCCCGGGGGTCACCACGGACGCCATTCGCGCCAAGACCGAGGCGGATTTTGCGGTTGCTCCTGATCTCGGCTGAGAGACCCCTGCCCCCACCCTTCCTCCCCCGCTTGCCGGGGGGTTTTAAGGAGGGGGGCGGGCGGGAGACCCACGATGACCCTGCCTCCAATCCTGCCCGGTCCCCTATCCTCCCCCGGCCTGCCGGGAAGGTACTGGCGCACCGACTGCCGAATAAGGCATAATAGTACCACGTAAGTACGATATGAAACTGTTGGGGTGCCCATTTAGACAAAACGAACTAATTTTGGAATTCCCAACGAAATCAATGCCGTCGGGTTTTCCGCGTCGCGGGCGATCCTGGATCATTGGCGACCTGTGCGTGATCGCACCGGCAGCTCGCCTTAGTCTACACTGGGCCTCAACGCCTGCGTACCCTGCGCGGACGGCGCAGGGATGGCGCCCACCGGGTTCTTTGCCACTGCAGCCGAACATCAGGCCACGAAAGGGTCACAGAGCTAACCCACATTCCCCACCCTCCCCCGCAAGCTGGGAGGGGTGGGGGAGTGTTAACGGATCCAGGATCAAGCCCTAACCGGGCACGATTCGGGATGACCGGTCACACAGGAATAATTCTTGCCCCATTGCGAATTCACACCGCGGCCTGAGCGCCCGAGCGCGAGACTGGTTGTCCCCATGTCAGTTAATCATCTGCTCGATTCATACTTGCCGATGTGCTCCGGCCGTCATAATCGGAACCGAACCCCTTAAGAAACGGCAACAGGCGTGAAACGAATCGCCATTCTCGTAGCGGCTGTACTGGCGGCATGCACGACGTTCATTGCCGCGGCGACATACGTTATCCCGGCCGACACCGTTCGCGATGCCATCGAAAGCGAAATCAGAGCGGTGACGGGTCTCGATCCGCTGCTGCGCGGTCCGATGTCGGTGTCGATGTTTCCGGTCCCGACCGTGGAGTTTTCCGATGTGGCGCTCGGAGAACCGGTCGCCGGGGAAACCGCGCTTACGGCGGAGCAACTCACGGTCAATCTGCGACTGATGCCGTTGCTGGCGAGGCGCATTGAAATTGCCAATATTTCCGTCGTCAGGCCGCGTATCGCAGTAACGGTCGATGCCGATGGCCATACCAACTGGTCGCCGCTGATCGACATTCTGGCCAGAGCGCTAAAGCCGAACGCGCAGCGCGATGAGCGGGTGCTGTCGTTTTCGGAAATCGGCATCAAGGACGGCGTCGTGGCTCTGCGCGTCCCGGATCGAAGTGTCGACGAGACGCTGAAGGGTGTCGAGCTGTCGCTCGCGTGGCCGTCGATCGCGAGAAGCTTCGCCGCAACCGGGCATTTCACCTGGCATAACGAGGTCGTCGACGCGAGCCTCACCATCGCCAATTTCGCGGGCGCATTGGCGGGCGATGATTCCGGATTGAAATTCCGCGCCAGCGCGGGTCCGCTCAAAGCCGCGTTTGACGGCGCCATGAGCTATCGGCCCTCCTTGAAAATCGACGGCACCCTCGCGGCAGACACAGCCTCATTGCGCGAAGCGCTGCGATGGAGCGGCGGTCATTCCCTCCCGGCGGGCGGCTTCGGTCGATTCGCCCTTAAGGCCCGCGCCGCCGTCAATGGCAGGGCGATCTCGCTGTCGGACCTTAATGTCGAACTTGATGGGAACGTGGCCGAAGGTGCCTTGAGCTACGCCACCACGGGCCGGCAGATCCTTCAGGGGACGCTCGCGGTCGAAAGGCTTGACCTTAGCCCCTATGTTTCGACGTTTCGACTGATCGCAGACAACACGCGAGACTGGGATCGCCGGTCGCTCACGCTTGATTGGTTCGACGGTTGGGACGCCGATCTGCGCCTGTCCGCGGCCCGCGTTCAGTTTGCCCAAGTAGAGCTTGGACGGACAGCGGTTGCGGCCAATATGCGTTCGGGTCGGCTCCTCGTCACGGTCGGCGAATCGCAGGCATTCGGCGGCGTTGTCACCGGAACCATCGCCGTCGCCAAGTCGCAATCGCGCGCCGAGTTCGGCTCCCAGATGCAGTTTTCGAACGTAGATCTGGAAAAATGCCTCGGCCAGCTGTTTAGCATGAACCGGATCGAGGGCTCCGGCAGCTTGGCATTTTCCGTGGATAGCACCGGACGCAACGTGCAGGAGCTCGCCGGCAACCTCAACGGCACCGTGCAGGTCGCCGCCAAGCAGGGCGCCCTGAATGGCTGGAACGTCGAACAGATGATGCGGCGCCTGCAACGCAGTCCGTTGTCCGCAAGCGGCGATTTCCGTAATGGCCGCACCCCATTCGAGAAGCTCAACATCAGGTTCCGTATCGTCCAGGGGCTCGCCACAATCGAAGACGTCGTGCTCGAAGGGCCGAGCTTGCTGCTCGCGCTGACGGGGACGACCTCGATACCGGCGCGCGAGTTCAACCTTTCCGGCACCGCTAACCTGATCGGCGGCGCGTCACCGGACGCCAGCGGATTGTTCGAGTTGCCTTTCACGGTGCGGGGCCAGTGGGGAAGTCCGTCGATCGTCCCGGACACGCGCACGCTCATCGAGAGATCGCCTGCCGTGAGGTCGCTGCTTGATGCGCAGGACAAGAAGACGCGCGACGAAATGCAAGATGCCATCAATCGTCTGAGCAGGTCGATTGCGCCGCTCCGTGCGCCGCCTTGACGGTCCCGTAGCCCGGATGGAGCGAAGCGACATCCGGGAGAGCGGCTGTCCCGCATTTCGCTTCGCTCAATGCGGGCTACAGTCCCTGAGTCCGCCCCGTCACGCGGTCGACAACGGACGGCGCTCCCGATTCCGACTCTTTTCGATCAAGGACGCCGTGACGACCGCGCCCGCCACCACCGCGATAAAAATCGTGCATACCGCGTTGATCTCTGGTTTTACGCCGAGTCGCACCTCGGAATAAATGCGAATCGGGAGTGTCGTGGCGCCCGGGCCGGTCGTGAAGCTCGCGATCACGAGGTCGTCAAGAGACAGCGAGAACGCCAGCAGGAATCCCGCAATCACGGCCGGCATGATCAGGGGCAACGTGATCGCGAAAAAAGTGCGGCCGGGCGGGCAGCCGAGGTCCATCGCGGCCTCCTCCAGGCTGCGGTCGAAATTCGCCAGCCGTGACTGGACCACGATGGCGACGAAGCTCATCGTCAGCGTGGTGTGGGCGATGATGACGGTGAAGAAACCGCGATCGAGATCAATCGCCACGAACAGAAGCAGCAGCGACAGGCCGGTGATCACCTCCGGCATGACCAGGGGCGCATAAATCATGGCGGCGAATGGCAGGCGGCCGCGGAAGCGGAAGCGGGTCAGCGCCATCGCTGCCATGGTGCCGAGCACCGTCGCCAGCGCCGCCGAGACGATGGCGATGCCGAGAGAGGCGAGCGCCGCGTCGATCATGGCGCGATCTTCGATGAGCGCCGCGTACCAGCGCGTCGACCAGCCGCCCCAAACCGTCACGAGCCGCGAGGCGTTGAACGAATAGACCACGAGAATCGCGATCGGGGCATAGAGAAAAGCAAGCCCCAGTACGAGCGCAGCGAGATTCGTGACCGACAGGCGCCTCATTGGCGCCCCTCGATCTCACTGGTCTGCAAATGCTGGTAGACCGCAATCGGCGCGATCAGGAGCACGACCAGCACGACAGCGACCGCCGACGCAACGGGCCAGTCCTTGTTGGCAAAGAATTCCGTCCACAGGGTCTGGCCGATCATGGTGGCATCGGAACCGCCCAGCAAATCCGGAACGACGAACTCACCGACGATGGGCACGAAGCACAAAAGAGCCCCCGCGCCGAGGCCCCGCAACGCGAGAGGCAGCGTGATGACGAAGAAGGTCTTCCAGCGTGGGCAACCCAGGTCGGCAGCGGCTTCAAGAAGACTTTCATCGAGCTTTTCGAAGCTCGCATAGAGCGGCAACACCATGAACGGCAGATAGGAGTAAACGAGCCCGATATAAACGGCGGTATCGGTCGCGAGCCATGTTGCCGGCTGGTCCACAAGGCCGAGCCAGATCAGCGCCTGATTGAGGAGGCCGTCGCGCTGGAGGATGTTGATCCAGGCATAGACCCGGATCAGAAACGAGGTCCAGAACGGCAAAACCACCAGCATGACAAGGAGCGGCTGCGCCCGACGCGGCGCCCTCGCCATCGCATAGGCAAGCGGAACTCCGCACAGCAGCAGGATCGCGGTCGACACCGCCGCGACCTTCAGGCTTTTGAGGTAGGAGAATAGGTAAAGATCGTCGCCCGCAATCGTGATGTAATTGCCAAGCGACAGCCCGGAGACAAAGTCTCGGATGCCGCGGAAACCGGCGGTGAAATCCAGCACCGGCAGGTAGGGCGGCTGCGCGATCGCAGTCTCGGAGAGGCTGATCTTGAGGACGATCAGGAAAGGCACCAGAAAAAATCCGAGCAGCCACAGATAAGGCGCCGCTATGAAAAGCTTGGCGCCCGCAGAAACTGTGCTCCCCAGATCCGTACGGAGTCGTTTGGCCACGGCGGATCGCGCCTCAGCCCGTCAGGACGACGGCGACGTCGGGCGGCCATGACAGCCAGACCTCATCGTGTGTGCTGAATGCCTGCCCGGAGGTCCGCGCCACATTGGCGACGGCCACCTTCAGGACTGCGCCGTCGTCGAGCCGTACCTTATAGATCGAAACGCCACCCAAGTAGCCGATATCGCAGACTTGGCCTCGCATCGCATTAGGAGCATCGTGCGGCGCCGGTCCGGCCTGGATGCGAACCTTTTCGGGTCGCAGCGCGATGCACACTTGCGCTCCCTTGGCAGCTCCCTTGGCAACATCGGCAGCGACCCGGTAGCGCCGTCCGCTCTTGTCTCCGATCACCGCTTCGCGGCCGCCGGTCTCCAGGACGAGGCCGTCGATCAAATTGACGTCGCCTACGAATTCCGCGACCCATCGCGACCGCGGCTGCTCGTAGATTTCGGCCGGCGTAGCCGCCTGGACGATGCGGCCGCGATCCATCACGGCGATGCGGTGCGCAACCGTCATCGCCTCGCCCTGATCGTGGGTGACGATCACGAAGGTCAGCCCCAGCCGCGCCTGCAGGTCCATCAGCTCGAACTGGGTTTGCTCGCGCAATTTTCTGTCGAGCGCAGCCATGGGCTCGTCGAGAAGCAGAACCTGCGGGCGCTTCGCCAGCGAGCGGGCCAGCGCCACACGTTGGCGCTGACCGCCGGAGAGTTGATCCGGCCTGCGGTGGCCCAGCCCTTCAAGCTTGACCAACGCCAGCATTTCGTCGACCTGTGCGGCGATTGCGGCCTTGGCGATGCCGTCTTGGCGCAACCCGAAGGCGATGTTGCCCGCGACGGTGAGGTGCGGGAACAGCGCGTAGCTCTGAAACATCATGTTGACGGGCCGCCGATGCGGCGGCGTCGCGACGATGTCGCGGCCGCCAAGCATGATCCGGCCCTCATCGGGCCTCTCGAACCCTGCCAGCAGGCGCAGCAACGTGGTCTTGCCGCACCCCGAGGGGCCGAGGAGAGCAAAGAACTCATCGCGGTAAATGTCGAGGCTCAGCCGGTCGACGGCGGCGACGTCGCCAAAGCGCCGCGACACATTTTCGAAGCGCACCAGCGGCTCGGCTGTCGGATCCGGCCGGGGCGCAAAGCCGCGTCTCATCCCAATCCCGTTCGAACGATTTCATTCTCCTTGATGGAGAGCATTCGGAAAATGATCAAGGAGGAATTTATACTCGTTCGCGCTTTGGTTGCGGGCGTTGGAGCGCGTTCCGGTCATCTCGAACCACATCCCCGGAGTCATGGCCGGGCTTGTCCCGGCCATCTACGTCTTGCTTACTGAGGTGCCGCAAGAAAGACGTGGATGCCCGCGACAAGCGCGGGCATGACGGCGCAGAGGTGCTTCCATCTCGTCGGAACGCGCTCCAGGCGCTCGGCGCTCAGCAAGGGCATGGAACATTTAGGCGGCAAACACATTGTATGTCATGTGAGCGACATACGTCATGTGGGCGACTTGTGGCGCTAGAGTGGACGGTTCAGCGACTTCTCGCACGGCGCAGAACGCGATGGAGTTCGCGCCGAGAATCGGGATTCCCGGATCGGCCGGATAGTTGATTACGGCGCCCCAGTTGCGAAGTCGGAGGGCGATATTGGCGCGCCTGGTGGTCGTATCCAATCGTGTTTCGGTTCCCTCCGGGGATGGCGCGGCGCGCGCCGGCGGGCTTGAGGTTGCGTTGCGACCGGCGTTGCAGCACAACGGAGGCGTGTGGCTTGGCTGGAGCGGGAAAATCGGAACGCAAGACAAGCTCCGAACGCGATCCATCAAGCACAAGAACGTCGAATACATCATCACCGACCTGACTAAAGACGAGTTTCAGGAATACTATAACGGTTTCGCCAATCGGGTGCTGTGGCCGATCCTGCATTATCGGCTGGACCTCGCCGAGTTTGCGCGGCGGGACCTCGGTGGATATTTCCGGGTCAACGATCACTTTGCGACCGAACTCGAGAAAGTCATCGGGGATGACGATCTGGTCTGGGTCCACGACTATCACCTGATCCCGATCGCCGACGCCTTGCGGCGGCGAGGCCATTCCAACCGGATCGGGTTTTTCCTCCACGTTCCGTTTCCGCCGCCCGAGGTGCTGACCTCGCTGCCGAAGCACGAGCAGTTGATTCCTTTGCTCATGCAATACGACGTCGTGGGGTTTCAGACCGAAGGCGATGCGGGCAATTTCGTTCGCTACCTGATGTCCGAGCGCAATCAGGCACGGGAAATGCGAATATTCGAAATCGCCGGCCAACAGACGACCGTAAGTGTGAGCGGGCAACAGACGCGGATCGGGAACTTTCCGGTCGGTATCGAGCCGCGTGCATTCCAGCGGCTGGCGCGCCGCAACATGCGGTCTCCCCTGGTGAAGGAGATGGTGGCAAGCCTTGGCGGCCGCCTCCTCGTCATCGGAGTCGATCGCCTCGACTACTCCAAGGGCCTGATCCAGCGTCTTGACGCCTTCGACCATTTCCTTGCCAATCACCGCGAATGGATCGACAGGGTGATATACCTACAGATCACGCCGAAAAACCGCTCCGAAATTCCGGAATATGCCGAGCTGGAAGAAGCCTTGGGGTCTGCTGCCGGACGCATCAACGGCAAATACGGTGAGGTATCGTGGACACCGATCCGCTACGTGAACCGGGTCTATGGCCGCGCCGCGCTCGCGGGCCTCTATCGCGCGGCGCGCGTCGGCCTGGTGACGCCGTTGCGGGACGGCATGAACCTTGTCGCCAAGGAATACGTTGCGGCCCAGGATCCGGAGGATCCGGGGGTCCTGATCCTGTCCCGCTTTGCCGGGGCCGCGATTGAATTTCGCCGCGCCCTCCTGGTCAATCCCTATGACCCTGAATCCGTTGCCGGCGCGATCGCGCAAGCCTTGGCCATGCCGATCGAGGAGCGGCGCGCGCGCCACCAGGCGCTGCTTGCCGCGGTCCTCGACTACGACGTCGATCGGTGGCAGCGCGAATTCCTCACCGCGTTGCGCGGCGACGATGTCAATCCCGATGAAGTTGATCCACCTCTTCGCGCCGTCACCCGCGGGCTTGACCCGCGGGTCCATCTTCTTCGCATAAAGATGGATTGCCGGGTCAAGCCCGGCAATGACGCTGGATGAACGTCAGCGGGATGCGGGCTAGCCGATCGCTTCAGCTAATCTGGAGGGATTGAAGCTCCTCCAACATTGCCTACTGTAGGGGCGACCCTTGTGGTCGCCCCGTTTGCGTGCCGCGTCCGCCAAGAGGGCGACCACAAGGGTCGCCCCTACAACACGATGCTCCGACGGACTTGACCTCGATTATCACGAAGCTAGGACTGACACCTCAATTGTGCCGAGCGCCCGCAGAACGCTTACCGAGACAGCTTCGCCGTCGCGCCGGACCGCGATGTCAACGCTTGAGTCTCCGACCTGCAAATTCCGCAGTATCACCTCGTCGAGAAATTTCGGCAGGCGCGGATTGCGCAGACGCAATTGTTCGGCCGCGGGATCGATTTCAAGTCCGAGTGCCGCCTGGAGCAGGCAGAATGGGGCCGCACTTGCCCAAGCTTGCGGCGTGCAAGCGACTGGGTAACGCGTCGGCCCTCGGTTCCGGGCCCGCTGGAAGCCACAGAATAATTCCGGCAAGCGATTGAGATCCATGTCAGTGGCCGCATCGAAGAGCGCGCTGAAAATGCGATTGACCGCACCCTTGGCGCCAATCTGTGCAAGTCCAACCGCAATAAGCGCATTGTCGTGCGGCCAGACCGAGCCGTTGTGGTATGACATGGGATTGTAACGGATTTCGCGACGCGAGACCGTGCGGATGCCCCAACCGGAAAACAGATCGGGAGCTAACAGCGTCGTCGCCACGGTCGCGGCATGGTCGGCTCGCGCGATGCCCGTGAAAAGCACTTGGCCGGAGTTGGAAGTGCGCACGCAGCACGGCTCCTTGGCGCCATCCAGCGCAAGCGCGTACATGTGCAGGTCCTCGCGCCAAAACGCCCGTTGGAAATGCGCGGCGAGCCGGCGCGATTCGTCTTCCAGGCTATCCGCGCGATCCGGGTAGCCCAACCGGCGCGCGCAGCGCGCGATCAGGCGCTTGGCGGCAAACACATAGCCCTGGACTTCGGCCAGTGCGATGGGGCCCGTTGCAACGCGGCCGTCTGCGTGAAACACCGCATCCGCCGAATCTTTCCATCCTTGATTGACGAGACCGTTCTCGTTGGCGCGGAAGTATTCAACGAAGCCGTCGCGATCCCGGTCCGCCGGCCCATCGATCCACGACAGCGCTGCATCGATCGCCGGCCACAATTCAGCCAGGGCTTTGACATCGCCGGTACGCTCGAAGTAGAGGCCGGCCAGCAATACGAACAACGGGGTGGAATCCACGCTTCCGTAGTAAAGGCCGAACGGCACTTCGCCGAGTGCTGCCATTTCGCCGAAACGCACTTCATGCAGGATCTTGCCGGGCTCGGCGTCCGACGGCGCATCGGTCGTCTTCGCCCGCAGCGCTGCGAGGCGGAACAGCACGCCTCGCGCGATCCGCGGATCAACCCATAACATCTGCAGGGCGGTGATGAGCCCGTCGCGTCCAAATGTGGTCGAGTACCACGGCGTGCCCGCATAGGGGTAGGGTCCCTGCGGCGTCTGCGTCTTGAGCATTGCCAAATCAGCCATGGAACGGCGCAGGATCTTGTCGAAAAGCGGATTGGATGTCTGAACCACTGCGGCGCCTTGCGCCGCCTGCCGCAGCTCGCGATGCGCATTAAGCAGGCTGCGGACAAATGGCGCCGGCCGCGGGGCCTTTGGATTGCACCGAACCGCAACGCAAAACGACATCGTTTCGTGCGCAGTGAGCGTGACCTGATACCTTGCCTCCCGCTCCGAAAGCCGGGTCGGCACCGGGTCGAAGTAAACCGATGTAATGCGGAGGAAGTCGTCCAACCCAAGATAGCTGAGCAGCGCTTCATGTGGCCCATTCAACCGGGTGCTGAATGTTCCGCGGCGGGCGCGCCGCATTCCGCGCACCTCGAACACGTCGGCAAAGTCGGCGGAGAAAGCGATTGAAATCAACAGCTCGACTCGTTTGGCGCCATGGTTGCGCAATGACAGCCGCTGAAAAAGCGTGTCGTGCCACACAAACATCGACCGGTTGATGTGCAACGTGTCCTTCTCAAGGACGACGACGCGCTCCATGGAGAACATGTCGGGATTGGTGAGATCAGCCGTGAAAATTGCGTTGTCCTCCCGCATATTGCTGCCGAGGAGCAACGGCTGCATCCCATTGACCCGCAATTCGAGCTGGGACAAGAACCGGGTATCGCGGTGAAACAGACCGTCGCTCGTCCCCGCTGCGGCGCCAATGTCGCCGTGGGCATCGATCACCAGAAAGGTGTCGCCATGCTTGAGCGTGCGTCGAACCCGGGTCTCTGGCCCGGTCGCCGCGATATAGAAAGAGACGCCGGCGTCGGCCTCAGCCTTAATCTCCTCCTCACGCGCTCTTTCGGTTGACATGACGGGTCCGGTCGCCGCGTTTCTGCAGGTTGTGGTTATCGAAATTGACGTAACACGGCCACATGCCGTGGCCAATCTCACTTTTGCCTTCTAGGGCTTCTCCCCGGTTGGAAATCTCATCAGCGCAAGGTGCTCTCGCAACAATGGCGACGCCAATCGGGTCCTTTTTGAGCCAGCAACTTCAATCCGCCGGCGGCGACAAATTCAATTGCCTCATCCGCAAGCGCTGATTGGTGATATCGGTGGCGAAAAAATCCGCAACGGAGAAAACAGCCCAAACCGCAGAAACCGCGTGCTGCCTCCAGGACAATGTGGCGGCGGAATCGTGTCCGATCCAGTACATCTGAACAAGCGCCGTCACTATTGCGGGACTTGCCGCGAACACCTTGTCGATTGTCGCGGCGAACTCGTCTCCTCGGCCCGTCTGATAGGCCAACGTCCACAATTGAAGCGAGCTGTAGATCGCAAATGCGATGAATTGCTTAACCCAAAAAGGCTCGATGTCGGCCGTGGACGTTATCCAATTGCGCTGGAACAGGAACAGAACCAGGCCCGCATCGGCGATGACAGCAAGCGCGATACTGAGTGTTCGCGAAGAAACGATGTGCTTTGCGTGTAGCCGCCTGGGAATTTGCTGTTCGAAAGGGCGCGCGGTCACAGCAAGCTCCTGAACCGGCGAGAGACATGTAGCCCCGGTAATCTCATGCCGATGGTAATGCCGGTTCGCGACTTAAGTTCCCCGGCCGGTGCGGCCCGTCGACCTCCCTGCTAATTCCGACGGAACTTTCCCAGCCCGTCTCAATCGTCACTCGGCGGCCTGTGGGCGCTGGCTTGCGGTCTCATTGACGCCGCCTTCTGCAATCCACGACAACAGCTCATCCGCATGCTTCTTCTCCTCCAAGGTGTCACTGAGGAGTTCAACAATCTCGTCCTCGCCGAGAAGTTCTGCCCAGGCCCGCAACGTTCCGTAACGCGCAATTTGATAGTGCTCGGCTGCCTGCGCGGCAGCCAGGATGCCGGCATCGCGCACGGCGCCGTCCTCGACTTCAGCGATGACATGCTGGCTCTCCGCGATAATGCCCAGCATGGCCTCGCAGATCTTGCCCCGCGGCATCTTTCCGATGCCCTCAAATACCTTCTCAAGTCGCTCCAAGTGCTCCTCGGTCTCGTCGCGATCGTCAGCAAATGCCTGCTGTAACGTCTTGTTTGTGCTCTTCTTCGCAAGCTCTGGAAGTGCCTTGAGCAGCTCTTTTTCGGCGGAATAGACGTCCTGAAGAAGCGCGTAAAAAAGGTCGTCCATCGACTTCATGTGACGCTCCTGTGCGTATGGGCTGCCAATGCCTTAAGTGCGATTGGTTCACTTTGTTCCAAATCGAAGAGTGCCGGCGGCAACGGATTCGCTGCGCGGTTACTTTGATTGCCGCCGCCGTTTGCGCTATATCGCCGGCGCCCCGTCGACAACCAACTTAAGGCGTTGCACTTCGCGGTCCATCAGGCTGCGATAGGCGGCGAGGTACTCAAGCGCCATGCGGCGCGCCGTGAAACGCTGCTCGAAGTGCCTGCGGATTTTTTCTCGTGACAGCTGCGAAAGCCGGTCGAATGCTCCGATCGCACCTTCTTCATCCTCGACGATAAAGCCCGTCAATCCGTCATCGACGACTTCCCGGACCGACCCGCGATTAAAGGCGATGACCGGAGTCCCGCAGGCCATAGCTTCGATCATGACGAGGCCGAACGGCTCCGGCCAGTCGATCGGATCGAGCAACGCGACGGCGCCGCTTAGAAATTCCGATTTTTCCGCGTCCGTGATTTCCCCAATATACTCCGCGCTCGAGCCATCCAGCAGCGGGCGGATCCTTTCATTGAAATATTCACGGTCCATTTTGTCGACTTTTGCCGCGATTCGAAGCGGCACGCCGCATTTGCGAGCGATCGAAATCGCGCGGTCGACGCCTTTCTCAGCCGCAATGCGGCCGAGAAAGGCGAAATAGCGCGGCCTCGCCGCAACCGGCGTGAGTAAGTGCTGCGGCAGGCCATGATAGATGGTCCGTACCCAGTTCGCCTGCGGGATCGGCCGGCGCTGTGAGTCGGAGATGGAAATCACGGGCAGGGAAGCGAACGTCGCGAAAACCGGCTGGTGCTCCGGCAGATCAAGCCGGCCGTGCAGGGTCGTGACGAAGGGAACCGACTGACGAGAAAATAGGGAGAATGGATAGTAGTCCAAATGGAAATGCAGAAAGTCATACTCGCTCGCATGCTGCCGGACCCGCTCCAGCATCGACATATGCAGCGCGTTCGGATCCCTGACCGAACCATCGATACGGAGCGCTCGTGGCCATACCGCCTCAAGCCTCGCCGAGGTCACCGAGTCGCCGCTTGCATACAATGTGACGTCGTGTCCGAGTGCGACCAGCTCCTCGGTAAGCCAATGAATGACACGTTCCGTGCCGCCATAAAACTTAGGCGGTACGGCTTCCGACAACGGTGCAATTTGGGCAATGTGCATTTTCGCAACCTCCACTGGTCTGTCACTGTCCCGGGCAGTCCAACAATTCGATGTGGGCGCGATTGATCCCACGACAGAAAGAAATCATGGAAGGTCGTAGGGCTGGCACGGCGCGCAAGAGCGCGCCTTTTGCCCACCCCACAAGCACGTCCCGTCGGCGAAAATCCGCTTTAATTTCCGCAACTCAGTCGGCGGCGAAGGAACATTTCAGAGCTTCGTCCGTTAAACAGCATCGACGAACGTCGACTTCCTCCCCGACTTGGCCCCGTTGTGTAAACGGGGCCATTTTTCTTGGAATACAGATAATTCGGGTGCTAATAACCCGGCGAAAATACTATTCCTCTGCGACCACAGCGTTGGTGCGACAACAGCGGTTTCGTTTCTGATCGATGCGTAGGAACAATACCAACGTCCATGCTTGGCAGATTGTTCCGCCAGGTTGTCCCGCCAAAGCAGGCGAGTCCCGTTGTTTCGAGTCCCGTTGTTTAGAGGGCGACTTGGCAGGTAACCTATTTTGCACGTTGGGAGCTACATAGTCCGCCCCTCGGAACCTTTCGACCTCCCTGTAGTTGTGGCTAGTACATCGAGGCCGCCGATATCCGTCCGCGGCGCATTCCCCGAATCCGTGAAACGTTCGACCGTGGCAATCAAAGTCTTGACGAGCTGGGGACGTGCGCGTTTCCGGTATGTGGCGAAGTCCACGCGATGGCCTTTCGGTGCGTCCCCGCTCACCTCGGCGATTTCAGCCGTCGTTGATTTCTGCATCGGACGCCCATTGTGGATCCTGGGATGTGCAATTGCTGTCGCGGCAGCATCCGGCATCTACGCGGCGGAACACTTCGCTATCAAGACCGACATACACGAACTCGTATCGCACGATTTGCCCTGGGCAAAGCGATCGCTGCAGTACATGAAGGCCTTCCCCCAGTTTGGTATTATCGTCGTCATCGATGCCCCGACGCCAGAACTCGCCGAACGGGCATCGACCGAACTCAGCCGGGCTCTTCTGGCACATCCGGAACGATTTCTCGCCGTCAGCCACCCGGGCAGCGGCAAATTTTTTGAGCAAAACGGCTTGCTGTTTCTGCCGACCGACGACGTCGCGCGGCTCGCCAACGGGTTGCGTCAGGCCGATCCCCTCATCGGTACCTTGGCGGAGGATCCGAGCCTTCGAGGCATTCTCGCTGCGATGTCCATGGTGTTTATCGGCGTCAAGCGCGGAATTGTCGAATTCGACGACATGGTCCGGCCGCTGACAACGGCGGCGGATGCGCTCGAAGCGGTCGCAGCCAATCGGCCCGCGAGCTTTTCATGGCAGGCCTTGGCGAGCGGCAGACCGGCGACGCCCGACGACAGGCGCCGATTTCTCCAGGTCGAACCCGTGCTCGATTTCGCGGAACTTCAGCCCGGGCGCCGCGCCACTGAGTTGATTTCGCAGCTCGCATCCGATCTCAAACTCGGCGACCAGCAAATAACGATCCGGCAAACCGGACAAATTCCAATCGACGATGACCAATTCGGCACGCTGAAGCAGAGCGCCATTCTCAACATCGCCGTATCGGTCCTGGGGGTGTTCGTCATCCTCTGGTTAGCCCTTCGTTCGCTGCGGATCATTGCGGCGGTTGTCACAAGCCTCGCGGTTGGCCTCGCCGTTTCGACAGCTGTCGGGCTCGTTATGGTCGGCGCTCTCAACGTGATTTCAGTGGCCTTTTTTGTGCTTTTCATCGGCCTCGGCGTCGACTTTGGGCTTCAATTCAGTGTCCGTTATCGCGCCGAGCGCCATGACCATCCCGATCTCCGCACCGCTTTGCTCAGCGCCGCCCGGAAAGCCGGTACGCCGCTGGCGCTGGCTGCCGTTGCGACGGCGGTCGGCTTCTGCTCTTTTCTGCCGACTGACTACCGCGGCCTCGCCGAGCTTGGAGAGATTGCGGGCGTCGGCATGCTGATCGCCTTTGTGACCAGCATCACTGTGCTTCCTGCGCTTCTGGCCATGGTGAAACCGCCGGGAGAGCCGCATTCCATCGGCTTTGCGGTGCTTGCGCCGGTCGACCGGTTTCTGGAACGGCATCGCGTGCCGGTCATCATCGGCACTATCTTGGTCGTTGGGTGCGCATCTCCGTTGCTGTTACACCTTCGGTTCGACTTCGATCCCATGCATCTGCGGAATGCCACGGTCGAATCGGTGACGACTTATTACGAGCTGAGAAAGGACCCCTCGACGGGCGCCAACGCGATCGACATTGTGGCGAATGATCTCGATACAGCGAACGCAGCGGCGCACCGCATTTCAGGGCTTCCGCAGGTCGCGCAGGTCCGCACGCTGAGCGCCTTCATTCCGGACGATCAGAACGCAAAACTTAAAGCTATCAGCGATGCCGCCGCAGCCCTCGACGGTACCCTCAATCCCGGCAAGACGATCTCCCCGCCGACCGATCAGGACCGCGTGACCGCTCTGCTGGCGGCCGCTGACGCCCTTGCGCAAGCGGCCGGCAACCGGCACGGGCCGGGACCTGATGCCGCGCGACGGCTCTCCGGCTTGCTGGCGAAATTCGCGAAAGGCAGCGCGGTCGACCGCGAGCGCGCCGAACGCGCGTTCGCCGAGCCGCTTCGGTTCACGCTCGACCTCCTGCGCGTTTCGCTCAAACCGGAGCGCATTACGCCCGAAACCATTCCCGCCGAAATCGCCCGTGATTGGCTTGCTCCGGACGGCCGCGCGCGGGTCGAGATTCTACCAAAAGGCGATCCCGATGACACCCAGACGGTTCGCGACTTCGTGAGAGCCGTGTTGGCGCTGGAACCAGACGCAAGCGGACCGGCAGTGGAACTGTTCGAAGCCGGCAATATGGTGGTGCATTCCTTCATCGAGGCCGGCGTCTTCGCCTTGGGCGTGATTGCCATCCTGCTGTTGATCGCACTGAGACGCATCGGCGACGTTCTGCTGACGCTGGTGCCGCTGGTGATCGCAGGCGTGGTGACTTTGGAGCTGTGCGTCGTCTTCGGCATTCCGCTCAATTTCGCCAACATCATCGCGCTCCCGCTGCTGCTCGGCATCGGGGTGGCATTCAAGATCTATTACATCCTGGCATGGCGGGCCGGCCGCACCTCGCTGCTGCAATCGAGCCTGACGCGAGCCGTCGTGTTCAGCGCCATGACCACCGCGACGGCCTTCGGCAGCCTGTGGCTTTCAAGCGATCCTGGCACCTCCAGCATGGGCAAGCTGATGGCGCTGGCGCTGACGTGCACGATGGCGGCCGCAGTCCTGTTTCAACCTGCCCTGATGGGCCCGCCGCGAGGAAGCAAGCTTCCCCCGGCCGATAAGTGCTCATTGACGCCGCACCGGAGAGCCTCATCCGATGTTCACGCCGAGCCTTGCACTCAATAATCTGCGGACGTTTGCAATCGTCATCGTGCTTGCGGGCCACTCATTCCTCGCCTATCTCGGCTCCTCGCCCGCTTCCCCGTTTCGTTTCGACGACCCGCCCTTCCGATGGCGCAGCATCCCTATCATCGACAACGACCGCTGGATCGGCTTCGACATTTTCTGCGCCTACCAGGATACGTATCTCATCGCACTCCTGTTCTTTCTTTCCGGGCTGTTCGTATGGCCGAGCCTCGCTCGCAAAGGCGCGCGCATATTCCTGTTTGACCGCGTGGTCCGCGTCGGGCTGCCGTTCGCGCTCACGGTCGGCCTGCTGATGCCGATCGCGCATTATCCGATTTATCGCGTCACGGCCGTTGATCCGGGGCTGGCGGCGTACTGGCAGCACTGGCTTGCATTGCCGTTTTGGCCAAGCGGACCACCGTGGTTTCTGTGGGTGCTGCTGGTGTTCGATCTCGGCGCCGTCGCGCTCTACCGGTTCGCGCGCCGCTCAGGCGACGCGCTTGGTCACATCGTCGGCAAGCTGGGCGCGCGGCCGACGGCATTAGTGATGCTTTTGGTGGCCACTTCCGCGCTCGCCTATGTCCCGCTCGCGCTCATCTTCACGCCGTGGACATGGTTTCATGTCGGACCATTTGCATTCCAGCTCTGTCGACCGCTGCTCTATGCCGTCTATTTCCTCGCCGGCCTCGGCGTCGGGGCTTATGGCATCGAGCGTGGGCTTCTTGCCCCAACGGGATTGCTGGCGCGGCATTGGATGGCGGCCGGAGGGGCTGCAATGGCAACGTTTGCGCTTTGGCTTGGATTCGCCGGCATGGCCATGAGCAGCGATGGCCCCCCATCACTACCGGTGCGCCTCCTTGAGGCATCGAGCCTCGTGCTGTGCTGCGCAGCCGGTTGCCTATTCATGTTGGCCATGTTTGTTCGCTTCGCCAATCGGCGTGTCAGGGTGTTCGATGCCTTGAACGACAACGCATATGGCATCTACCTGGTCCACTATCTCTTCTCTGTCTGGCTGCAATTCGCTCTGTTGGGACTTGCGCTTATCGCCGTGATTAAGGCGGCCATCGTATTTTTCGGAACGTTGGTGCTAAGCTGGGGCTTGGTCGCCGCGATCCGGCAGGCTTCGCATGCAATCGGCATCATCGGCTCCGCTCGCCGGCCGGCGCCGGCCCCCTCCCTGCCCTCCCCCGCAAGCGGGGGAGGGCATATCTCCCGCGCCTTGCAGGGGAGGAGTGGGCCACAAACGAACAGGGGAGCCCTATGACAGTAAGGCACGGGTGAGCCTGCGCGCGGAGTTGGTGCGCATCGGCGTGCGCTGGTTCATCAAACGTCGACGTCGCCCGACAATCGCGGCTGCTCGCCGGAGCATCCGCGCGGCCGCAAGGTGGATTCCGAGTCCTCCGCCCGGGACCGAGGTGCGGGCAGTCGACGCCGGCGGCGTTCCGGGCGAGTTCGTCGCGACAGCCGCATCCCGGCGCAACCGCCACGTGCTGTTTCTTCATGGTGGCGGCTATGTGACCGGCTCGCCCGCGCTCTACCGCCATTTCACTTGGCGTATTGCAACCGCGGCACGCGCCCATGTTCTCGCGATCAATTACCGGCTCGCGCCGGAGCACCCCTTCCCCGCCGCGCTTGATGACGCGCTCGCCGCCTATCGGTGGCTTCTTGCCGGCGCAGCTGATCCGCAACGCACCGCGGTCCTGGGCGATTCCGCCGGCGGCGGCCTCGCCCTCGCGTTATTGTTAAAGTTGCGCGACGACGGGCTTGTGCTTCCTGCCGCTGCCGTTGCGCTGTCACCTTGGACCGACCTCGCTCTCACCGGCGCCTCGCTTTCGCTTAGCGCGAAATCAGACCCGATGCTGAACCCGGCAGACGCCCGCCTGTTTGCCGGCTGCTATCTCGCGGATGCCGACCCGCGCAATCCCTATGCGTCACCGCTCTATGGCAATCCGGCGGGGCTGCCGCCGACCCTCATTCATGTGGGAAGCGACGAAATCCTGCACGACGACGCGGTACGCATGGCCGAAAATCTGCGCGCCGCAGGTTGCCCGGTCCAAATTGAGGTATGGCCGCGCATGCCGCACGGGTGGCATCTCTTCGCGCCGGTATTGCCCGAAGCCAGGACGGCGATTGCGCGCATCGGAGCCTTTGCGGATCAGGTCCTGGCACCTGAGTGAGCCAGCGCCTTGCCGGGTCTCCGGCTTGCGACCGAGATTCCGAAAAGATGCGCCCGTGACATTCTTCGCCAAATAAGATTACGGCCATGGAACCTACAACCCGGGGGCATGAGTTGTCGCGACGCGGGGCGGTTGAAAGGAAAGTCGCACATGCGCTCTGCGCTATTCGTCTTGCTTCTCATGACTACCGCGACTGTGGCCCGTGACGACGGCCGATACGCCAACAGCCCGCTCAAGCCGTGGTTTGACTCTCTCAAAAGCGGCAAGGGCTTCTGCTGTTCCGAGGCTGACGGGCGAGAGACCGAATACGACATCCGCGAGTCGCGATATTGGGTTCCGGTCAATGGCGTGTGGACAGAGGTTCCGGATGACGCCGTGATCACCGAGCCCAACAGGGCTGGACGTCCGATCCTCTGGCTCGACCCGCTGCAGAATATACGGTGTTTCATACCCGGCCCTGGATTATGAAGCCCGGCGGATTCAAATCACGTAACGGCGTCGTCGCCCGGCTTGTCCCGGCGGCCCCGAGTGTCCAGGCACGAGCAAGAACAATCGAGGTGGCCGGGACAAGCCCGGCCACGACCCTGGGGAGGTGCTGGACGTTTCAACCTGACCGAATCCCCTCTATATGGCGCAAGCCATCTTGGAATCGCCCGCAGCTCTAGCTGATCCCCCCGCTGATCCTTCACGCCGCCCTGCGGCCCTCCGCAACGGTCCCGAACCGCTGCCTCGCTTCGTCGGCCAGGCGCGCCGAATGTTCGCCCGCCTTGCGCGCGTAACCCAGCAAAGTTTCCAGGTTATCGCGCATGAGCTCGCTCTGCAGTGCGGCGAAGTCGTGCGGAGTGCGGCACTGCAAGAAGGCATCGATGCGGTCAAAGCCGCGATCCATGCGCGCCTGCGCTATTTCTGTCCATTCCTCGCATAGACGCTGTGCAAGTTCCGTCAACACAGTGCCGGATTGCACGATGGCCTCCAAGTTGCGCGATGATCTTTGCGCAGCTCTCTGGGCGCCTTCTCCCGAAAAGCCGATGGCGCGGCCGAACTGATCGGCGGAGCGCTCGGTCATTCGCGCCGCCAGTTTCGCGCCGCACGCAAGCGTGTACTGTACCGCTTCGGCGTTACGTCGCATGATCTCGACGCTCGCACGCATCGCCTGGTCACTTGCTCTTGCAGCCGCGTCCTTGACGCGGGATGCGCCTTCGGCGAACTCGCTTGCGGTCCTTTCAGAAGCCCGCGCCGCCTGCTCGATCGGATCCATCGGATTGTTCTCTTCGGTGACGTTACCGGATTGCGATGGCGTCATGTCACCCTCCTTCTTGCGCGCTGAAATTGGCCGCGAGCGCGCTCCGCCCTCGACCAACTCCATGCGCGGTCAACTCAACCGGGACCTCGTAGTTCCAGGCCCGACATAGGGCCTAAAAGACTTCTCCAGCCGGTGTTTCCTCCTCGTTTATCGGCTCAAGCGGATCGCTTTCTACTTTCGAGATCGTCTTTCACTTTCGATCAGAGTCAGCCTTGCTTGCGACCCTTTCTTGCCGCCATGTGACCAGGCCGGGCCAATTGCGGCCCTCCAAATGACAAAACATGGCTGCGTCCACGGAACGAAACCTCCACCAAGCGAATTTCCCGATCAGCGAATGCGCAATAGGAGCGATACGATGTGCGACTACAGTCTAGAGCACGTGGAAAGCCGTGCCGCTAAGGTTGGCGACCAGCTGGTGTCGACCGTCTTCAGCAATTCCATCACACGCGGATTTGCAGAGGTAGGAAACCCACAGTTGGCGATCTGCCTCGCGCCCGGAACGGAGCTTGTATTCGACCGCGACGTCGAATGCGATCACGCCCTGGGTTTCTTCCCGACCAAGAAGATGGGGGAAAACACGGCACGTTTCAGGCGAATCAACCCGGACCGTCCCCACGAACATCACGATGCGCTGGAGTTCCCATCGGGGCGTGTCGTCCTCCTTACGAGGCTGGTGGCGGGCCAACGCGCGACCGTGTTGCAACTTCCCGTGGTAACGCAGCCGTCGGAACCGAAATCGGATAGCGAACCCGTCATGCAGCCCTCGCAGAGCGAAGAACTCATGACGTTGCCTTGATTCTCACGCTTGCCCCGAAGCGACTTCGGGGATGCATGCCGGTGGCTCCTCAGTCCATTCTAGGACGAGAGGAGCCATTGGCGTTGCGAGGGGCCCTAACGATTAACTAAGGAAACTAACGGGGAGAAAACCATGAGAGAAATGCCGGATTTGGACGCGGGTCCGGCCGTTAGGCTGGGGCCCGATATCAAGGTGAGAGTCGGGCAGCAGCTGCGCGTTATCTACGGCGACGTCATGGACCAGGGCCTGCCGGATCGCTGTGCCGAGCTGCTCAAGCGGCTCGACGATCTCAAGGACGCAACCAGGGAATAAGCCGGCGCCGCTTGCGGTTCGCAGCGCTTGGCTCCATCCGGGCTACGGGTCCCCACGTCATCTTAGGGAATGACCCGCCACTTCTTCCAAAACCATCACGAAGCGTCGCGACACTAATAAGAAGCCAATCAAAGCAGTACAGCCGCCATGCCCGCGGGGATTCGGCCCGTCGGAACAATCGCTGGCTTGAGCGCGTTTCGAGCAAGTCACCTTCCAAAAGGGATACCGAATATGTGTGACTACAGCCTACAAAACGTAAGCACGCGACCCGCCGCGGTTGGCGATCAACTCGTTACGCGCGATTTCCGCACCGGGACTCGTGGCTTTGCGGACGTGGCGACTCCGAGCGTAGCGATCTGCCTGCTGCCCGGCACGGAAATCGCTTTTCCGGAGGGACTTCCGGTGGTTCATCGCACCTTACTGGGCTGGAGGCGCAAGCCGGTTCGCTACTACACCGCGATTTTCCGGCAAATCAACAAGCAGGTCCTGAATGTCCATCACGACGCGCTCGAGTTTCCCGACGGCCACCTGATGCTTCTGACAACCGTCGCGGTTGACCAGAAGGCGACGGTGCTTCAACTCCCGGTGCGGCCCAAGACGCCCGCCGAAGCGGAATCCCAGCAGCGTGTCGCCTATGTGGGTTGATCTCCGCCGCGTGCGTTGATCTCCGCCGCTTGCAAAGTTTGAGGCGACCCGTCGTGACCGCCCTCATCGCACGGGCACGCAGGTGCCCGGGCGGGCGCTACGGATTGCATGGTTTTGCAAGAGGGACGAGCTATCGCCTGCTGCGGATCTGGTAGAGGCGAGGGGCGTTAGCTGCATACGCCCATTGTCGCCTCAAGCCATTGTCCCCTCGCCTTTGCGCGGACAAACGTCGCAGTGACGATAGGTAATGGATTAAATAATTCATTCCATCAGTAGGAAAGCCGCGTCGGCGATCAAGACCGATCGGTGCGGACGATATCCGAATTTGCGACTGCGCGCGTTTCCCGATCGGGACCGAAATCGCTGGCGCTATCTATAGAGAGAATCTCAGCGAGCCTGCTTCTTGCACGGTTAACCCGGCTCTTGATGGTGCCGACTGCGCATCCACAGATTTGAGCGGCCTCCTCGTAGGAAAACCCGGATGCGCCGACCAAAATCAACGATTCGCGTTGTTCCGAGGGAAGCAGCTTGAGCGCGTTGCGAAACTCGACGATCTCAAGTCGGCTGTTCTGCTCCGGCAGCGAGGTGAGGGTCTCAGCATAGGAACCATCGACGTCCTCAACTTCGCGCCGACGCTTGCGATATTCCGAGCGGAATAGATTACGCAATATGGTAAACAGCCACGCGGACATGTTGGTGCCCGGTTGAAAGGAACCCATATTGGCCCACGCCCGCAGCAACGCTTCCTGCACCAAATCATCAGCGCGATCGACATTTCCGCACAACGAAATCGCGAATGCGCGCAGGCTGGGGACGGCCTCCAGCATCGCTTCCCGTACATTCTTCCGCAGACCCATCACCTGACCTCGTAATTCGGGTCATCAAGCCGCTTAATGATTTGAACGAAGCGATCAGGCACGCCCTGATCGACGATCTCGCCGTACATCAGTCGCAGCTGCATCCCAATTTTCGCTTTGATATCGGGTCCGAGCTTAACCACAGGATTTTTTTCGGATTTTTGCGCGTACATGGTTCTTATTCGAAGAGATGGGTTGTCCTTGTTCATCGTGTTCCTCGCGCCCGCGGCGTTATGTTTCCCCTGCATTCGCATTCCTGGAAAAAACTAACTAACGTGCGTCATATAAATCGGTTCCGCGTGCCGGAACTTTTTTCGCATCCAGTACTTAGGGAGGTAGCGCCGCGCCGATGAACGGGGAGAACCACACAGTGTCCGAAACAGTGTCCAAATCTCAGACTGTCGCTCAGCACGTGCCATATTTGCGCCGGTATGCTCGCGCCTTAACCGGAAACCAGGCTTTAGGGGATTCCTATGTCACAGCGACTCTCGAAGCGCTGGTCCGGGAACCGCACCTTCTTACCGAGACCTCTCAATCGAAGGTTGAGTTGTTCAGGGCATTCTCTAAAATATGGAATTCCACCAGGTTGGGCGGCGCCACCGAGCAGGTCGTCGACTTGACGCCGGCGGACCGCCGTCTCGCTCAAATCACGGCGATGCCGCGGCAGGCATTTCTGTTGGTGTCGCTCGAATCCTTCGCGGAGGACCAAGCCGCCGCAATCCTCAATGTCGATCGGCAGACATTTAAGGAGTTGGTGGAGGAATCCGGGCGAGAACTCGCCGCCCAGATTGCCACCGACATACTGATCATTGAGGATGAAGCCCTGATAGCGCTCGACCTCGAAAACATCGTCGAAGGCCTCGGCCACCGGACCATTGGGATTGCGCGAACGCGAGCAGAGGCGATTGCACTATCGAAGACGAGACGGCCCGGCCTTATCCTCGCAGATATTCAACTTGCGGATGGGAGTTCGGGACTGGAGGCGGTCAACGACCTCCTCACCACATTCGAGGTTCCGGTAATCTTCATCACGGCCTATCCGGAGCGCTTCCTCACCGGCGAGCGGCCGGAGCCGGCCTTTCTCGTTTCCAAGCCGTACCAGCAATCCACGGTCTCCGCGCTCGTCAGCCAGGCGCTGTTCTTCGAACGCAACGCGGTCCAGCGCAAAAAGCGCGCGATCGGCTGACGACGACAAAACGGCCGGCGAACTTCGCCATTCTTCCGCCGAGAGAGGACGATTCACCAGCAGGATGTCCGAGCAGAATACTGCTCCTATAGCCGTTTAATGCTGTGTTTACTTTTTTCCGGCCGTGCGAAGATGAGGCGCAACTGGCGTAAAGGCCAGTTGCGCCTCGGCTGGGCCGGCCACGCGCGGGGGAGGGGGATGGCGGCCGGTTGCCGTTACAATTCCCGACTGGGGAAATCGTTCCTGATCAGGCGTGCAAATGAAAATATTGATCTGAATTGAACGGTCGCCACGGGACGTTCCATGCCCTGTACGGGACGTTCCATGCCTTGTCCGAAGTTCCGGAATTCGTCATCGCAGCCGGATGGCTGATAACAGACATCGGTGCCACGGCGACCGTCACGTCATTTAGATCGCGTTACCGGTACGATCGATCACCTCACGTTGATGACCGTCATGACCGTCCCCGATGACCGTCCCCGGCCTTGATCCGAGGATTGTCGTAGAGATAAGCACGCCGGAGCGACTCCGCCGGGATTCATCAACGTCATTGCCGAGCTTTGACCCGCAAATCCATTCTCGTGCAAGAAGGACGATCCGCGCGTCAAGCCGACGGGTGCACGGATCGTTGCAATTCGCAGAAAATCAGGCTCCACCTCCGGTTCTCTTGTTTGGAGACGAAGCGCCGGTCGCTATGAACGCGCTGGAGTCCATCGTCGAGTCGAGCGTCGACTGTCGTGGAGGCGACAACGGCGTGCCGCTCTGCCCTTCGCCAGCGGTGGCCCCGCGCAATTTGAAGGTCGTTGGAGGCCTGCACACGGCAATCAGCTCTCGCCTCGGGAGACTGATCGCCGCAGTCATCTTTTTGGAGTCGACCGACATCACGGATAAGTGGGCTCGCGAAGTTCGATTGCGTTCCGGCGCTGCGCAGCTTTCCGACCACGAACGCAAGCCCATTGCGTGTGCGTCCAGTGGCGACATGCCAGTTGCCAAGGGGGCCTCTGCCGACCGCCGAGCATCGTTCAAGATGCATGAAAATCGGGCACTGCGGCCTGCAGAGAGCGGGTGGGAATTTCGCAGCATAAGCAGCAGGCCGGATCGGCATGCCACGGCGAGTCGCAACTGCCGTCCGAAATCTCCATTAAACCGACTTTATAGCCAGCCGCGCCAGCCCCGGCACCTGGCAGCGCACAATGGGCCCGGCCGAAAGCACAACCGAAGTCTGCGGCAGGCGTTTGTGTCGCCGCGCGGGCATATGTCGCGCGTCAGCAACTGACGACCCGCATAAACGCCACATGCGGGTCTGCGCCCGGCCCCGACGCCTATCGCCCGGTCTGGATTTCCGCGATCGCCCTCTCCATTGCCTCATCCATAGTCCGGCGAATCTGATGGTCGGATTGCGCCACGCCTTTCTCGTCGAAGTCCTTGCGTAGCGTGCCAAACACGCTGTCGCTATTGGGTTTGTCGAGATCGGCAGCGACGATATTCGCGGCGTAAGTCTCGGCCGCTGCGCCGCTCATTCCGAGCTTCTCGGCGGCCCACAGGCCGACCAGCTTGTTGCGCCGCGCATGCGCCTTGAACCGAAGTTCCTCATCATGCACGAACTTGCTTTCGAAACCTTCCTCGCGCTTGTCGAACGTGCTCATGTGCTGCCCCGTTGTGTTGCGAAATTTGAATTCTGCACTGCTCGTCGCCTTGCATAATGACAAGCGTCCGTCAAGACAACTCAGTTGAATTCGAAAGATCGCCGTTGCGGGAATGCGATGGTGAGGTTATGTCAATTGTACTCGACGCGTGAGTGCGCTAGCTTGCGGGTGCGGAGAGTTGAGCGCACGGTTGATTGAGTAGCGCTGCACCGATCATCCGCCGCCGCGGAACCTCGAACGGGAAAACGGAGCCACGGCACACCATGGATTTCCTCAAGCCACGGTACACTCCAATGAGCCGACGTCGCCGCATCTACGAAGGCAAGGCGAAGGTTCTTTATGAAGGACCAGAGCCGGGAACGTTGATTCAACACTTCAAGGATGATGCCACCGCCTTCAATGCGAAAAAACATCAGGTGATCGAAGGCAAGGGCGTCCTCAACAATCGCATCTCTGAATACGTGTTCCAGCACCTCAATGATATCGGCGTGCCCACGCATTTCATCCGCCGGCTGAATATGCGCGAGCAGCTTATTCGGGAGGTGGAGATCATTCCGCTTGAAGTCGTCGTGCGCAACGTCGCCGCGGGCTCGTTGTCGCAGCGACTCGGCATCGAGGAGGGAACGCAGCTGCCGCGCTCCATCATCGAATTCTATTACAAGAACGACGCGCTCGGCGATCCCATGGTGTCGGAGGAGCACGTCACGGCTTTCGGCTGGGCAACGCCGCAGGAGATTGACGACATCATGGCACTCGCGGTGCGGGTCAATGATTTCCTCTCCGGCCTGTTTCTCGGCGTCGGCATTCGCCTCGTCGATTTCAAGATGGAATGCGGCCGGTTGTGGGAAAACGACATGATGCGGATCGTGGTGGCGGACGAGATATCGCCCGACTCGTGTCGGCTGTGGGACATCAAGTCCAGCGAGAAGCTCGACAAGGACCGCTTCCGCCGCGATCTCGGCGGATTGCTCGAGGCCTATACGGAGGTCGCCAAGCGCCTCGGCATCCTGAGCGAAGGCGAACGGCCACAGGGCGGCGGGCCGGTCCCAGTCATCGATACTGGCCCAATGACCGTGGAGGAGTTCTACGCCTTCACGGACACGCGGCCCGATGAGGAGAAATGGGAGCTGATCGAGGGGGAGCCGGTCTTGAACGCCGCGCCAAGCGACATGCATCAATGGATCGTGAAGAATGTGGTGCTTGCGCTCGGCATTCGGGAGCGCGAGCTTAACGCGCCTTGGGCGGTGCTGCCGGGTCTTGGCGTTCGTGTTTCCGACAAGGATCGGCCAGAGGCGGCGCGACCGCAGTGATGTAATCGTAGCGTTTGAAGTCTTGTCGCCGTCGACCGAAGGGCGAGATCTGAGCTGGAAGCGCAAAGCCTACACTAGCCTGGATTTCCACGGAGAAGAATCCCGCTAACGTAGGATTCGCTCAAGGATTCATTTGACTCAAGAATTTGGCTGCTGGTGTTATCCAAAATGGTGCGCTG
>WNFC01002516.1_pt1 | contig 26923 bp, 30 predicted proteins | sample 5400541 | NCBI WGS metagenome assembly WNFC01 (sample SAMN13153342, study PRJNA577476) | soil metagenome | isolation source: 120 cm saprolite under Douglas fir tree site 2 hole 2 replicate 1 | place: USA:California | collected 2015-04-18 | reverse complement strand
TAACGCGTCTGAGAGAGCATGAAGCGGAGCTCAGGCGCCTCGGTGTGCAGCATCTCTACCTCTTCGGCTCGACGGCTTGCGACGAGGCGCGCGATGGAGCGGACGTCGATCTCTTCTTCGACTATGAAAAAGGCAAGTTCGGCCTTTTCGAATTGATGGACGTGAAGGATGCCGCGACCAGAATTCTTGGCCGGAGGACCGACATCATGACGCGTGACAGTATCCACAAGCGGCTCCGCCAGCGCATTGAAGCGACAGCGGTGCCGGTATTTCGACGTCCTTTCGCTCATCCAACCCGCATCTCGACGACTTTATCGAAGCGATCGGACGCGTCCGTCAGGCCCTTGGAGATATGAATCTCGACGCCTTCGAAGCCGATTGGCAGAGACAATGGCTGGTCGAACGCAATGATAACCACTACAACAACGGCGGGCAGCAACAACGCCATAAATACGGCGTATGAGATAAAAGAGCTTGCATCCGCCCGACCCTACACTATGGACGTTCGACGCGCGCGGCGCATGGGCTTGTCGTTTGTATCAGACGGCATCACGTTGCTCACCCGCGAACACTGCTGTTGCTTCGCTTCCCCCCAATCTAACGAACCTTCGGAATTGCGTTCGCATCCATAGTAATGAGTCGGGTGCTGCTTTTGGCATTTCGGGCACAGATCTCCGGCGTCCACCGCGTGAAAATCCCACATGCTGAAGGACGGAGTGTCGGGACCGGGCTGGACAACAGTGTCACGGACGGGGCGGCTGCCCTCTGATCTTGTTGTTCTTACCGCGTAGTCCACGGATAAATGCGAGCAGAGCCCTGACACCTATAATGATAAGCACCACTACGACGACGAGCAGGAGCACGGCCAGGAAGACTGCATATGAAATAAATGCGGCTTGCATAAGTGCGAGCGATTAATTCTGAGCGGTCGAGAGGCGCCGCGATTGACGGGAAGGCCGGCCTTTGGGCTTGTCATCTGGATGAGGCGGCGTCACCTTGCTTACCCTTGAACTCCGCCTTTGCTCGGCTTTCCGCTGAACCTGGCGGGCTTTCGGCACTGCCTTCGCCGCGGCGTCCATAGTAATAAGGCGGGTGCTTTGCCAGAAGTACCATACCGCCGCGCTGCGATACGGACGCCATCGCTCGCCCATTGACTTTAGTTCTTTCGCGGTCGGGAGCTGACTCAGTCCATAGGCCTTGGCTACAGCGCTGCGAAATCCGAGATCATCGACCGGCAGAACATCTGGACGGCCCAGGTTAAACATCAGGAACATCTCCGAGGTCCACCGGCCAATCCCGCGAACCCGCACCAGGTCGGCGATAATCTCCTCGTCTTCCATTCGAGCAAACCGGCGGAAGTTCAAGCTCCCATCACGCACATGGACGGCGAGGTCACGGATATACGCCATCTTGCCGCGCGAGAGTCCTGCCCGCCGCATATCTGCGTCGGATGCGGCTATCACCTGGGCCGGCGTGGGAAAGCGGCTGCCGCCGACAATTTTCACGAAGCGCTCGTAAATCGCCAGAGCGGCGCGGCCGGCGAGTTGTTGAAAGATTATCGCGCGCACCAGCGATTGAAACCGTTCGCGCCGATGCGCCATTTCCAGGGCGCCCACCTGCTCGATAAGGCGTGCAAGCACCGGGTCGCTGGCGCGCAGGAAATCGGTAGCCTGATTGGCCCATAGCGGAGAAATGTTGATTGACTGCGGCATGTTCAGCAGGCTGTTGAAAAAGTCTTCACAGCCTGCCCCCTCTGTAGTCCATTGTGAAAATAGAAGGCAACCCCCACCTAACCCATTCGTCGCTGGCGCTCCTCAGGGCAGGCTCTCCTCTTCCCTGGTCAGGGGGAGGGATTGGATTTTCATCTCAGCGCGGGTGGGTCGCAGACCCATAAACAATTCCCCCGCAAGGCGGGAGACTAATGGAAGGAAGCCAGCTTTCACACAGGGTGTTGAGGCTGATCTTCCAGCAAATGCCATTGGTAATCCCTTCTTCAACACCCTGCTAGGGACGCTCCGGATGATGGTCGAGCCAGACGCGTTCCAGGCGCGTGGGACGCATCGGATTGAGCACGTAACCATGCACCCAGGGCTGCCGAATGACGTAGGCGACTGGATAGTATAGAAAAACCCAGGGCGCATCGCCGACAATGATTTTTTGCGCCTCATCGTAAATAGTGTAGCGCTCGTTCATATTGGTTAGTGGCGCCGCCTGTGCAAATAGCGCATCAACACGCGGATCATAATAAAAAGAGTTATTGTTTGCGCCCCACTGCTTGCGCCCGAACAGCACTTCGAGGAAATTCTCGGGGTCTGGAAAATCCGCCTCCCATCCCGACAGCGCCAGTTCCACCGTATTAGGTTGCCGGATTGCTTCCAGGAACGGCTGCCAGGCCACCGGCTTGAGCAGCACATGGATGCCGACCAGGGCGAGGTCCTGCTGAATCGATTCTGCCAGCACTATCTGCGTTTGGTCGGCTCTCACCCATAGTACTGGCGTGAAGTTTCGCGCAATTCCGGCCTGTTCGAGCAATCGTCGCGCCTTCGCCGGGTCGTAGGAATAGCCCTGAATCCCCGGGTCGTAGCCCGGCAGTCCTGGCGGAAGTATGCCTGAGGCTGCCACGCCTCGGCGATTAAACACTGCGATAAACTTATCTTTGTTGATCGCATAGTTAAATGCGCGACGTACCCGCATGTCGGTGAATGGCCCCATTTGGCAGTTCATCCCAAGATAGTCGGTGGCGAGCATAACCAGCTTGAGCGTAAGTGCCTTGAGCCGCGGGGTCTTCATCACATAGGGGAATTCTGCCGGCGAAATCGCGGATAGATCGATCTCGCCGGTTTCGTATTTGAGCCATTCCAGGTCATCATCGACACCCATTTGCTCGACCACAGCGTCAAGGCGCGGCAGGCCATTGATGAAGTAATAAGGATTTCTCACCAGCACGATTCGCTGGCCGCTCCGCCACTCCTTAAGCATAAACGGACCACTGCCCAAGGCGTGGCGTGAGAAATCCCTGCCATATCGGACGACCGTCTCACGCGGGACCGCGGCGGCAAACGGCATCGCGACTTTGTCGAGGAAAATTGGGTCGGGCGCCGTCAGATGGAAAATGATCGTCCAGGGGTCAGGGGTGCCGATTCCAACAACGGTCGTTGCCTGCCCGATACTGTATTGCGCGGCACCGGCAATAGCGCGGTAATACTCAATCCCCTGTGAATTGTTGATCGGGTCCAGCACCCGTTCAATTTCATATTTGAAATCGGCACTGGTGACGGCGCGCCCGTTGCTGAAACGGATATCGTGGCGCAGATGAAACGTGAAAGTCCGCGCATCAGCCGACGACTCCCAGCGGATAGCCGCGTCAGGCACCAAGTTGACTCCGGAATCGCTGTAGCGCACCAGCGTGTCGAACAGCATCTGCTCGAACGCCCAGGAGGCGGTATCGTAACCCGCCACCGGATCGAGGGTCGGGATGTCGTCGCGCGAGGCAAGATGAAGTACCATCGCGCCGGGGGCCAACTGAAGCGGCGCCGACCCGGCTCGGCATCCGGAAGAGAGAAGTGAGAGCAGAGAGGTGAGAAACGAGAGGAGCAGGACCCTCACCCTGACCCTCTCCCGCAAAGCAGCGGGCGAGGGGCCTGAGAGTTGCGCTTTGACTGAGGCCATTATGCCTTACCAGGCGCTGACACCGACTCGCGGCCCCGTCGCCGCAGATAACCATAGCCGAGCAGATTAAAACCAAGCACCGCGTAAAAAATGGCGATGCCAGGGAATACTGCCAGCCAGGGGGCGGTTCGGAAATAAGTAGTGGCTTCCTCGATCATACGTCCCCAACTTGGCGTTGGCGGCGGCACCCCGAGTCCCAGAAAACTCAAGCCTGCATCCAGCAATAGCGTCCCTGAGGTTCCGAGCACTGCCATCACTACGATGATCGGCATCACGTTCGGAAACACGTGGCGTACAATGAGGCGTCTGGGCGGGGCGCCCAGCGCGCGCGCCGCCAGCACGAAATCGCGTTGTGCCATCGATAGCGTCTCGGCGCGAACCACCCGGGCCACGCCGGTCCACGAGACCAACCCGATGACCATCAGGATGCTGATCAGGCTGGGGCGTAACACGGAGACCAACGCCATCGCCAGCAACAGGGCGGGCAGCGTCAACATGATGTCGGTGAAACGCATCAGCACGAAATCTATGGCTCCGCCGAAGAATCCCGAGAGCAAGCCGATCGTCACGCCGATGACGATGGTGACGAGCATCGCGGAGACCCCAACTGTCAACGAGACCTGCGCTCCGAAAATAATCCGTGACAGAATGTCACGCCCGAGCTGGTCGGTCCCCATCGGAAAGTCGTGCGAAGGTGCGCCTGGATCGCCGAAAGTATTTGCCACCGCGCGCCCTGGATCGTGTGGCGCAATCATCGGCGCGAACACCGCTATCAGCGCTAGACTCACGACCATCACCGCGCCCGCCAATTCCATAGGATTCATCCGGATTCTCACGCTAACCGCGACCGCTGAGCTGGATACGTGGGTCGAGCCAGGCATAGAGCAAGTCGACCGCCAGATTAGCGACCACTATCAGAAAAGCGGCGAACAGCACCGTCCCCATTATCAGCGGGATGTCGAGGTTGAAAATCGCGTCGAAGGCAAGCCGTCCGATTCCCGGCCAGTCGAAGACAGTCTCCGTCAGGACGACACCGGAGAGCAGTCCCGCAAGGTCAAGACCGGCGAGCGTCACCAGCGGCAGGATGGCATTCGCCATCGCGTGCTTCAACATCGCGCGCCGGCGTGACAATCCTTTGCCGCGCGCAGTCCGCACATACTCCTGCTCCATCGCTTCGATCAAATTGGTGTGCAGAATCCGAGCGTAGTAGCCGGCCAGACCAAATGCGAGCGTCAGCGCCGGCAGGAGCAGGCTTTTCCACCCGCTGTAGCCGCCCAGTGGAAATGAGCGCAGCGAAAGAGCCGCGGCAATCAGCAACAGCGTGCCAAGCCAGAACACCGGGACCGAGATCAACGCCAGCGATAGCACCAGCAGCAGATTATCCGGCGCGCGCTCCCGGTAAGCCGCCGATAGCATGCCCATCGGAATCGCCAAAATCAGCGCCAGCGCCATCGCACTCACTGCGAGAATCAGGGTTGCCGGGAATCGTTCGAGGATCAGCCGTGTTACACTTTCACGGCGGATATATGAACGTCCGAGGTCGCCCTCAACGGCGCGGCCCAGGTAGCGCGCGTACTGTACGTAGACGGGTTGGTCCAGTCCCAGTTGCGAACGAATCATCGCGAGCGTTTGCGGATCGGCTTTGGCTCCCGCCATTGCAACCGCCGGGTCAGCTGGTACCAGGAAAGCGATCGCGAATGTGATGATCGAGGTTCCGATCAGCACAAATGCGCCAAACACTATCCGCCGCAAGACGTAGAGCAGCATTGTCTGGTACTTGGTTGCGTAAATCCGCGTAACGCTTGTTGCGACGGAATATGGCTGGAGCCTCCAATCCCTCCCCCTGACCAGGGGGAGGTTAGGTGGGGGTAGTCTGTCGGCGGTGCATAGTGGCCGTGCCGCCATAATTTCGCCGATATGGTCATTTTGTCCATGCATTTACAGCCAGTCAGGCAACCCCCACCCTGCCCTCCCCCTGGTCAGGGGGAGGATCGAAGGTGCCCCGGCGCCCGGCGAAACAAGCGGAACACTCCGAGTCAAAAACCCAAACCCTTGTGGCGCGAAATCATGCAACTAAGCACTCTAGTCGCGCAAAACCCCATTGGTCTGCAGGAGCCGGCGTAATTTGTGCTCGGCTCGCTCACGGCGGCGGGTCTCTTCATTGGACCTACACCGGCGCTGATCGTTCACGGCGTCCGCGAGCAGCAAGGTGCGTTCATCAGGTGCCAGCGCTTCCATCAACGATTGCATCGCAGCGAGCGTCTCGCGCTCCGCGGTTGTCAGCGGATGCTTGCCGTTGGGTTCAGTTGCTGCATTGCTGAGGGCGCGATAATGCGCGAGGAACGCCGCCATCGATGAGTAGGCAAGTTGCTTCAAGGCATCACCGAGCCACGAGATAAGCTGGCCACCCATCAAGGTTTTAGCAGGGTGCGGAAAAACCTATTTGTTTATGAAAAGTCTTTCGCACCCTGCGATAAAACTGGCTTCCTTCCTTTTTGATTCGCACCTCGCAGACTCGTTAGCTCGCTCCGCCTTTCGGCTCTGCTAGTATTTAGTTCTCCCCCTCTGCGGAAGATTACAGAGAGGGAAAGCAGGGTGCGGAAGGCCTTTTTCCGCAGCCTGCTAGAGCTGCGATGACCTCGCGCGAAATCTCAGGCTACAACCTAACAAGCGACGATTCTGCCCGGTTCTCTCCAACGCTCCTGTCTTTCACGGCGCCAGGGCGCCAAGCGGCGAAATCGCCAGGCCGATTACGTAACCTAGCGCCGCAGCGCCGAGCGCAATCGCCAGGAACCGCGCTCCCGCTATCGAAGGGTGGCGATGTTCGGCGAGCCGTCCTTCGACCGCATAGCCGACCGCAAACAGGACGACTGCGGTGGTCGCGAGCCCGGCGATCAGGCCGGACCGCACCGTGGAAAACAACACGAAGGGCAGCAATGGCACTATCGCACCCACCAGGAACGCTATCCCCATCAGCAGGCCATCGACGACGGGCTTGCCAAAGGAACCGCCGCTGAGACCATAAATCTTTTCCTCGGCGGTGGAGTAAAGCGCCTGCGGAGCCGAACTCAGTAGGCGCACGATGCGATAACTCGCCTCCCGTGAGAGACCCTCGTTGGCCAGCGCGTCCAGCAGACTTTCCTGCACGATGTAAGGCTGACTCCTCGCCTGGTCGCGGGCGCGCCGCATTTCAGTGCGGATCACCTCGATTTCGGCCCGGGTGCCGAGATAAGCCCCCGCGCCCATCGACAACGCTCCGGCGACGGTGGATGCCAACGCCGCGAGGATAATTTGCGAACGGCCGGAAACTGCGCCGCTCAAGCCGGCCACGACACCGGCGGTAGTCAACACGCCGTCCTGAACGCCAAATACAATCTCGCGAATATTGGCGAGGCGTTCAAAAGTCCGTCGTTGTTCTTCAGGCTTGAGGACGGCCAAGGCTCTTTCTTTTCACCGACCTAATACTTAGTTGGAGAAATCCGGGTAGGATTCCCGTTGGCGCAACAGGGCGGCGCGTCTCAATCGCTCCCCTTATATGGCTCTCGATTTTCTTGCCGCCGGGTCTTATCCAAAAAAAGACCGAGATTCTACGCGCGCGGCAGCCACGCGCGCGAAGAATGACAAACCGAGAGCAGGCGCCTTTTTCGGTCATTCCCGCGCGTGGCTGCCGCGCGAGGAATCCCGTTCCTTCTCTCGATGCTCATTTTAACCGACGGTCTCTGGTCAGGTTCAGGAGTTAAGGCGCGTCGGCACATGGGACTCGCTGACGCGTTCATTACAGCTTCGACAACGTGAGCTAGAATTTCTGGTCGATTGGGCCGAATTCCTCGCCAGGTTGCCAATCCGCGGGACAGAGGCGGCCGGACCTAAGCGCCCGCACCACCCGCAGGGTCTCGCTAATACTGCGGCCAACGTTGATCGAACTCGCGACAGCATAGGCGACTATCCGGTGGGCATCAAGGACGAAAGTCGCGCGTATCGCGACCTTTTCGCGTTCATCCAGCACACCGTATTGGCGCGCGAGGTCCCCGCCCTCATCCGCGACCAGCGGATAGCTGAGTCCGCCCAGTTCGTGCGACCAGCGCAGATGCAATTCGGCGTCGTCGACGCTGATGCCGACGATGCTGGTTTGCTCTTGTCTGAACGCCGGCTGCGCCTTATGAAAACCCGCCACCTCGGTGGGGCATATGAAAGAGAAGTCACGTGGATAAAAGAACACCACCACCATCTCGGAGCGGATGCTGTCGAGGCGTAGACGGCTTATGTGGCCGTCAGACGCGCACGGCAGGTCCCATCCGGGGGCCGCATCACCTGGCTTAAGCATTTCTTTTCACCGGTCGATTTGTATACGCACCTCGCAGACTCGTTTCCCTTCGGCAAGCTCAGGGCTGCGGCTCACCGGCTGCACTCCGTTCCGCCTAGTGTTATATACGCACCTCGCAGACTCGTTTCCCTTCGGCAAGCTCAGGGCTGCGGCTCACCGGCTGCACTCCGTTCCGCCTAGTGTTGTATACGCACCTCGCAGATTCGTTTCCCTTCGGCAAAGCTCAGGGCTGCGGCTCACCGGCTGTACCTCGTTCCGCCTGGCGTTGTCGGGCACGTCGCAGACTTGCCTCCTCGCTATGGCCGAAGCGGCCTTCGCTAATCGCCCGCGCTACCCCCTTCGGCTCCGCTCAAGGCTTCGGCTGGCTTTGGCTCACCCGTTGTCGCGGCTCCACATTAAAACTGCGACCGAATAGTGGCGCCCGAGCTGAGGGCTTAACCCCGGTTCGTTAATAGACTAGTCGATGCCGTAGGTAAGCGAAACTGTTGCGGGCACAGTGACTTCTCCGGGCGCTATCGGTGTCTGCACGTTCGCCATCTCTGTCGCGGCCGCGAATCTGGCCAGAGGGACCGGCCTGATTTCAGCTTCGGTCGACGCCTTGATGAGCGGGCCGAGCTTCACTCCAAGCGCATCGGCCAACGCCGACGCCTGCGTTTGCGCATCGTGCGCAGCTTTGGCGATAGCTTCGCTGTGCGCTTTTGAATCCGCCCGTAGGCTGTAGTTCAGCGCATTGATGCGATTGGCACCGGCTCCGATTGCAGCGTCGATCATTGGCCCGATTAGGCCGAGTTCACTGGTCTGGATAGTTATCGAATTTTCCGCCGTGTACCGGGTCACCGTCGGCTTGCCCCCGCTTGGTTCACTGTAATCTGGGGAAAGCGAATAACCGCCCGTCCACATCGTACCATTATCGCCGAGCCTGGGCTTGAGCGCCTCGCGGACCTTCTCCGCCAGCGCACCATTTAAGCCCGCGGCTCGATCGGCACTCGGAGCGTGGGTTTCGATTGCGATTTCCAGCGTCGCGAGGTCGGGGGCGGCCTGAATCTCGCCATGGCCGCTCACTTCAATAACGCGCGCGCCTGACATCATTGGCGGGGGCCATGGCCTCATCGGCATGTTAGGGAACGGGGGCGGCATAACCGGCTTCATCGGCACCGGCGCCGGCATCTGCGCGCTCCCATCCAACGGAAAAACGATAAGGATTAACAACGGGAACAGTATGAGCCTGATTAGCGGCATGACCATGCACGAGAAACGAGAAGACATACGCACTCTGCAGATGATCTGAGTTTATCCGACCGAACCGTCGGAATTGTGGTTCACCGATTTCGGGCCGACAGTAAATGCCTTCGCTACTTGCTACTGCGCCTTTCGTCTTGCGCGGCCTGCCGTCCACCGATGAAATCCCAGGCTTTTCTCGGCAGCCAGCCGTTCGATCGGTATCAGTGTCCAGGATCACGAAACGACCTTTGTCACTCGTGAAGCTTCTGAACAGACTAGTTAGCTCGCTGGCGGTCTTCGTAGAAACGATGAAGACGGCGTTGGACAGGCAAGCGTACCAATCAAGCATCTCTGGCCGCTTGTCCAGAAAATCCAAAACCTCGCGGCGCGTTCCTACGGCATCATCGAACACCAGAAGGTAGGTCCACTTATTCATCGCGCTCTTCCCCGCCGGAGGGTCCGCCTATTTTCTTTCTATCTGGAACCGGCTCCGTAGTACCAATCTCGACAGGCAGAATTTCAACGGACTCTCCCTTGGCTTCCACCGTGCTCAATGAACGGCTTTTGAGTTGAAAGTCCTCAGAATGAAGCCGATCCCTATCATTATGCATGAAAAACAAGTAGGCGCGGACAAACAAGCCGATAGGAACACAGCCGACCACCGCGAAGAAGATCCTTAAAAACGTGTCTGGCGTCTTAAACGCGAACAAGAAGGATGGGATCGTCACGACGACGCGAAGCCAAGCAATTGGCTGAACTGCGTTGGTTCGCCTGACGCTGGCCAGCCTTCCCTTGAACAAGACGCGCAGAGTTTCCCAGAACATTCCGTCGCGCTCTAAAAACCGAGCTTAACGCGGACGAGGGAAGCAGCCGCTTTGGCCCTCTGCCAGAGCGGCTGGTTTGATCGTAACGCCTGGCTTCAGCCATGTGCAGCCTACACCACCCGCTGATCGAGCTGAAGGATAACCCCATCCGGATCCTCGAACAGGCACGTCAGATACTTGTGCGGGGAGGTTTCGCCAAAGCCGGCCGGATCGACCTCGCTCGGCGGCACCAGGATTTTGACCCCTGCCGCCTTGAGTTTGTCGTGCAGGGCGCGAAGATCGTCGACCCACCATGAGAAATGCGAAATACCGACCTGATCAAGCTTGATCGCCTCGCCGGGCGTTCCTCCAGGCTTCTCCGACAAAACCAGAAAACCGCGGTCGCTGCCCTTGCCGTAGCGAAGGTTAACAGCGCGGCGCTTGCCGGTCTCCGGGTTCGCATACAGCGTCGGCATCCCGCCGATCGGCTGCGTTGCGTCCGATCTGACCTCCAGTCCGAGCAAATCGCGATAGAAGCGCAACGAACGCTCCATGTCGCGAACGCCGATGGCAACGTGTGAAATTCCGTTCATGGCTGTCTCCTTGCATAACGGATGGTGCGATTAAACCGCCTGTCAGGGCAATTGCGCAAGCACATCGCTTCTCGGCAGAGTTGCCCGGTTAACCCCAAGTCGCCGCGCTGCACTAGAATTCGCTCCGGTCAAATCAGACCGCACGAATAGGAGGCAGACCATGCTCAAGTTCGAGGACTATAAAGAAAAGTACAGTCACGTTCGGATGGAGCGCGCGGACGGGATTCTGCTGATCACGTTTCACACAGACGGCGGTGCGCTCAAATGGAGCGGGCCGGCGCATGAGCAACTCGGCTACGCCTTCGCCGATATCGCCCGCGACGAGGAGAACAAGGTGGTCATCATGACGGGCACCGGCGAGGCCTTCTGCGCCGAGATTGATATGCGCGGATTCGGCCGCTTCACCCCCGACATGTGGGACCATATCTACAAGGATGGCAAACATCTGCTGATGAACCTGCTCGATATCGAAGTGCCGGTTATTGCTGCGGTGAACGGACCGGCGCTAATCCATGCTGAGATTGCGGTGCTGTCGGATATCGTGATCGCTGCAGAAAACGCCGAATTCCAGGACGCGCCCCATTTTCCCAACGGCGTCGTTCCAGGCGACGGCGTGCACATCGTATGGCCGCTGCTGTTGGGAGTTAATCGCGGCCGCTATTTTCTGCTGACCGGGCAGAAACTGTCCGCGCGCGAGGCGCAAATGCTCGGCGTCGTCAGCGAAGTGGTGCCCCACGACAGACTTCTGTCACGCGCAAGAGAGATCGCCGAGCAAATCGCGAAAAAGCCGAGACTCGCGACCCGCTATGCGCGTGTGGCGCTGACCCAGCAGCTCAAGCGCGCGATGCTCGATAATCTTGGCTACGGGCTCGCCCTCGAAGGCCTCGGTGCCTTGGGCGCTGCCGCCGCGCGCGGTTGACCGCGGAGCCTGTTCGCGTAGGTTCAGGAGCCGCCTCGGCTCTGACGGAAGTACACGCTGACCGCTGCACCGGGGCCGAGGCGGTTCGACGATGTCGCCGAATTGTGAGAGCATTGATAGCAATGGTCCCAAGGTGAATTTTTATGGCAAGCCTACACGTTCGCAATCTCGACGACGATCTGGTCGCACGTTTGAAGCGGCGTGCGACTCGGCACGGCCGCTCAACGGAAGCGGAGCATCGCGAAATTTTGCGCCAAGCTCTGGCTGCAGAGGTCGAGCCGAACTTCGAGGAATTGGCCGCGCAACTCCGGAAACTTACCAGAGGTCGAAAGCACACGCCCTCCGAGGTCCTCGTCCGGGAAGGGCGCGACAAACGGTGAGTTAGGCGGAGCGCAGCGGAGCCGAGCAAACGAGTCTGTGACGTGCGCACAGAGAAGCGCTAGCGAGCATGAAAAAGAAGCTCGTCGTCGATGCTAGCGTTGCGCTGAAATGGGTAATCGACGAGCACGGCACTGGGGAGGCGCTGGCGCTTCTCGAACGCGCCGCCCTGAGCGCCCCGGATTTTCTCTTAGCGGAGTGTGCAAACGCCCTATGGAAAAAGGTGCGGAGGAGCGAGTTCACAAGAGAAGAAGCACTTGTCGCTGCGCGTATCCTGCAAATCAGCGAGGTCGAGTTGTTCTCCACACGGCCGCTGCTTGAGGCGGCCACTCGGATTGCCATCGAACTGAATCATCCTGCTTACGATTGCACATACGTCGCCCTGGCGCTGGCCAATGGCATCAGCTTTGTCACGGCCGACGAGCGTTTTTTGCGAATGGTGCGACGAAACGAGCGAGCTGGTTTCAGCCGCTCAGTTATTTCGCTGTCGGATGCAGTAGCCGGGCTCTAATTCGCAAGCCCGCGCGAGACTCGTTGGGAAGCGACTACCTTTGACGCGGAGTCGACGACAAAACCCGCGCAGGTAATCGAATTCGCCGTTGCCCTGATAGGATTTGTATATGGTCGAGAAAATCGACGAAAAGAAAATCACTCCGCGCGGCCAGGATTTCGCCGCCTGGTACAACGAACTGGTCATCCGCACAGAACTCGCCGACTATTCGCCGGTCCGCGGATGTATCGTCTTTCGTCCCGACGGCTTCGCGATCTGGGAAAACCTGCGCGACGAGCTGGATCGCCGTATCAAACAAACCGGCGCCCGCAACGCCTATTTCCCATTGTTTATTCCCCGAAGCTTGCTGCAAAAGGAGGCCCAGCACGTCGAGGGGTTCGCGCCCGAAGTCGCGGTAGTAACTCACGGCGGCGGCAAGGAGCTGGAAGAACCACTGATCGTCAGGCCGACTTCCGAGACCATCATCCACTACATGTTCGCGCAATGGATCCATTCGCATCGCGACTTGCCGCTGATGATCAATCAATGGTGCAATGTCGTGCGATGGGAAATGCGGACGCGGCCATTTCTGCGAACCACGGAATTCCTGTGGCAGGAAGGCCATACGGCTCATGCGACCCGCGCAGAGGCCGAGCGCGAAACCCTGACGATGCTCGAAGTCTACCGCTCGTTCGTCGAGGAGTTTCTGGCAATTCCGCTGGTCGCCGGCCGCAAGAGCGCGGCAGAAAGATTCCCCGGCGCCGACGAAACCTACACGATTGAATCGCTGATGCCGGACGGGCGGGCGCTGCAGTGCGGCACCTCCCATTACCTCGGCCAGAATTTCGCCAAGGCGTTCGAGATCCGCTTCCTCGACGAAAGCAATGAGCTGCAGCATCCCCATCAGACCAGTTGGGGCGTTTCGACCAGGCTCCTGGGCGCCATCGTGATGAGCCACGGCGACGACCAGGGCCTGCGGCTGCCGCCGGCGGTCGCATCGACTCAGGTCGTGGTGGTGCCGATCGCCCGCAAGGCCGACGAGGCCGCGCGCGTGCTCGCCGCGTCGCGGGAAGTTGCCGGCAAACTTTCGGAGATGGGGCTGCGGGTAAAACATGACGAACGTGAGGGCGTCACGCCGGGGTTCAAATTCAACGACTGGGAAATGCGCGGCGTACCGCTTCGGCTCGAAATCGGACCGCGCGATGTCGCCGCCGGCGAGGTAGTGTTGGCGCGGCGTGATATCGGCGGGCCTGGCGGCAAATCGAAGGCGCCGATTGCAGAGGTACCGGCCCGCGTCAAATCGATGCTCGCCGAAATCCAGTCCAATCTCTTCCGCCAGGCGAAAACGGCAGCCGATTCGAATACCCGTCAATTCGACGATTACGCAAAACTGCGCGCGCAAATGGCGGGTGAAGGCGGAGGCGGCTTCGCGGATATCTACTGGTGCGGCAATCCGGCGTGCGAGACTAAAATCCGCGAAGAAACCCGGGCAACCTGCCGCGCCATCCCGCTCAATCAGCACAACGATAGCGGCCGCTGCATAGTCTGCGCTGAACCCGCAAACGAACGCGCCTTCTTCGCCAAAGCGTATTGAGCCTAGCTCCCGCAGCCCAATATCTCTCCCTTTGTCGGGAGAGAGCCTGCCCTGAGGAGCCGCCGGCGACGAATGGGCCGCGCGGGTGAGGGACCGACAGGAAAATAAACACCTCCAGCGAGCAAGCCTGGTGTTGCGGCACCACGCGCCGCTACTATTCCGATGGGGGAAATGCACATGGCGCAAGCGAAGAACTTTCTGGATGTCCCTCACCCGGCGCCCTGCGCGCCGGCCTCTCCCGAGAAGGAGAGGTCGCTATCGCGGCTGCAGCATCTGCCACATGCGCACCCCGAGCGGATAAATTTCGCCGGTCACGCGATAACCGACATGGCTGTAATAAGCGACGTTGGCCTCCGTCGCGGTTTCCAGATAAACGCCCAGCAGGTCAGCTCTGAGCGCGGTCTGCTCGCGCAGCCAATCGAGCACCGCGACCCCGAAATGCCGCCGCTGCAGGGCCGGCTCAACACCCAGCACGTTAAGATAAAGATGCGGCGCGGCAGGACGATTGCGCGACAATACATCGAGTGCCGCGACTGCGCGCCGTCCCCCGCCCAGCCCGCCCGCCTTGATCAGCGCCGGCACCAGCTGTAGGCCGTGCAGCACAATAGCCGCCGCCGATGGCGGCCGCGCGACCTGCTCGATAATCGCCGCCGCGCCCACCCGTCCCTCGTATAACGCACCGATGACGGGCTGGCCGCCGCGGCGCTGGCCGGCCAGCGCAACCGCGAACATTAGGCCCATCCGGCGGGCGCGCTCGGCGGCATCTTCGATCGGTGGAAGAATCGCCTTGATCAACGGATCGTCGGCGAACGCGCGGCCGAGCATCGCGGCCGCGTCCGCATCCTGACTGGGAAACAGAATCGAAACCTGCGGCTTCGCCGGCATGGATCTAAGCGCAATGTGGCGGGACAAGAGGAAAAAGACGAGAGCGAAGGGGCGTCGTTCGATACGCCTCCGACGACCATCGAATCCCTCCCCCTGACCAGGGGGAGGTTAGGTGGGGGTTGTCACCCCTCTCGATCTTCGCTCGCGTCTCCCCTCTTTTGCTTAACGCCCGAATGCAGACGTGACTAATTCCGTATCGCAGTACTCAGTAATCTCTTTGATCTTGCCGTCGCCAACCTTGTAAACAATGCAATAAGTATTGTTGTAGTCCTTGCCGCTTTTGGTCCTGCGTCCGGTCCCGCGCTGTTGCACGACGACGTAATCACCTTCGGCGATAATGTTGTCGATGACGTTGCTGCCGGGGGTTTCGAGTTGCGCGAAAATCGGCTTGAACAGCTTCTCGACAATTTCCTGCTTGCCGTTCATAGTGCCGGAAAATTTGGTAGTGCCGATGAGCGTCCAGCGGACATCATCGCTCATCGTCGCCAGGATCGCATCGATTCCCTTGGCCTCGCGCATTTTGCTGACAACTTCCTTGTTCTCGGCTGCACCCATGATGATTCACCTCCAAAAGATTGGCCCATCGCCGCTTCTACGCCAGACGTTGGTCGAGTGTCAAGATAGCCTTACTTTGCGCCAAACGCCCAACTTAGCGCAGCTACAAACTGTCAGCCGACTTTTTAGATGAATACGGATTATCGTTTTGTGGAAGCTCGAGATCAAGCGCACAGGAGCGTCGCCACGGCACTGAGATCGTCCAGCCAATCCGTTAGTATGTTTTGCGGTCTACCTGTCACTGTACTACAAACGATCTCACAAGCTCGCTGACTCGGATTGATTGCTAAATTCCGGGCAACGTTGCGAACCTTGAGCATGGTCTCGTCATTTCTATGTGCGAAAAAGTTTCTGATCGTAGGGAGATGGTCAAACACGTTGGTCGAAAACGAGAAGGCAGCCTGCATTTCCCCCAAGTTGGATGGATTCAGGACGGCAAACGTCCTCAAAAGGGTGTTCGGGTCATGCCATGCGGGCTCCTGCCGTCGGTCAGTAGGAGGCCTTTTGGCCCCTCTCACGACCCTACAAGCCCAAAAGAGCGCATCGAGACTGGTCGCGATCGTTCCACCGGTAAGCGTAACCCTTGCGCCATTTTCTCGACGGGCCCGCCGAACGCAGCACGAAAGATAGTATGCTCGAGCAAAGGAAGCCCATGTATTCAACGCCTCTATCGCTACATAAGTCACCAGCCGATCGGCCGGTTTGTCCAGGGGCGGCGAGAACGAATTCACGAGCTCTCGAAGGATAATCGCCCGGCGAATAAGGGCGTGCTTTAGAACCGTCAAGTCTGACGTCAGGTTCATATTTCATTACTGATCAACGCTTTCGCCAGCCAATTTGTCCGGATGACCCGTTGCTCCTTCACGTTTGTTCGAGTAGCGCAAGCAGCTACAAACTGCTTGTATTCCGATGGTGCCTCCTCTACATCGTAATTAAGTGCGTCATTCAACTTTGAGAGATTGTTCGTTATCTGCTTGGTCGTTTTGAGTGACCCGTTGGGGAGTTGAGCGTCATCTAGCGAGCGAAAATGCTTTCTCAGGTGTGAAATAGCAATAATTAGGGAGTAAACGATATGTGGTTTCATGAGATTAGATTTATGGATTGGTTCCCATGCACTCATCAGGTCTAACGCTTCACCGATCTCATTCTCAAGTAGATGCTCCTCGTTAAAGGTCTTGTCGTGGTCCTTATAGAGTCGGTCCAGAATAGTCTTGCTGGTAGTACGTATTCCGTTGAGTAATGCATCGCAAACCTCGGCCAGAAGCTTGGTATCTGCCATTCGCACGAGCTGCTTTTCCCCGAATAGACCTATTGTGCGGAAAGTCCCGTTGTACCGTTTGGCAACTCTGTTAGCGAACCATTTGAATCGCCCCTGGTAACTCGCATGGCGGTGCTCCTCGGGATTGAGCGGCACCGTGTAGGAATTCATCCTTCGAAAGACTTCAACTACTTGTTCCCCGGTCGCACCGACCAATAAATCACAGCTGATCGCAAACGATAGAAATGCCTGCATGTCTTCTTTGGCCAACTCGGAATAACTGAGGCCCTTCAGGGCGTCGGTCTCGAGAGCTTTTGATAACGAAAAGTTATCATTGAAAAAGTCTTGGATCGCGAGACTCCGTTGCTGACCGTCGACAATTTCCTTGACGGTCTTCCGGCTTTTGACGTCAGTCATTTGATACAGATAGATTTTCGGGAGGGGATAGCCCAAGATCATTGTTTCTATGAGGTAGGATTTCGCGCTGTCCGGCCATACTTTATCACTGCGCTGATACTCGCGATTGACCGTGATGTCGCGGCGCTTCATCATGTCACAAAAGTCAGCAACGGTGTAAGTTGTTGAGACGGTCTGCATGCGTTCTAGCCCTCGGCACGATTAGGGCCGAATCGGCGGCCTGACAACGGTCCCTCCACTTCTTCGAGTGCTGATTGTGGCGGCGGGCCTGCCCTTAGCGAAGCAAAGTACACTTTCCACAGCAGAGAAATGCTTGCGATAAGCCCGGGCGCCCGGATTTACGCCGGCCATCGAGCGAGGAATTGTGAAGTTCTTCCGACGAACTAGGCTTAAGCCGTGAAATTCCCCCATTTCACTAATAATGCTGGGCAGATCATTATGCACATCCTTGTAAAAAGAGTCCTGGACTACAAGGATGGCGGCTCCGTCCCCCTTGATGGCTTGTGATACGCCACCCAGTGATCGGAAGATCTTGTCGAAATAGTCCAGATGTGTGCGATAATAGTAACTGGAAGATGCTTTTGAGCTATGAGCTTTAAGCCTCATTAGGAATCCGATGCAAGTTGGTCCCCAATCTCGCGAAGGGTCGATTTGATGTTTTGGAACCATCGTCGTTCCAAGCATGCGTCTGCGAAGATCTTGCAGCCCTAACCCACATAATGGTTGGAGCACTGCTAGTTCGATCCTTGTAGCTGTGGCATAGTCAATCCTCGTGCAATAGGGCGGTGAAGTGAGCACTAAATCTGCTGAATTGGGTCGAAAATCCGCATTTGCAGAGTCTCGGCATCGGATCGTAACGTTTGTACGCTGAGAACTGCGGGTCCGGCTAGACCGGCCAGATTGGCGCAATGCGCTGGCCATATCTGCGATAGCAGTTTCAAAATTGCGGTTGATCTGGCCGGCTAGAGCCGAGACACGCTCCTCCGGCTGTCGTGGAACTTTTATCCATGTTGGATTACTGGATCGAAATTGGATGGTGAGTTTTCTGCAGACTGAGAAGAGCGCCAGGTAAAATGTCGCAGCCAAAGAGGAGAGCCTATCCCAGATCGGCACCGCTCCAACCAATGACTCATCAGTAACAAACAGCCCGGTGATCGCGTGCTGTAGCTTTCGAATCGCGTGGGCGGGTTGCGCCCCGAACCATAGGAGGAGAGTGTCCTCCGCTTCGAGGGAGACATTGCTGTCTGCTGTGAGTTCGATGATTTTAGACGCGAAGGGGACGAGGCCATCTGCTTCCGTTGGGGAGAGCAATCGGGCTTTCGCAACGACCACCATCACTGGATTGAGATCCAAGCCTATCCCAGCGATTCCCGCCGCCGCAGCGGCGTAGGTCGTTGTGCCACTTCCGTTCCAAGGGTCGAGCACTGCTGCAGTTCTGGGGAGCAAAGCGCTTTGAATTATCGCCCGCGCGAACGACTCTGGGTAGCCCGCATAGTATGGGAAAAAACCGTTCCAACCGGACTCCACGCGACGCCGCTTTGGCGATGGTATTTCGAGTTGGTCAAATCTCACTGGACGCCGCAGAGCTACTCCCCGATGACTTCGCCTCGTTCTCTTGTTGCTGATTGTCCTTGGGCTTTCCTATCCCAGACAGCGCGCGACGGTTCCTCTGAGCTTGCTGTCGAGGGCTGTTGGCCCCACCTTCGGCACGATAACACTGTCAATCTAGACTCTCTACCCCAGCTGCATCGCCTTCTCCTATTCGAACTTATACGCAATCTTCATCGCGGCGCGGACTTCTTCCATTGTGGCCTGGGCTACTGCCCTGCCTTTGCGGGTGCCTTCTCTTACTATTTCGTAGACTTGTTTGGGATTGTTGCGGTAGTCGTTGCGGCGGTCGCGGATTGGGGTTAGGAATTTTTCCAGCGCCTCGTATAGGCGCTGCTTTACTTCGACGTCGCCGACTGTGCCCTTGCGATAGCGCTCCTTCAGTTCCTCTACTTCGTGCTTATCCGGGTTGAACGCGTCGTGGTAGGTGAAGACCGGATTGCCTTCGACGTGGCCCGGGTCGGTTGGATGGATGCGGGTCGGATCGGTGAACATCGACATTACGCGCTTGCGCACCGTCTCCGGCGGATCACCCAGATAAATACAATTGCCTAGTGACTTGGACATTTTGGCGCCGCCGTCGGTGCCGGGGAGGCGCGGCACCGAACCCAGCATCGCCCTGGGTTCAATCAGTACCTTGTCGTACAGACGATTGAAGCGGCGGACGATCTCGCGGGCCTGCTCGATCATCGGCAGTTGATCCTCGCCGACCGGCACCAGGTCGGCCTTGAAGATCGTGATATCGGCGGCCTGCGAAATCGGATAGGACCAGAAGCCGACCGGCACGCCCCTGACGAAGTCGCGCTGCTTGATCTCCTCCTTGACCGTTGGATTGCGTTCGAGCGTCGCGACTCATAAAGTAAATCGTCAGCTCGCACAGCTCCGGCACCATCGACTGCACGACGAACTTGGCTTTTTCCGGATCCAGCCCGACCGCCAGGTAATCGAGCGCGACTTCGAAGACGTTGGCAGCGAGACTCTCGGGATGTTCAAAATTGTCAGTCAGCGCCTGAATGTCTGCGATCAGAATGTAGGTGTCGTATTCATCCTGCAGGCGGACGCGGTTCTGCAGCGAACCGACATAATGGCCGAGATGAAGTGGGCCGGTGGGGCGATCTCCGGTTAGTATTCGTCTTTTCATTTGTGCCGAAAAAGTTGCTGCGAGAATCAAAGACTCAAATCTGACAACCCCCACCTAACCTCCCCCTGGTCAGGGGAGGGATTACGAATTCGACCTGGCGTGGGCAGTTGCGGATCCGTGAGCAACCCCTTACCCGATTTGTAAATCGCGTGCCTTGGACTGCCCGGGACGATTAAAGGCCCGCCCACTGGAGGACCCTCTCCGCGGCGCAACAGATGCGCCGCCGCCTCTCCCTGACAGGGAGAGGCTTTTAGAAGAGAGCTGTATTCGTTTCTTCATTTCGATTGCAAGAGTTTCTCTAATTGGCGGAGGTCGGCCGCTATATCCTTCATGTCCGGGCCGGGTTCGGTTTCCAGGCACATCGGAATGCCGGCAAAACGAGGGTCGTTGACCAGCCGCTGGAACGGCTCCAGTCCGAGATGGCCCTTGCCAATGTGCTGATGACGGTCGACGTGCGAGTTCAACGGCTTCATCGAATCGTTGATATGGAATGCGACCAGGCGCTTGAGCCCAATATGGCGGTCGAGTTCGGCGAACGCCTGCTGGTAGCCTTGCTCGCTGCGGAGATCATAGCCGGCCGCGAACGCATGCTCGGTATCGAAGCATAGCCGCAGCCGATCGTTTTCCTTGACCGCCTCGAAGATGCGGGCCATCTGCTCGAAGCGTGAGCCGAGGACGCTGCCCTGGCCGGCGGTGATTTCGAGCGCGATCTTCACCTTGTAACCGCTGCACGCATTGTGGGCCTGGTCGATAGACCGAGCGATGGTTTTGATGCCGGCTTCTTCGCCTGCGCCCACATGCGCGCCTGGATGCGAAATCAGATACGGCACTTCGAGCGCTTCACAGCGTTGCAACTCGTCGACAAAAGAGTCGATGGATTTTTTCCGCAATTTCTCGTCAGTCGCACCGAGATTTACCAGATACGAGTCGTGCGCGACGACCATCTGGATTCCGGTTTCTTTGCGCGCCTGTTTGAAGGCCTCGATCTCTTCGGCGGGGTAAGCCTTCGCGGCCCATTGCCGGGACGAGCGGGTGAAAATCTGAATGCATTCGCAGCCGATCTGATTTCCACGTCCGAGCGATTGACTGACGCCGCCAGCGATTGACATATGCGCGCCGAGGAGCGGGCGTTTGGGATGGGCCGGCGGTTTGGCGTGCGTCGAGGTTGTCATACAAAATTCCAGCAAGCGCCGAGAGTCCTTGAGATCTTATATGAAATCCGCGACACAGGCTTCAGCGTATGGCCAACACCAAAAAATACGGCCCCTGGCTGTTGTGCGCTGAGTCTAAGCAGACAAATCACACCGTCGAAAAGACTGGGTGTGCGAGATCCTTCGACACGGCCGTGCGATGCGCGGCAGGCTCAGATATTTACTGGTCCGTTGGACCCGCCACCTTGGACGAAAGTAGACGATATATGTCCGTCATCCCAGTGAGCCGAAACCCTGAGCGAAGCCGAAGGGGTAGTCGAGGGACCGCGCCTCGTCCTCGGGAGCGCATGCTCGGATCTCTGCATAATCGAGGCAGCTCGGTGAAGCGCGAGTCTCGCGCCTGCACGCCGCAGACGGCGCGCGATCCCTCCGCTTCGGTCGGGATGACAGAATCTGTTGTCGACCCGACAAAGTCCCTGCTTTCATGGCAGATATTTTCGAGCCCGTTGGACCCACCACGTTGCCTGAGAGTCAGTCAGGATCACGGAAAAAACGCGCATCCAGACGCTGCCCACAGGCTGGAAGCCCGTGCCACTGACGTCAGCCTTGCACAGGCTTGAATTTCGGCAGGGTTACCTCATTGGTGATGTCGTCGAACCAGAGTTCGACTGGCATTCCGACCTGAAGCTGTTCGGGCGGAATACCGGTTACCCAACTCGCGAGCCGTGGGCCTTCATCCAGTTCGACGATCACCGCGGCGTAGGGGACGTCATTGGCGAAGGCCGGGTCGAGCGGCTGATGAACCGTGGTCCAGCAATAGACTTTGCCGCGGCCTTTGACCGGCGCCCATTCCCATTGCAACGAATGGCAACTGCTGCACATCGGGCGTGGCGGATGACGCCATACGCCGCAATTCTGGCAGCGTTGAAAGCGCAGCTCGCGGTTGTGGCACCAGTCGTAGAAATCTTTTGTGTAGCCCTGCAGGATGGGCACTCGTTTTTCCATCGGCGTTGTGCTCTTGATTTTCATGCTGGGTCGCTCCCCGAAAAGCGCCCGGCCAGGCGAGGGACAAATCACGCCGCCGAACGGATGGCGGCGCGAGATTCTTCGACACGGCCGCTCGACGCGCGACCGGCTCAGAATGACGGAGGGGAACAACGGGCGAGTCAGCACCATCGTTACCGGCGCAGGATTGCCATTGAGCCGTGGCCGTGGCCGCCCCAGCCCGTTACTAACCCCAATTCAGCGTCGTTCACCTGGCGGGCTCCGGCTTCGTGGCGGAGCTGCACGACAGCCTCGACCACGTGATTCATTCCCGCGTTATGCGCTTGCGACAGCAGTCCTCCATGAGTATTGACCGGAAGCTCGCCGCCGAGTTCGATCCTGCCCTTCTCGGCGAACGGGCCGCCTTCACCTCTTTTGCAGAACCCGGCGGCTTCCAATTGCAGGATCAGTTGACCGGTAAAGCAATCATAGATTTCGGCGAAATCCATATCGCTCGGCTTCATGCCCGCCATCGCGAACCCTCGCGGCGCGCAGTAGTCCAATCCCATTTTGAGTATATCGTCGCGATTGGGCAGGTCGTGGGGCGGGTACGGATGCCCCGAAGCAACGCCCATCACATGGATTGGCCGGCTGCGGGCATCCTTTGCACGATCGGCCGTGGTCATCAACAGCGCAGCGGCGCCATCCGTTTCGAGGCAACAATCGAGCAGACGGTAGGGATAGCTGACCCATCGTGACGCGAGATAATCCTCCAACGTCATCGGGATTGCTCTCATCACGGCGTTGGGATGCATCTGCGCATGCTTGCGCATCGCCACTGCCACGGCGCCCAACTGCTCATGAGTAGTGCCGTACAGATGCATGTGACGCTGCGCCATCCACGCATAATGCTGAGGCGGAGCGGCGACGCCGAAGGGCGCGTAATAGTCCCTGATGGTGCCCGCCGATTGCAGTCCGGTGCCGGGATCGGAGTTCATTTGCCGCGCCCGGCGGCCGGAATAGAAACGGCTGCACAGTGGAATAAGCGCGTAATGAGCGATTCCGGCGGCCAGCGCGGTTACCGCAGATTCGACCGCCGACACGCTCATCGCGCCGCCCATTTCCTGAAGCGAGGCGGTATAGTGCAAATCCTGTAAGCCGAGGTTCGCGATGAAATCGCCGGCCGTGCCGCCGCCACCGGCCCCACCAGGCAGGATTACTGCGTCAATAACTTCGGGCTTGATCCCGGCATCTTCGATGGCGCTGACGGACGCTTCCAGCGCCAGTTCGAGCGCGCTCTTCTTGGTGCCGCGCGTGTATGCGGTTTCCCCGATGCCGACAATGCAGGTTCGATCTCTCAATTCGGCAAGCTCTGCCATAGTCACACTCCCGCCAATAGATATGGAGCTGTTTGTTTCCGAAGCCCTGCCATCATCCCCGGCCGATGAACGGCATCTTGGCTGCCATGATAGTCAGAAACTGGACGTTGGTGTCGAGCGGCAGACTTGCCATATAGAAGACGGCTTCCGCCAAATGGCGAACGTCGAAGGTTGGTTCGTTTGGCTATGATATCGCGGGCGCGGTCACGAGAGAGGTGGTCGTGAGCAAAGCTACGGGCCGGAAGTCCTCCGACTAAAGGTCCCCACCAAAATCAAACGGCTCCAGATGGGCCCAGGATGCGGTAGATGTGAACTGCCGCGGCGATATTTCTTAACTGTCGAGGGCCGAGGCTGTCCAAGCGGTAACGCTGTCCGAGGCGATGGACCATTTCCGGGCCGACGACAATTTCCCCAGCCCCCGCGATGCTGGCCAACCGTGAAGCCAGATTTATCACAGGACCACTGGCCGTGTAGATCCATCGAGTGCCTCGCTGTCCTTCGAAACGCGCCGAACCAACCAGAGCAGTCCCGGACGCCAGCCCCATATGGATGGCAAGCGGAGGCTTGTCGCTTTCCTGATTTAATGACTCAGTAGCGGCGAGCAGAGAGAGAGCTGTATCGACTGCTTGTACCGCATGAAGCTGCCTATCCAGGTCGTGAAAGATTGCGAGGAAACCGTCGCCGGTGGTCTCGTTCATATCGCCACCGGCTTCACAGATTCGATCGAGGAAGACGGAAAAATACCGCTCAACAATTCCATTCAGCGTCGCCAACGGCAGTTCTTCGCTCATCCGTGTGTAGCCGCTGATGTCAACAAATAGGGCGGAAACATCGCGTTCGTGCTTCTTAGCCAACCCCGGAGCTTCCGAGTTGGCGATGACGAGGCGCCTGACGGTTTCAGGTACGAATTTGGCCAGGTGATCTTTGGCGCGGCGCAACTCGCCTATCTTGTGATCCACCGAGTGCTTGAGTTTGAGCGTGGTCTGAATCCGTGCCAGGAGTTCCCGGTCGTCGACCGGTTTGGTCAGGAAATCGTCAGCTCCAGCTTTGATTCCTTCGATGCGGTCCTCGATTCCATCCAGCGCCGTCATGATCACAATAGGGATGAGCCGAGTTTCTTCGTTTTCCTTTAGAATACGGCAAGCCGTCAGCCCATCCATTACCGGCATCATCACGTCCAGTAAAATCAGATCAGGAGCCTCAGTCGCGACTTTCTTCAAAGCCTCCTGTCCATTTGCGGCGCTAATCGTTTGATAGCCGAAGCCTTCAAGTTCCTGCTCGAGGTAATCCACGTTGAACGGCTCGTCATCGACGATCAGAATCTTCGATGGTACCGTCATTTACAGCTCCTCGCCACTGGAGTTGCTCGGCCGTCTCAGCTCTTTGCATGTCTTCCCAGAAGTTGTGCGAGCTTATGGAACAGGAGTTCTTCGTCCAGAGGCTTACTCAAGTAATCGTCGCAGCCGCATTCAAGTGCCCGTTCCTTGTCACCTGTCATCGCGTGAGCGGTGAGTGCAATTATCGGGATATCACGCAAGATGTTGTCCGCCTTAATCCTTCTGGCCGCCTCCCACCCATCGACCACCGGCAGTGAAAGATCCATCAAAATCAGGTCGGGATGTTCGCGCTCGGCCAGCTCGACTCCGGCTGCGCCGTCAGCCGCCGTCAGGATCTCGTATTCGTCCTCCAAAAGTTGCACCAGGAGATCGCGGTTGAACTCCACGTCCTCCACGATCAGGATTTTTTTCATTGCAGTGCCCCGGCAGTGCGGGAGGCCGAAGTCCGAGTGATGCGGGAGAGAGTAGCCAGCATTAGATCCCGATCGACTGGCTTCAGCAGGCAATCAAACGCTCCCAGGCGATAGGCCAATTCCTTGTTGTCCACCACCGAGAGCACGATTATGGGAATATCTCGGGTGGTCACTTCTGTCTTCAACTCATGCAGCATCTGCCATCCATCCTGCTGCGGCATCAGAATATCGAGCGTGATGGCAAAGGGCCCGAACTCGCGCACCTTCTGACGGCCCTCCTCAGCACTGGCAGCGCCGATTACCCGATAGCCTGCCTCAGCGAGGTTTTCCCGCAGGAGATAAATCACATTCGGGTCATCATCGATGACCAGCACGACTTTCTGGTCCGCCGCGGTCTCGGTGGCCACGTTGTCTTCAGAAGATAAGTGTATATCTTGCGTCGCCGGCGGTCCGATTCGATAGCTGATGGGGACAGTGAGAGTGAAGGTTGAACCAACCCCTGGGGTACTCTGCACCGTGATGACCCCACCCAGGAGCCTGGCGAAGTGGCGGCTGATTGAGAGTCCCAAGCCCGTTCCACCATACTGCCGGGTTGTACCGCCGTCGACTTGATGAAACTCTTCGAAAATACGTTCCAGAGCTGGGGCGGGGATCCCGATACCGGTATCAGCCACCGCGATCATAATTTCTTCGCCGTGCCTTTTTGCGCTAATGGTGACGGCTCCGTTCTCTGTGAATTTCACCGCATTGCTCAGAAGGTTAATCACGATCTGATGGAGTCTGTCCTTGTCGGTTGTCAGTGATGGCAGGTCAGTATCCACTTCCTTTAAGAGCTGGAGTTTTTCCCCTTTCACCGTCGGCTCGACCGTGTGCAGGCATGTATCTATAAGCGGCTCCAGCGGGAAATTCACAGGATGGATCTCGATCCGCCCCGCCTCGACTTTGGAAAGATCCAGAATATCGTTAATCAGCGCCAGCAGCCGCTCCGCGCTGATGAGGATCTTTTCCAGATTGTCGTATTGCTTCGACGGCAGAATCTCTTTGCAACGCCGCATGATCAGGCGAGTGAACCCGATAATCGCGTTCATCGGCGTGCGGAGTTCATGACTCATCTTGGCCAGGAATTCCGACTTGGTTCGGGTCGCAGCTTCGGCAGCTTCTTTTGCCTGCAGCAGGGCCACCTCGACCTGCTCCCGCTCGGCGATTACGTGCTGCAAGTGTTGGTTCGTTTCCCTGAGGGCCGTAGTGCGTTCCTGGACGCGCACTTCCAGTTGATCGTAGCCCTTCTGCAATTCCTCTCTGGCCTGCTTGCGCTCGTTAATGTTATACAGAGAACCGACAGTCCGGCCGTTGTCGACGGTACGGACAGAGAGTTCCAACCAGACCACCTCGCCGTTATGATGGCGAAAGCGCAACTCTTTCTGTTCCTGGCCGGGGAATTTTTCCTGCGCTACGGTCAGAGCGACGCCAGCTTCCCGATCTTCCTCGCATAGGAATTCAGCAATGGGATGCCCGAGTGAGTCCGCGATTGGATATCCAAGAATCTCCACCCAGGCCTGATTTAGAAAAATCAAGCTTCCAGCACCGTTACATTCGAAGATCACCTCACGAAGATGCTCGACCAATTCACGGTAGCGCTTCTCTGAGGCGGCGAGTTCTTCGATCAGCCGATGCTGAATCTGCAGTTGCAGTTCACTGCTGTCTAACGGAGGCATGCGTCATATCTAGCCGTCCGAGGAATTGCTCGTGGTCGATCACCTCGGCATAGAGCGGAAAAATCTTTTCACAATAGAATTTATGCTCA
>WNFC01002246.1_pt1 | contig 26938 bp, 25 predicted proteins | sample 5400541 | NCBI WGS metagenome assembly WNFC01 (sample SAMN13153342, study PRJNA577476) | soil metagenome | isolation source: 120 cm saprolite under Douglas fir tree site 2 hole 2 replicate 1 | place: USA:California | collected 2015-04-18 | reverse complement strand
GCTCGTCGCCGAAGAGCTCGAATGCGACTGGAAGAAGGTGAAAGCCGATCGCATCACGCCCGGGCAGAACCTTGCGCGCAAGCGCGTGTGGGGCGAGATGGGCACCGGCGGCAGCCGCGGCATCCGCACCTCGCAGGACTATGTGCGCCGCGGCGGCGCCGTCGCGCGCGAGATGCTCAAGCAGGCGGCCGCCGACCAGTGGAAGGTGCCGGTGAGCGAGCTCACCGTCGCGAACGGCGTCATCACGCACGCGGCGTCGAAGCGCTCCACGACGTACGGCAGCGTCGCGGCCGCGGCCGCGAAGGTCACGCCGCCCGATCCGAAGAGCATCACTCTTCGCGATCCGAAGGAGTGGAAGATCGCCGGCAAGGCGGTGAAGCGGCTCGACACCGAGGACAAGCTCAACGGCAGCAAGATTTACGGCATCGACGTCAAGCTGCCCGGCATGCTGTGCGCGGCGATCAAGGCCTGCCCGGTCTTTGGCGGCAAGGTGAAAAGCTACGACGAGGCCAAGATCAAGGACCGTCCGGGCGTCCGCGGCGTCGTCAAGGTGAATGACTCGACGCTCGCCGTGGTCGCCGACACCTGGTGGCACGCGAAGACCGCGCTCGCGGCACTGCCCATCCAGTGGGACGAAGGCGCGGGCGCCTCGGCGTCGAGTGCGACCATCGCGGAGCACCTCAAGGAAGGCCTCAATGCCGCCAACAGCAATGGCGGCCGGCAGAACGGCGATGCGCTCAAGGCGATCGAGGGCGCGGCGAAGAAGGTCGAGGCGGTCTATTCAACGCCGTTCCTCGCCCACGCCACCATGGAGCCGATGAACGCGACGGTGAAGATCTCGGCCGACAAGGCCGAGGCCTGGGTGCCGACGCAGAACGCGGAAGCCTCGCTTGCGGCGCTGTCCGAGGTTTCGGGCCTGCCGCTCGACAAGTGCGAGGTCAATCGCCCGGACCTCGGCGGCGGGTTCGGCCGGCGCGGCGGCACGCAGGACTTCGTGCGGCAGGCAACGGCCATCGCCAAGAACTTCCCCGGCACTCCGGTCAAGCTGATCTGGAGCCGCGAGGAGGACATGGCGCATGACTTCTACCGTCCGATCTCGCAATGCAAGCTCACCGCCGGCCTCGACGAGAGCGGCAGCCTGGTCGGCCTGCACGTGCGCCTGTCGGGCCAGTCGATCAACGCGTTCGTCAATCCGTCCCTGCCGGTCGGCGGGCCGAAGGAGCGCCAGCTCCAGGGCTGGTACGAGGCGCCGGGCGACGCGCAGCTCGGCTACACGGTGCCGAACCTCGCGATCGAATACGCCATGCGCAACACGCATGTGCCGGTCGGTCCGTGGCGCGGCGTCAACACCAACCAGAACGGCGTCTACATGGAGTGCTTCATCGAGGAGGTGGCGCGGGCGGCCAAAAAGGATTCGGTCGAATTCCGCCGCGGCCTCCTGACCCAGCATCCCAAGCACCTCGCGGTGCTCAACGCGACGGCCGAAAAGGCCGGCTGGGGCACACCGCTGCCGGCGGGCGTCCATCGCGGCGTCGCCCAGTTCATGGGCTACGGCAGCTACTCCGCGGCGGTCGCCGAGGTCTCGGTGAGCCCGCAGGGCAAGCTCAAGGTGCACCGCCTCGTGCTCGGCCTCAACAGCGGCCACGTGGTCAATCCCGACCAGGTGAACGCGCAGATCGAAGGCTCCGTCGCCTACGGTCTCACCGCCGCGCTCTACGGCGAGTGTCCGGTGAAGGACGGCCGTATGACCGACCTCAACTTCGACAGCTACCAGATCATGCGTCTGGCCGAGATGCCGAAGGTCGAGACGGTTCTCGTGCCGAGCTACGACGTCTGGGGCGGCGTCGGCGAGCCGACCATCTGCGTGGTCACGCCGGCGGTGCTCAACGCGATCCACGCCGCGATCGGCCGCCCGGTGCGCAGCCTGCCGCTGAAGAATGTGAAGCTGGTGTAACGCGGGCACTGCGCCCGCCCTCCCTCTCCCCGCTCGCGGGGAGAGGGTCGGGGTGAGGCTGCGGCTCGTGGCAATCGCATCATTCCTTCTTTGCCTGCGGCTCTACCAAGGCCGCGGCGCGCGCGATGATGTCGCGCGGCGCGCCGTAGGCTTTTGACAGGAGCGTCTCGATCGCGGCCGCGTCGAGCGGCTCGATTTCCATCTGCAGGCGCTGTGCTTCCGCCAAAAATTCCGCGTCCTTCAGGGTGGCGTCGAACGCGGCGCGCAGCGCGGCGAGGCGATCGGCCGGCACGTCGGGCGGCGCCGCGAGCGGGCGGCCCATCTCCTGGCGCGCCAAAATCAGCTCGAGGACCTTCCGATTCTCCGGCCCGGCGACGAGATCGAGCGCGCTCGGCACGTCGCCGAGCTCCGGCAGCTTCTCGAGCGCCATCTGTACGATGACGTTGAGCTTGGCGTTGCGGATCCAGTCGGGGCGCGATGCCTTGAGCGTCGACCATGAGAGGCCGCAGATGCCCTCGGCCTCGCCGCTCTCGATCGCCATGTTGAGCCCCGTGCCCGGATCGTAGCCGATAATCGGCTTGAAGCGCGTGCCGATGAGCGTGTTGAGCACGCGCGGCACGATCACCGTGTTCGAGGTCGCGCCCGCGGCCGCGACGATCACCTCGCGCTCGCGCGCCGCCGCGATCGTCTTGACCGGGCTCGCGTGCCAGGTGGCGCACACGTTCTGCAGCTTGCCGATGCTGCCGATCCACCCGAACTTTTGCGCGTCGAACCGCGCCCCCGGATTGCCGAACAACGGGTCCATCGCGATGCCGTTGGTGAGCGCCGCGATGGTGAGCCCGTCCCGCGCCGAGACGGAATAAAGTGTGTTCGCCGCCGCGAGCCCGCCCGCCGCCGGCAGATTTTTCGGCACGAGGCCGGGCTGGCCGGGGATGTGTTTCGATGCGTGGCGCGCAAATGCACGCGCGTAAGTGTCGTACCCGCCGCCAACGCCGCTCGCCACCAGCATTGTGATCTGCTTGTTGCGGAAGAAGTCTTCGACGGTCTCGGCGCACGCGGGCGATGAGAATGCGACGAGCCAGAAGCACAGCAATGCGTTTCGGCTCTTGCGTCCTCTCCCCCGCTTGCATCCGAAATCGGGCTTGCCCGATTTCGGCACTATTGACTGGCCGAAGTCGGATAAATCCGACTTCGGTTGGAGAGACAGAGAGGGGGAAGCCACACGCGCATGCGCCAGCCCTGCCCCCTCCCCACCCTCCCCCGCAGGCGGGGGAGGGAGTGCGGGCGCCGTGCGCGCGGCGTTGCGATACGCTCGCGGCGCGGCCTTCACTCAAAACTCCCGAAACAGCCGTCCATATCCCTCGATGCGATCCTTCACGCCGGTGCGGCGCAGCGCGTGCCAGACGATCGCCTGCAGCGCGGTCATCACGTTGACGCCGAGCTCGCGCTCGAGCGGCTCGATCGCGCCGATGGTCGGCCAATGGGGCGAAGGAAACAAGATGGAGTCCGCATCCGGATGCGCGCGCTTGAGGTCGCGCCCCATCTTGAGCGCGGCATCGACCGGGATGCGGCCGATCTGGTTGAAGGCGCTGCCCCAGCCGGTCGCGCCCAGGACCTCGCAGCCGAAATGCTCGGCGTAGCCGGCGATGCGGTCGGTCTCGGTCTTCTGGTAGGGCTGCGCCACCACGACCTTTTTGCAGCCGAGCGCCGCGGCGGCCGCGCCTTGAGCCGAAGCGCTGGTCGCAACCTTCACGCCGAGCTCCGCCTCGAGGTCGCGGATCATCGCCTGCGCGTTGTCGTAGCCGCGCGACAGGTTGATCGGGACGCCGCCGAGCACCACGATGTCGACGCCCGCCGCCGCCATCTCGCGCGCCGCCTTCATGCTGGTCTCGTAGGATTGATCGACCTCGCTCTTGCTGCGCTCGACGATCGCGAGCGTGGTGACGACGAGCGTCACGCCGTCCGGCACGATCTTGTAGAACTCGTACGGAAAGACCTCGGTCGTGAGCGGCGGCGACGTATAGCCGATGCGTGCGCGATGCCCGTACATCCCGTTCCCCTTCCCTGCTGATTCAAACCCGCCCTCATCCTGAGGAGCCTGTCTTCGCGACGCGAAGACAGGCGTCTCGAAGGACGAGGGCGGCCGCTGTGGCAGCGCGCCGGCCGCCTCGTGGTTCGAGACGCGCGGCTTCGCCGCGCTCCTCACCATGAGGCGGGGAGATGTTATCATGTGCGGAAACGCAAAGAGGCACCGATGGAAGAAATGAGCTTCAAGGCAGCCGCGCGGGCGCTGGCCACCGATGCGGGACACGAAGTCTCCTGGCAGGACCTGCGCGACTGGATCGGCCTCGTCGAAAAGCACGGCCTGCTCAAGCGCGTCACGGCGCCGGTCGATCTCGACGAGGAGCTGTCCGCCATCACGTTCCTCGCCACCCGCGACGAGGACGCGCCGGCGCTGCTGTTCGAAAAACCGATGGGCGCCGAGCCCGGCCACAGCGTGCTCGCCAACATGCTGGGCGCCTCGAAGGAACGCTACGCGCTCGCGATCGGCATCGATCCGGCGCTCTCGACGCGCGACATGATCGACGCCACCCGCGCCATCATGCAGCGGCGCATCGCGCCCCGCATGATCGAGGCGGCGCGCGCACCGGTGAACGAGGTGGTGCAGACCGGCGCCGACATCGACGTGACGCGCTTTCCCTCGCCGAAATTCTGGCCGGGCGACGGCGGGCGCTATATCGGCACCGGCGACATCACGTTCACGCGCGACCCGAAGACGCGCCGCATCAATGTCGGCTGCTACCGCCAGATGGTGCAGGGGCGCGACCGCGTGAGCCTCTACTGCTCGCCCGGCAAGCACGGCCGGCTCGACCGCGAGGCGTGGTGGCAGCGCGGCGAGCCGTGCGAGGTGGTCGCCGCCTACGGCGTCGATCCCGTTCTCTTCATGGTGGCCGCGCAGGTGTTTGGCGCGAATGAGAGCGAACTCGACATCGCGGGCGGCATCATGGGCCGCGCGCTCGAGCTCACCAAGGGCGCGACCGTCGACTTACCCGTCCCTGCGCGCTGCGAGATCGTCATCGAAGGGATCCTGCGGCCGGGCGAGTTCGAGCCGGAAGGGCCGCTCGGCGAGTTCACCGGCTATTACGGCGGCACGCGCGGCCCGCAGCCGGTGATCGAGGTCAAGGCCGTGCATCACCGCCGCAACCCGATCATGACGGCGGCGCTGATGGCGACCTATCCGTCGTGCGAGATCGGCGCCTATTACGCCATCATGCGCTCGGCGCGCATCTGGGACGATCTCGACGGCATGGGCGTGCCCGGCGTCTGCGGCGTCTACGCGCATCCCGCCGCCGCGTCGGGCTGGGGCCTCGTCGTCGTCTCGCTGCGCCAGCTTTACGCCGGCCACGTCGCGCAGGTGCTCGCGCTCACCGCGCAATGCCCGGCCGCGGCCTACTACACGAAATGGGTGATCGCGGTGGACGACGACGTCGATCCGACCGACTTCAACCAGGTGATGTTTGCGCTCTCCACGCGCTGCAATCCGAGCGACGACATCGACCTGTTGCGCAAGACCTGGTCGACCGGCCTCGATCCGAGCAAGGTTGTGGTCGCCGAGCGCCCCTACGGCTCGAAGGCGCTGATCGACGCCTGCAAGCCACACCGCTATCTCAACGAGTTTCCCAGGCGCACGCTGCTCCGCCGCTCCGTCTACGAGAAGATCGCGCGGCGCTGGCGCGAGCTGGGGATGGACGGCCAGCCGCCGGAGATGACAGAGTTTCACGAGGAGTAGGCGTCATTGCGAGCGAAGCGAAGCAATCTCAGCCACAAGCGCTGAGCCAGCGGCGAGCCCGGCCGCGCCGCCACAATCGTTAACGTTCTCAATAATCTACCGCCCGACCCCGCAAGTTTGCCTTGAAACGAACACACCAAACGTCTATGTAAGTGCCCGCGGATGAGTGATTTGTGAGCCCTCCCGAGAGGATGGGTCTCCCACGGGCCGCGTGAACGAAATCCTCAATCGACGGTTTTCGGCCCGCAACCTCCGCTTCATCGACGACAACCCAGACCACGCGGGATGTCTTTCATCACCCGCGACATGCGCCGATGCGCGAGCATCCGGCCCGTTTCGCCACATAGAAAGATTGGTTTTGACGTCTTTTCACGACTTCGGCCTCGCAGCGCCGATCCTGCGTGCACTCGCAGAGGAAAAATACGCAACTCCCACCCCCATCCAGGCCCAGACCGTCCCTCCCGCCCTCACCGGGCGCGACGTCGTCGGCATCGCCCAGACCGGCACCGGCAAGACCGCAGCGTTCGCGCTGCCGATCCTGCATCAGCTCGCCGCCAACCCGCAGCGCGCGGAGCGCAAGAGCTGCCGCGTGCTGGTGCTCTCGCCCACGCGCGAATTGTCGAGCCAGATCCTCGACAGCTTCAACGCCTATGGCCGCCACCTCGGCATCACCAGCACGCTCACGATCGGCGGCGTGTCGATCGGCCGCCAGGTGCGCTCGCTCCTGAACGGCGTCGACGTGCTGGTGGCGACGCCCGGCCGCCTGCTCGATCTCGTCGGCAGCAACGCGCTGCGCCTCAACCGCGTCGCGTTCCTGGTGCTCGACGAGGCCGACCGCATGCTCGACATGGGCTTCATCCACGACATCCGGAAGATCGTCGCGCTGCTGCCGAAGGAGCGGCAGACGCTGTTCTTCTCCGCCACCATGCCGCAGGCGATCGCCGAGCTCGCCAAGGCGATGCTGCGCGATCCGGTGCGCGTCGCGGTGACGCCGGTCGCCTCGACGGTCGAGAAAGTCGAGCAGCGCGTGATCCACGTCGACCGCGCCGCCAAGCCGTCGACGCTCGCCGATCTGCTTCGGCGCGAGCCGATCGACCGCGCGCTGGTGTTTACCCGTACCAAGCACGGCGCCGACAAGGTGGTGCGCGGGCTCGCCAAGGCCGGCATCTCGGCGGAGGCGATCCACGGCAACAAGTCGCAGCCCCAGCGCGAGCGCGTGCTCGCCGCCTTCCGCTCCGGTGAGGTGCGCACCCTGATCGCGACCGACATCGCGGCGCGCGGCATCGATGTCGACGGCATCAGCCACGTGTTCAACTACGACCTGCCGGACGTGCCGGAGAGCTACGTGCATCGCATCGGCCGCACCGCGCGCGCCGGCGCGGCGGGCGTGGCCATCTCGTTCTGCGACCGCGAGGAGGTCTCTTCGCTGCGCGCGATCGAGCGGCTGATCCGCCTGTCGATCCCGGCGACGGGCGACGAGCGTGCCGCCCCGCAGCCGGCTCCCAACGGGCATCGCCACGGCAAGCCGGCGCACGGCCGGCACGCCAACGGCGGCCGCGCCAGCAACGGCCACGGATCGCGGCAGCATGCGCCCCAGCAGCACACGTCCCGGCCGCATGCGTCCAATGCGCACGCGGACAAACCGCACGGCGCCAAACCGCACACCGCCAAGCCACATGGCGCCAAGCCACATGGCGCCAAGCCGCACGGCTCGGAGCCGCAGCGCCCCCAATATGGCCAGCCGCACGAGCCACGCGCCGCGCAGCATGGCGCGCCGCAGGCGCAGGCATCCGACGGCATCGGCGGCGTCGGCTTCATGCGGCGTCCCGTTCCGCGCCGGCGCGATGAGCGCCGCGCCAACGCCCAACCGCGATAACAACGAAGGACAGACGCAATGGCAAAGGAAGAACTGATCGAGCTGGAAGGCCTCGTCACTGAAATCCTGCCGGATGCGCGCTTTCGCGTGCAGCTCGACGCCGGGCAGACGATCATCGCCTACACGGCGGGCAAGATGAAGAAGAACCGGATCAAGACGCTCGCGGGCGACCGCGTCACCGTCGAGATGTCGCCCTACGACCTCGAAAAGGGCCGGCTCATCTTCCGCCACAAGGACGAGCGCGCCAGCGGCAGCCGTCCGCCGCAGCGCCAGCAGTTCCGGCGAAGATAATCGCCAGTCATTGCGAGGAGCGCGAAGCGCGACGAAGCAATCTCCGCCGATCACTTTGGCCTTCGTGGCTGGGATTGCTTCGCTTCGTTCGCACCGACGCTGACAGGTATCGCTAAGCTCATTGAAAGGAGTCCGACATGCGTATCTTCATTTTCAAATCGGAGAAGAGCCCCGCCCTGCGCGCCTTCGCGGGCGACTCCGAGGGCAGCAAGCTGCCGCAGCAGCACGGGCCCTGGCACGCCATCGGCGTGATCCGCCCCGACGTCGATCCGCCGCACCGTCTGCCGCGCGCCGCGATCGAGAAGGCGATCGGCGATCAGGGCTTTCAGCTCTGGCGCATGACGGAGAAGACGGAGAAGGCGGAGAAGACGGCGGCGGGGTAATCCCAGGCCTCTCCTTCATTGTCCGCGCAAGCGGACAATCCAGTACCCCCAGATTCGCGATAAGGTACGGTTTGCGCGACTTCTCACTCGGTGATTACTGGATCGTCCGCTTGCGCGGACGATGACGCCGGCATTGCTGGCCAAGAATCAAAAGAGCCCGCCATCCGGCGGGCTCTTTCGTTTCGATCTCGTGGCGGTCACATCGCCTGCAGGCGATCCGCCGAGCTCTTGCCGGTGCGCTTGTCCTGCGTCATCTCGTACGACACTTTCTGGCCTTCCCGCAGCGTCGAAAGGCCGGCGCGCTCCACCGCGCTGATATGGACGAATACGTCCTTGCCGCCGTCGTCGGGCTGGATGAATCCGTAGCCCTTCTGCACGTTGAACCATTTGACCGTTCCGGTGCTCATGCGATCTCCTTGGATGACGAGCGTTGACGTAAACCGCGGTCTCGCGACCGAGGCCGAGGGTCGATGTTTGGGAGAGCTCGTCAGTCAGTCGCCGTGGAATCACAGCAGCAGAGACAAGTTTCGGCCGAAACTTCGATGGCAGCAAATATAGCGGCGAATCGTCGCCCGTACAATCAGGTCGGAACCCGCCCCCGGTTGCGGCGCCCGCCGCGATGACGCACACTGACGCGGAAGTCTGCACGAGGACGCCATGCCGAGATCGGCTGCTGCGGCGCTTGTCATTCTGCTGTCATTCGCATCGTCGCCCGCGCGCGCGGCGATGGACTGCAATCCCTATTGCGATTTCGTCCACTATTACGGCCCACATGACTTCAGCTACATCCGGCCGGGGCTTTTCCTCTATCCGCGCTGCGGGCCGAGCGGCGAGTGCTCGCCGCTCCTCATCTCGGCCTATCCGCGCCGGCCGATCGGCCGCATCATCGTGCGGAGCCGCGCGGCGCCGCGCCGCTGACGCCCGGCGGGATTTTTGCGTGTTCGCGTTTTCTCGACCTGTCCTGCCCGTCCTGGCGCTCGGCGCCGCGCTCGCCGGCTGCTCCAGCTGGCAGGCAGAGCCCCCGCGCCCCGATCCCAATCTCTTCCCGAACAACTACAAATCCGAGCTGGTCTTCTATCTCATTGCCAATCCGCGCGGCTTCGAGAACACGCGCGAGTCCTATCTTTCGGCGCCGGTGCTCAAGCCGTTCGGCAACGACAGCCGCTATGTGGCGTGCCTGCGCGTGATCGGGCCGGATTGGCGGCGGGAGAAGATGGTCGTCTACTTCGGGGGCGAGATCAATCAGTTCGTCGACGCGACGAAGGAGATGTGCGCCACGGCCGCCTATCAGCCGTTCCCGGAGGCGACCGCAGAGCTCAGCAAGTTCGGCATGAAGCGCTGAGCGCGCGCCTTTCGCAACGATCCCGAGGAGAAATGCAGTTGTCCGACATCGCACAATTCAATCCGCCCACCATGGCGGCGCCGGGCGGTCACTACAGCCATTCGGTCGCCGGCAATGGACTGGTCTTCGTGTCCGGTCAGCTGCCGATCCGGCCCGATGGCACAAAACTCAACGCGGCGCCGTTCGAGGAGCAGGCGCGCCAGGTGCTCGACAACGTGGCGCTGGCGCTCGCCGCCGCGGGCAGCGGCGTCGAGCGGCTGCTGCAGGTGCGCGTCTATGTCACCGACATGGGATCGTGGCCCGCCTTCAACGCGCTCTATGTGCAATGGGCCGGCGCCGCGCGCCCCGCCCGCGCCGTGGTCCCGGTGCCGCAGCTGCACTACGGCTTCAAGGTCGAAGTGGAGGCGGTGGCGCTGCAGGGCGGCTGAGCTTGGTATCGAAATACCCAGATACCCGGCGTGGCCATTTTGGCAGAACAAAGCTAACCCGCGGGGACGGGCGCCAGCCTCACAGCTCTCCCTGGATCCGGCGCACGAAGTCCGACAGCCCGGTCTGCCGCTCCCGCCTGAGCCGCTCCGCCGCCAGGATCGCGCGCAGCTCGGCGAAGGCGTGGTCGAGGTCGCGGTTGAGGATGACGTAGTCGTATTCGGCCCAGTGGCTCATCTCGTCGGCGGCCTTGGCCATGCGGGCGCGGATCACGTCGTGTGAATCCTGCGCGCGCGTGTGCAGGCGGCGTTCGAGCTCGCTCGCCGACGGCGGCAGCACGAACACGCTGACGAGATCGCTGCGCGCCTTCTCGCGCATCTGCTGCGTGCCCTGCCAGTCGATGTCGAACAGCACGTCGCGCCCGGCGGCGAGCGCCTTGTCGACCGGCGCGCGCGGCGTGCCGTAGCGGTGGCCGAACACGTCGGCCCATTCCAGAAACTCGCCGTTGTGCACCATTGCGTCGAAGCGCTTGGCGTCGATGAAATGATAGTGCTCGCCCTCGACCTCGCCGCGCCGTTTCGGCCGCGTGGTGCAGGAGATGGAGAGCTCGACCAGCGGATCGTCGAGCAGCAGGCGCGAGAGCGTGGTCTTGCCGGCGCCGGACGGCGAGGAGAGCACGAGCATGAGGCCGCGCCGCGCGATCGCGCCCGCCTCCCCGCTTCGACGCGCCCAGCCCTTGCCCCCCGCCATCGCCCCTACTCCAGGTTCTGCACCTGTTCGCGAAACTGCTCTACGAGGCCCTTCAGCTCGAGCCCGATATTGGTGAGCTCGAGATCGTTCGCCTTGGCGCACAGCGTGTTGGTCTCGCGGTTGAATTCCTGCGCGAGGAAATCGAGCCGCCGGCCGACCGCGCCGCCGTCGCGCAGCATTTTTGTCGCGGCGGCGACGTGGGCGGTGAGGCGGTCGAGCTCTTCGCGCACGTCGATCTTGGTGGCGATGAGGATCGCCTCCTGGTGCAGCCGGTCGGGATCGAAGCGATCGGAATTTTCCACGAGGTTCGCGATCTGATCGGTGAGACGCGCGCGGATCGCCTCGGGCTTGCGGCCGGGCGAGGCTTCCGCGCGCGCGACCAGTGCGGAGATCTCGGTGAGCCGCGCGCCGAGCACGCGGCCGAGCGCCTCGCCCTCGTTGCGGCGCATCGCGGTCAGCCCGGCGAGCGCCTGGTCGAAACCCTTGATCACGGCGGCCTGCGCGCCGGTGCGCTCCTCCTCGCGCTCGTCGGCATCGGTCACCTCGATGACGCCCTTGATGCCGAGGATGCCGTCGAGCCGCGCCGGCGCGGCCTCGACGCGGCCTTGCAGCGACTTGAGCGTCGCGATGATGGCCTGCAGAACGGCGTCGTTGACCTTGACCACCGGCGTGACGCCTTCCCGGTCGACGTTTAGCGTCGCGTGCAGCGTGCCGCGCGCGATCGTCTCGCCGGCGCGCGCCCGCAAGGCGGATTCGATCGCGTCCCAGCCGGGCGGCAGCCGCAGGCGCAGGTCGAGCCCCTTGGCGTTGACCGAGCGCACCTCCCACGACCACGCATAGGCGCCGGCCGCGCCGTGGGCGCGCGCAAAGCCGGTCATGCTCGATAGCGCCATCCGGGACTCGTGCGGAATCGCAAGGAATGAAGTGCGGGCGACATTAGACAGAGCAACGGACGCTCACAAGGCGCGGCCACATGGGAGGCATCCGCGCTCCCTCCCCCGCCTGCGGGGGAGGGAACGGAGAGTCAGTGCCTATCTTGTGCGATTGCCGTTCACGCCGCGCTTGACGCTCGCGGGCGACATGGTGGTGGCGCTCGCGGCGGGCTGCTGCGCCACAGGCGCCGCGGCAGCGGCGGCCGGCGCGGCGGCGCTCGTGCCCTGCTGCTGTTCGATCACGCGCAGGCGCGCGACGTTCTTCTGGTGCTGGTCGATCGTGTCCGCGAACACATGGCCGCCTGCGCCGTCGGCGACGAAGAAGATTTCCTTGGTGCGCGCCGGATTGGCGGCGGCCTCGAGCGCGGCGCGGCCCGGATTGGCGATCGGCCCCGGCGGCAGCCCTTCGATCACGTAGGTGTTGTAGGGCGTGGGCTGCTTGATCTCGCTCTCCAGGATCGGGCGGCCGAGCGTGCCGCGGCCGCCGACCAGGCCGTAGATGATGGTCGGATCGGCCTGCAGCTTGATCCTCTGCTTGAGGCGGTTGACGAACACCGCGGCGATGCGGGTGCGCTCCTCCGGCCGGCTCGTCTCCTTCTCGACGATCGAGGCGAGCGTGACGAGCTGCTCGGGCGTCTTGAGCGGCAGGTCCGGCGTGCGATGGTCCCAGATTTCCTGCACCACGCGGCGGTGCGCCTGCTGCATGCGCTTGATCACGTCCTCGCGCGGCGTGCCGCGGGGAAATTTGTAGGACTCCGGCAGCAGCGAGCCTTCGCGCGGCACCTCGCGGATATTGCCGGTCAAAATGTCGCTTTCGAGCAGGCGCTGCACGATCTGCTCCGAGGTCAGCCCTTCCGGGATCGAGATCTGATGCTGCACCACCTTGCCGTCGACGATGGTGCCGATGACCTCGTGCAGGCTCGCCTGCTTGGCGAACTGGTACTCGCCGTATTTGAGCTCATCGCGCGCCTTGAGCACGACCACGCCGCCGAAGAAGGTCCAGGGCTGATCGATCACGCCTTCCCTGACCAGCAGCTCGCCGATGTCGCGGATGCCGAGGCCGCGCGGAATGTTGACGGTCTTGTCCTCGGTCAGCGGCCCGCGCGTCTCGAAGCGCTGCTTGCCGATCAGCAAGGCGCCGCCGATCACCACGGCGAGCACGATCAGGATGGTGAAGACGGCGTTGCCCGCAACGACCAGCGGATGGCGCGCGCTCGCGGAGCGGCGCGTCGGCACCGGCACGCGCTCGGGCTCGAGCGCGGCGCGCGGGCTGCGGGGGGAGATTCGTTTCTGTTCCATCAGCGACGCAGTCGACCCATTCACGAAGTCCGCAAAATTCGGCACCAACTCGCCGGATTGCCCAACTGGACCACCATTTCCTCCGAGTGCCCGACGCTCGTCGCGCCGGGACGCATCCGACGTGTGATTCTGCCCCGGCGCGGCGAACCGTACACCAGGGTCGTTAACACGTATACCCGGCCCACCGGCGCCTGGCCGTCTCTCCGGTCGTATGTCCGGCGCCGGCGGCCGGCCCTCCGTGGGACCGCGCATGGGATGCCCGGAATTTGCGGCGGGAACAGGACCGCGCGCGGCACGCGATGGCGCCTCAAGCGGCGCACGTGGAAGTGGACCATGTGCCGCACGCGTGAGGCTGTGCGGCGGATTGGTAACCGGCGGCGGCGCGGGAAGCCGCACGGGGCGGCCAGGTCCCGGAGGACCGCTCATGCGCGGCGGCGGACCGTTCCACTGGGTGCCTGGATCGGACGGCGGCGCGTGCGGCGGATGCGCGTATGCGCCGCCATTGAACCGGGGCTGCCCGTTGCGCGGCGACAATCCGTTCGGACCCGGCGCGATCGGCCGGTGGCCGTTCGGCGCGTAACCGTTGCCGTTGCCGTTGCCGTTGCCGTTGCCGTTTCGTCGGCCCTGGCCGTTGAAGTCGTGCGTCCGACCGGGGGGATGAGCCGAGCCTTGATGACCGGCACCGTTCGCTGGTGGACGCGGGCCAAATGGCCCCGCCGGCCCCGGACCCGCAGGCCCGCGCGGCGGCGAACGGCCCCTTCCGTCGTTCCCGGGCGGCCCCGCGCTCATCGTTTCATCGCTTGTATCATGCGGCCCGCATGTCGCGATGCGCGCGGCGTCGCCCTCTGCGCCGTCGGCATCGCAGGCGTGAATGTGTCTGCGGCTGCGCGCGATACGAATCGCCCCCCGCTCGAGGATTCGGCATCACGCGCCAAGTTGGCAAAATTTATATGGAATTGCGGCGAAAGGGTGAGTCCAAACCGCCGCGAACAGGCTTAATCCACAGCGCGAAAGACCAGCGAGGCGTTGGTCCCGCCGAATCCGAAGGAATTCGACAACACCGTGTGGATCTCGCGCTTTTTCGCCTGGTGCGGCACCAGATCGATCGGGGTGGTGACCGAGGGGTTGTCGAGATTGATGGTGGGCGGCGCCATGCCGTCGCGGATCGCGAGGATCGAGAAGATGGCCTCGATGGCGCCGGCCGCGCCGAGCAGATGGCCGGTCGAGGATTTGGTCGACGACATCGCGATCTTGCCGGCCGCGTTGCCGACCACCCGGTGAACCGCATTGAGCTCGATCTCGTCGCCGAGCGGCGTCGAGGTGCCGTGCGCGTTGATGTAGTCGATCTCGGCCGGCGAGACGCCGGCGCGCTTGAGCGCCATGGTCATGCAGCGGAACGCGCCGTCGCCGTCCTGGGCGGGCGCGGTTATGTGATAGGCGTCGCCCGAGAGGCCATAGCCGATGACCTCGGCATAGATCTTGGCGCCGCGGCGCTTGGCGTGCTCGTATTCCTCGAGCACCACGACGCCGGCGCCCTCCCCCATCACGAAGCCATCGCGGCCCTTGTCGTAGGGGCGCGAGGCGCGCGTCGGTTCGTCGTTGAACCCGGTGGAGAGGGCGCGGCAGGCGCAGAATCCCGCGATCGAGATGCGCACGATCGGCGACTCGGTGCCGCCCGCCACCATCACGTCGGCGTCGTCGAGCGCGATCAGCCGCGCCGCGTCGCCGATCGCGTGCGCGCCGGTCGAGCAGGCGGTGACGACCGCGTGGTTCGGCCCCTTGAGCCCGAACTCGATCGACACGTAGCCGGACGCGAGATTGATCAGCCGGCCCGGAATGAAGAACGGCGAGACCCGCCGCGGCCCCTTCTCCTTGAGCACGATGGCGGTCTCGGCAATGCCCTCGAGGCCGCCGATGCCGGAGCCGATCAGCACGCCGGCGCGAAACGCCTCGTCGGAGCCGTTCGCCTTCCAGCCCGAATCCTCGATCGCTTGGCGCGCCGCGCACATCGCGAAGGTGATGAACTCGTCGACCTTGCGCTGCTCTTTCGGCGTCATCCACTGGTCGGGATCGTAGGTGCCGTTCGAGCCGTCGCCGCGCGGGATCTGGCAGGCGATTTTCGAGGGCAGATCCGAGACGTCGAATTTCTCGATCTTGCGCGCTCCGCTCTCGCCCTTGAGGATGCGCGCCCAGCTCGCCTCGACGCCGCAGGCGAGCGGCGACACCATGCCCATGCCGGTCACGACGACACGTCTCATGCTCTCACGTCCTTGACCGAATGCCGGCAGCCGCATCGCCGGGCAGGCGGCCGCCGTTGACAGGGAATGCGTATCGACCCGCGAGGTTCCCGAGGGTCATCTGGTCGCAATTTGCGAAGATATCGTGACGAAAAGACGGGAGTGCTGCAGTGCGGAACAGACGTCCGCGCCGCGCGCAGGATGGACGCCATCAGCTCTTGGCGTTCTTCTCCAGGAATTTGACCGCGTCGCCCACGGTCAAGATCGTCTCGGCGGCATCATCGGGGATTTCGCAACCGAACTCCTCCTCGAAGGCCATGACGAGCTCGACGGTATCGAGCGAGTCCGCGCCGAGGTCGTCGATGAAGCTCGCGTTCTCCGTGACCTTGTCGGGCTCGACGCCCAGGTGCTCCACGACGATCTTCTTCACCCGCTCGCCAATGTCACTCATCTTCTAAACCTCGTGCGCTTCGAAACTGGCCCCCGCCGGACGGCGCTTCGCCGCGCGGCGCGTCGTGGTCACACAGCAGGGCGTGGTTGAAGGGACGCGCAACGTCCAATGCCCCCAAATCCGTCGCCCTGCCAAGCTTGGGTTCGGTTATCATACTTCAAATGCCATTGCCAGCAGGGCAAAATGGCCAATGGCCGGCGCGAATTCCGCGCTTCCGCTTCGCCCGAACATGCGCTAGCCGCGCCCCGCCTTGAAGGCCGCGACGTCGTCCGGCGTGCCGATCGCGACGCCCGTCGCGCCGTCCGCGATGCGCTTGACGAGGCCGCTGAGCACCTTGCCCGAGCCGACCTCGTAGAACGTCGTGACCCCCTGCCCGGCCATGAAGGCCACGCTCTCGCGCCAGCGCACCGTGCCGGTGACCTGCGCGATCAACGCGCGCACGATCTCGTCCGCGTCAGCGAGCGGCTTCGCCTGCACATTGGCGACGACCGGCACGGCCGGAGGCTTCACCGTGACCTCCGCGAGCGCCTTCGCCATCGCGTCGGCGGCGGGCTGCATGAGCGCGCAATGGAAGGGGGCGGACACCGTGAGCATCATGGCGCGCTTCGCGCCCTTCGCCTTGGCGATCTCGACCGCGCGCTCGACCGCCGCCTTGTCGCCCGACACCACGACCTGGCCGCCGCCATTGTCGTTTGCGGCCTGGCACACCTGTCCCTGCGCGGCCTCCTGCGCGACGGCCGCAGCCTGATCGAATTCGAGCCCCAACAGGGCCGCCATGGCGCCGACGCCGACCGGCACCGCCTTCTGCATGGCGCGCCCGCGGATGCGCACGAGCCGCGCGGTGTCCGCGATGCTGAGCGCGCCGGCCGCCGCAAGGGCCGAATATTCGCCGAGCGAATGGCCGGCCACGAAGGCCGCGTCGCGCTTGAGATCGAGCCCGGCCTCGGTTTCGAGCACGCGCACCACCGCGAGCGAATGCGCCATCAGCGCCGGCTGAGTATTTTCCGTGAGCGTGAGCGTCTCCGCCGGTCCCTGCCACATGATCGTGGAGAGCTTGTCCGAGAGCGCGTCATCGACCTCGTCGAACACGCGCTTTGCCGCGGGAAAAGTCTCGGCCAGCGCCTTGCCCATGCCGACCGCCTGGCTGCCCTGGCCCGGAAATACGAATGCGACCGGCATTAATGTGCATCTCCCGATGTTTCGGCGGTAAGACACGCGCGTGGCGGGGATGTCAAGGACGCGGCACGGCCTCTCCGTCCCCTCCCTCGCTTGCGGGGGAGGGCTAGGGAGGGGGAAGCCACAGGCACGGAGGCAAGCCGCGCCCCCGCCCCAACTCTCCCCCGCAAGCGGGGGAGAGGGCCGGCGCTCCGTGCCCCCAAACCTTGCAATCGCCCGCAAAACCCCTATAACCCCCGCTTCCGCTCGACCCCGGCCGGGAGCTGAACGGACGGCCTGATGCGCGCATCAGGCAGGGCGAAATCGCCCGGCGTCCTGTGTTCCCGCCTTCCATGCTTTCGCAGCCTTTCCCGAAGGGCTCGAAGGGCTAGGCGCCGGGGCGGGCCTCGAAGCAGGAAAGGGCTTTCATGCCGCTTTACGAACACGTCTATTTGGCGCGCCCGGATCTCTCGGCGCAGCAGATCGAAGAATTGACCGCCCAGTACAAGGGCGTCATCGAGCAGATGGGCGGCAAGGTCGCCAAGAACGAGTACTGGGGCGTCAAGTCGCTCAGCTACCGCATCCGCAAGAACCGCAAGGCGCACTTCACGCTTCTCAACATCGAGGCGCCCTCCGCCGCGGTGAGCGAGATCGAGCGGCAGCAGCGCATCAACGAAGACGTGCTGCGCACGCTCACGGTACGCGTCGACGAGTTGGAGGAAGCCCCCTCCGCGATGATGCGCAAGGTCGACCGCGACCGTGACCGCGACGAGCGCCGCGGCTTCGGCGATCGCGGCTTCGACCGCGACCGCGGGGATCGCGATCGCGGACGGCGTGACCGCGGGCCGCGTGAGGAGCGCGGCGACGGCGAACCCGCCAGCGGCGCGAGCGTGGAGTAAGCACCATGAGCCTTTCACCCGCCGGCGGCGCCCGCCGCCCGTTCTTCCGCCGCCGCAAGACCTGTCCATTCTCCGGCGCCAACGCGCCGAAGATCGACTACAAGGACGTCAAGCTGCTGCAGCGCTATATCTCCGAGCGCGGCAAGATCGTGCCGAGCCGCATCACCGCGGTGTCGGCGAAGAAGCAGCGCGAGCTCGCGACCGCCATCAAGCGGGCGCGCTTCCTCGGGCTGCTGCCCTACGTGATCCGCTGACGCGGGACATCCCGCGGGTTATCCGCGGGATTCCCGGGTCGGCGCGTTGCATCGAAAAACAAGGGCGCGGGCGGTCCCGCGTCCAATGGTTGGGACGGACATCCGATCCGTCTCTAACCGCTCCTCGAACCGAGCGGGACAGCTGCATGACAAGCGTACTGCGACTGGCATTGATCGGGATCGGAGCGGGCGCCGCGTCCGCGCTCCTGTTCGCGTCCGTGCTGTCGGGCTCGCTGCTCTCGGTCTTCCTGTTCTATCTCGCGCCGCTGCCGATCATGATCGCAGCGCTCGGGTGGAGCCATTGGACCGCCCTGGTCGCGGCTCTCGCCGCGGCGCTCGGGCTGACCGTCGCGTTCGGCCCATTCTTCTTTCCTGCCTTCCTTGTCGGAATCGGATTCCCCGCCTGGTGGCTCAGCTATCTCGCCCTGCTCGCGCGCGCCGAGGGCACGTCGCTCGACTGGTATCCGCCGGGCCGGCTCGTTCTGTGGGCCGCGCTCCTCGGCGCGATCGTCGTGATGGCGGCGATTCCGCTACTCGGCAGCGATGCGGCGACGCTGCAGGCAACGCTGCGCGCCTCCTTCGAGCGCATGTTTCGCGTCCAGCTGCACATCCCGTCCGATCAACCGATCACGAGCGTCGTCGAAAACAGCGGGCTGCTCGACCTTCTCGTGGTCGCGCTTCCGCCGGCGGCGGCGGTGCTGACCGCGGTGACGCAGATACTCAATCTCTGGCTGGCCGCGCGCGTCGTGAATCTTTCGGGCCGTTTGCGCCGTCCGTGGCCCGATCTCGCCGCCATTCGCTTGCCGCCGGCCGCGCCGTTCATGCTGGCGCTGGCGATTGCGGGCGCGTTCATGCTGCCCGACCTCGCCGGCGTCTGCGCCGGTCTTTTTGCCGCGACCTTGCTGGTCGCCTATGCGCTGCTCGGATTCGCGGTCTTGCACGGGATCACCCGCAACATTGGGGCTCGACCGATCGTGCTGGTCGCGGTCTACACCGCGGTCTTGGTGTTCGGCTGGCCGATCCTCATCATGGCGCTGCTCGGGCTCATCGACACCGCGCTCGATCTGCGTGGGCGCGCCGCCGCGATGCGCGGTCCGCGCGCGCCGCTCTCGTGAACAGGATTTCGCTCGACGGAAAACATCGCACTCATCGGACACATCGGATCAAAGGAGAGCAACCATGGAAGTGATCCTGCTGGAACGTGTCGGACGGCTCGGCCATATGGGCGACGTCGTCCGCGTGAAGGACGGTTTTGCGCGCAATTTCCTCCTGCCGAAAGGCAAGGCGCTGCGCGCGACCGCGGAGAACAAGCAGAAATTCGAAGGCATGAAGGGCGATCTCGAGAAGCGCAACGTGGAGCAGCGCGGCGACGCCGAGACCGTCGGCAAGAGCCTCGGCGGCAAGAGCTTCATCGTGCTGCGCCAGGCGTCGGAAGGCGGCCAGCTCTACGGGTCGGTCTCCGGCCGCGACATTGCGGCGCTCCTCAACGAGGCCGGATTCAAGAGCGTCGTGCGCGGTCAGGTTGCGCTCAATGCGCCGATCAAGGCCATCGGCCTGCACCAGGTGCCAATCGCGCTGCACCCCGAGGTCGAGGTGACGGTCACGGTCAACGTGGCGCGCAGCGCCGACGAGGCGCAACGCATCGCGCGCGGCGAGGACGTGCTGGCGCGGCGCGGGGAAGCCGAGGAGACCGACGCGATCGCGCCCGAGGCGTTCTTCGAGAAGCCGCCCGAGGCGGAAGGCGAAGCCGGCGAGGAAGCCGCGCCTTCCGGCGAGGAAGAGCCGAAGGCCGCCAAAGCCGCGAAGGAGCCGAAAGCCGCCAAGGAAGCCAAGGGCGCGAAGGAGGCCAAAGGCGCCAAGGACGACAAGGAAGAGAAGGCCGAGAAGGAGCCCAAGGCCGGCAAGAAGTCCCGCAAGGCGCGCGACGAGGAGGAGTGATCGTTCACTTCACCCCGAACTTCGCAAACCCGGCGGGCATGTCGGCGTTGATCTCCTTGGCCGCCGCGATATCGGCGGCGCCGCCGGCGGCGTCGCCTTGCTTGGTCTTGGCCAGGCCGCGGCCGTGGAGCGCCCACGCATCCTTCGGGTTTTGTCGAAGCGCCGCGTCATAGTCGGCGATCGAACGGTCGAGCTGCCCCAGCACCAGATAGGCGTTGCCTCGGTGCATGAGCGTATTGGCGTGGTTGGGGCGCAGTCTCAGGGATTCGTTGCAATCCGCGAGCGCTGCCTGCGCCTGGCGGATGATGAGCAGCTCGTCGCAGCGGTTGTTGAAGGCCCGCGGATTCGCGCTGTCGATCTTGATCGCTTCGTTGTAATCGGCGATGGCGCGATCGTGATCGCCTTTGTCGGAATACGCGTTCGCGCGTGCGTCGTAAGCCTTGCCGAATTTGGGATCGAGCCGGATCGCCTGGGTGAAGTCGGCAATGGCGCGGTCGTAATCTTCCTTGTCGTAGTGGGCGAGGCCGCGATTGTTGTACGCGATGGACGTGTTCTGCCGGTTCTCTTTGCCGCTTTGAATGAGTGCCGTGCAGCCGCGGATCTGGTCATCAACCGGGAAGGCATGGCCCTCGTTGACGCACCATTGCCAGTTTTTCGATTGCTGCGCATGCTCATGATCTCCCCCCAGTCGCTGAAACCCGGCAGAAACTAGCTCGGTCGGTGGAATTGCCAAGAGGACGCAGGAGGCCGGCTTAGTTGTTCCCGGGCGGCGGCATGACCGGCGCGGGCGCCTGGGTGCGGCGCTGACGCGGCGGCGAGCGCGGGGCCGTAGCGGGGCTCGCGGCGGGGGCCGGGGCTGCAGCGGCGGCGGCAGCAGCGCCCTCTCTCTTCTTGTCTTTGCGCTTCTTCGCCGGCTTTGCCTCGTCGGCGGGCGGCGGCGCTTCGCCGGCGGCGCCTTCGCTCGGCGGCGCTGCGGCATCCTTTGGCGCGTCTGCCTTCGGCGCGTCCACCGGCGCGGCCAGCGCCGGCGAGCCGGAGGTCGCGTAGGATTCGAGTTTCTTGGCCGGACCGGCGGACCGCTCGATCTCGCTCGCGCTGCCGCCTGACGCCGCGTAGGAGGTGAGCTTTTCGGCCGCCGGATCCGCGCGCTTGGGATCGACGCGATTGGCACGCGCGCGCTCGCGCGGCGCGGGTTTCGGCGGCTCCTCGCGCACGATTGCGGTCTCGTTGGGGGCTGCCGGCTCACGGGCGCCCTCGCCTTCCGCGGGAGCCGCCGGGGCTGCCGGTTCCGCCGGTGGCGCGGCGGCGCGCCGTGTCCCGGTGCGCGGCTCGTTGGCGCGCGTTGCCTGATGGCGCGGCGCGGGCTTTGGCGCTTCGCCTTCGCCGGCCTTTTCGTCGGTATTGGTGGCGGCCGGATTCGCTGCGGGCGGGGTGGCCGCCGTACGCGCGGTTCCTGCCGCCGGTGACCGTGGTTCGGGCTTCGGCTTCGCTTCGGCCTCGCCGACCTTCTGCCGGCTGCCGGCGCCCGCCCCGCCCCCGAGATAAGCCGCGAGCGCGGCGGCCGATTGCTCCTTGGTCGTGTAATGCTCGCGCAAAAACAGCGTGAGCGAGCGCACGTCGTGACCCTTCGCCAGCCCCTGCGGCGTCTTGTGGCAGGCGGAGCAGTCGGATTGGAAGAGCTGGGCCGGGGTTTTGCCCGCCGTATAGTCCTGCGCCCAGGCCGCGCCGGCGCCGAACGCGCCGACCACGACCGAAACGCCGAACGTGAGCCTCAAAAACCGCTCGGGCACTGCCGATACCCCCTGATTCCGAGTTGCGGCGGGCCGATTCGGCCGCCGGAAGGCTGTCGCGAGGACTATGCCTGAGCCCCCTACCAGCGGAAAGTGACCAATGTTCGAACGGATGCCGAACGAGCCGCTTCTACCTTGTCCGCGCGGGCGGCATCAGCCATATTTTAGGCGAATTAACGACTGGGGACCTGTCAGCCCGTCCATTTTGTAGGGCGCGACACGGCTGTTCCCGCCGGCGTTCGGCGAACCTGGAGAATAACGCCGATCGGGGCAGCCACGGTCGTGTGGAGTTGTCCCATGGACTGGTTGCTGCGTATTGCAATCGCCCGATTGATCCGGCGTGGAACTCTGCGGCTCACGACCGCGCGCGGCACCCTGTTGACCTTCGGCGACGGTAACGGTCCGACGGTCGGCGCCCGCTTCACCAGCATATGGGCGGAGCTCGCCGTGATGCTCGACCCCGAGCTCAAGGTCGGCGAAGCCTACATGGACGGCACCCTGGTGATCGAGCAAGGCTCGATCGCGAATCTCCTGGCGCTCGCCATGGAGAGCGGACGACAGCGCGCCTTGCGCCGCTATCATCCGATCGAGGCGCTGCGCCTCGCCTGGCGGTGGCTCAAGCAGCTCAACCTGCGCGGCCGCGCGCGGCGCAATGTGGCGCATCACTACGATCTCGACGAGCAACTCTACGCGCTCTATCTCGACTCCGACCGGCAATACAGCTGCGCCTATTTCGACACGCCGGGGATCACGCTCGACGACGCGCAGCTCGCCAAGAAGCGCCACCTCGCGGCCAAGCTCCTGCTCGATCGCGAGCGGCGCGTGCTCGACATCGGCTGCGGCTGGGGCGGGCTTGCGCTTTATCTCGCCGAGATCGCCGGGGCGCGGGTCACCGGCATCACGCTGTCGGAGGAGCAGCTCGCGCTTGCCCGCCACCGCGCCGAGGAGAAGGATCTCGCGGGAGCGGTCGACTTCCGTCTGCAGGACTATCGCGACGTCACGGAAAAATTCGACCGCATCGTCTCGGTCGGTATGTTCGAGCATGTCGGCGTCGTGTTCTACGACAGGTTCTTCCGCGAATGCGCAGAGTTGCTCGCCGACGACGGCGTCATGCTGCTCCATTCGATCGGCCGCTCGGAGGGGCCGGGCGTCACCAGCCCGTGGATCGCGAAATACATCTTCCCCGGCGGCTATATCCCGGCGCTCTCCGAGGTGCTGCCGGCGGTGGAGCGCGCCGGCCTCCTGGTCACCGACGTCGAAATCCTGCGGATGCACTATGCCCAGACGCTCGCCGCCTGGCGCGAGCGGTTCCTCGCCCACCGCGAGGAGGTCGAGCGGATCTACGATGCGCGCTTCGTGCGCATGTGGGAGTTCTATCTCGCCGCCTCCGAGATGGCGTTCGCCAAGCAGAACATGATGGTATTTCAGCTCCAGCTCACCAAGCGGCAGGGCGTGGTGCCGACCACGCGCGACTACATCGTGAGCGAAGAGGCGCGCCTGCACTTCCGCGAGGTTGGACGGCGCCCGCCGCTGCGGCTCGCCGGCGAATGAAAGCATGAACGGCCCGCGGGCCGTCATGTGACCGGCACGGCACTACCGTCAACGTGTTACCGTGCTGCCGCCGTCAAGTGTTTTGTGCCGACATATCAAAAACAAAATCCCGTCGGTGATAAGCGGGGACATTCGTAAAGCGTGATTCCCATTTCGCGGCGTGTTGGTGTTAATTGCCCATCGTCACCCGTCGCAAGCGGGGTCTGCGAGTTAGGTGCGTGCCGTGTCAAACGAGAACGTGACCACAACAACCCTGGACCGTCATGGCCGTCGAAACGACTGCTCGCAAGCAGCCGGCGGAAGCTCAGCCGCTGTTCCGCTCCGCTCCGCACAATATCGAGGTCGAGCAGGCACTGCTCGGCGCGATCCTCGTCAATAACGAGGCGTACTATCGCGTCTCCGATTTCCTCGAGCCGCCGCATTTCTTCGAGCCGATCCACGGCAAGATCTACGAGGTCGCGGGCTCGCTGGTGAAGGCCGGCAAGGCCGCAACGCCGGTCACGCTCAAGACCTTCCTGCCCGCCGATCTCGACGTCGCGGGGCTCAACGCGAGCCAATATCTCGCCCGCCTCGCCGCCGAGGCGACCACCGTCATCAATGCCGGAGACTACGGGCGCACGATCTACGATCTCGCGCTGCGCCGCTCGCTGATCATCATCGGCGAGGAGATGGTCAACGTCGCGTACGATTCGCCGGTCGACCTCGGGCCGCAGAGCCAGATCGAGGACACCGAGCGCCGGCTCTACGAGCTGGCCGAGACCGGCAAATACGACGGCGGCTTCCAGCGCTTCGCGCGCGCGCTCACCACCGCGGTCGACATGGCGGCGCACGCCTACCAGCGCGACGGCAAACTGTCCGGCCTCGCCACCGGGCTGCGCGACCTCGATCGCATGGTGGGCGGGCTGCAGTCGTCCGATCTCGTCATCCTCGCGGGCCGGCCTGGCATGGGCAAGACCGCGCTCGCCACCAATCTCGCCTACAACATCGCAAAAGCCTGGCACGGCGAGCCGCAGGTCGATGGCCGCATGAAGACGGTGAACGGCGGCATCGTCGGCTTCTTCTCGCTCGAAATGTCGGCCGAGCAGCTCGCCACCCGCATCATCTCGGAGCAGACCACGATTCCCTCGCCGCTCTACATCGACGAGACCGGCGGCCTCACGATCGCACAGCTCGCGGCACGCGCGCGCCGCCTCAAGCGGCAGAAGGGCCTCGACCTCCTGGTGATCGATTACATCCAGCTGCTGCAAGGATCGAGCCGGCGCGCCGCCGAGAGCCGCGTGCAGGAGGTGACCGAGATCACGACGAGCCTCAAGGCGCTGGCGAAGGAGCTCAACCTGCCGATCCTCGCGCTCTCCCAGCTCTCGCGTCAGGTCGAGAACCGCGAGGACAAGCGCCCGCAGCTCGCCGATCTACGTGAATCGGGCTCGATCGAGCAGGACGCCGACGTGGTGATGTTCGTTTTTCGCGAGGAATACTACCTCGGCATGAAGGAGCCTCGGCCCGGCTCGCCCGAGCACCAGAAATGGCTGCTCGACATGTCGGTGGTGCACGGGCAGGCCGAGGTGATCATCGGCAAGCAACGGCACGGCCCGACCGGCACCGTCAAGCTGCAGTTCGAGGCCGACGTCACCCGTTTCGCCGATCTCGTCAGCGAGGACCATCTGCCGGCGCGGATGTAGCGGCGCTTACGGCGGCCAGCGATCGTCGCACGGGCCGGCCTCACGCTGCTCGATGTGCCCGGCCACCAGCGTGCCAAGCACGCGATAGCCGGCTTCGTTCGGATGATTCCAGTCGCGCGGCCCGTGCACGAAGCCTCGCACGGCCGCCGCGCGCAGCGCCGGGCGCGCGTCGAGGAAAGCGACGCCCGCGCGCGCGCTCGCTGCGCGGATTTTCTCGCAGCCCATCTGGCTCTTCGCATAGATGCGCTCCGGCGGGATGCGCACGCCGAACTTGAACGTGGGTCCGCCCGGATCGCTCGGCGCGAACACCTCCTTGACCCCGACCGCCTCGCCCGCGTGGCGGTAGACCGAAGGCGGCGACGGCACGTAGACGACCGTGATCGGCGCGTTGGGAAACCGGCGCTGCAGCCACGCGAGCGAGCGCGAATAGACCATGACGGCCGCATCGATCTCCGCGTCGGTCATGAGAAGCGGCGGGGCCTGAAACTCTCCCGCAGTGCGCGTCTCGCCTCCGGTCACGATCGGGTTGAAGGTGGAGGGCAGGTCGATGACGGCCGGCGGGCGCCAGGAATACTTGATCGCGTAACGCGCCATGCGAAAGAGCATGTCGCCGAAATGGCCGTGACACGCCCAGGGCGAGGTCTTGGCGAGCCGTTCGTTCAGGAATTTGTCAATCTCTGCGCCCAGTTCGCGGCCTTGCGGCTTGATGTCGTTCAGAATGAGCTCGTAGTTGTCGTCGAAATCGTTGCCCTCGTAGAAATAGAGCACGAAGCGGCTCGGCGGCTCGATCGCAGGAAACAGGTAGCAATAGTCGTCGTCCAGAATGCGGGTGACGCGCTGGACCATCGCCTGCGCGCTGCCGATGTTGACGCGGCCGAAGCTCGCCACGTCGCGCGAGAGGAGATCGTGCATCACGTTGGCGGAATGAAACGGCCGGTCGTTCTTGCCGCCGTTCGCCAGCAGCCAGTCGCCGACGCCCGCCGCGTAGGAATCGCCGAGCAGCGCGATGTAGTCGTGCGGAACGTAGTGGCTCTTCGAGTTCTGCAGGAAGAAATCGGCGCGGTCCGGCAGATACGGCCGGATGTTGAACGACATGTGGGGAAGCAGAAAGCGGAAGAACAGGAATTCGCAGACCAGATAGGTGACGAGGAACGAAACCACCACCAGCGCGCTGTCCGCCAGGGCTTTGTTCAGTCGCTTGAGCATGCGGTGATGGGGCTTGTAGTGAATGCGGGGTGAAGCGCGCGCGGCCGGGCAAAGCCCTACGATGAACGCGATCCCCGCGCAATCGGGCTTGTCGAAGCCGGGCGAGCCGCCGATATTGCGCCCCATTCGTCCGGCACTGGAGCCCGGCCACGAGGCTGATGGAGCGATGACGGCGCGCGAGAAGAATCCGGAACCGGTCGAGGCGGCGCCGCTGACCGAGCCCGACGTGATCAAGGGTGGACCGCCGGAGAACGAGACCGGCGGCGTGCTCACCATCGATCTCGGCGCGCTGCAATCGAATTTCCGCGCGCTCTGGGCGCGGGCAACCCCGGCCGAATGCGCCGCTGTGGTGAAGGCCGATGCCTACGGTTGCGGCCTCGAGCCGGTCGTGGGCGCGCTGTCGAAGTCGGGCTGCAAGACCTTTTTCGTCGCCCATCTCGCCGAGGCGAAGCGCGTGCGCGCGCTCGCGGCCGATGCGACGGTCTACGCGCTCAGCGGCCTGCCGCCGGGCTCCGCTCCCGCTTTCGCCGAGGCAAACATCCGTCCGGTGATCGGCTCGCTCGCCGAGCTCGCCGAATGGGATGCATTCTGCACCGGCCAGCAATGGCGCGGCGGCGCGGCGCTGCATTTCGACACGGGCATGAACCGTCTCGGGGTTTCCGCCGACGAAGCCGCCGCGCTCGCGCAACGCACCAAGGCGGCCGATCACGGCATCACGCTGGTGATGAGCCATTT
>WNFC01003703.1_pt1 | contig 26944 bp, 26 predicted proteins | sample 5400541 | NCBI WGS metagenome assembly WNFC01 (sample SAMN13153342, study PRJNA577476) | soil metagenome | isolation source: 120 cm saprolite under Douglas fir tree site 2 hole 2 replicate 1 | place: USA:California | collected 2015-04-18 | reverse complement strand
GTACAGCAACAGTTGGGGATACTACCCCAGCGGCGGGCTGGGATTGATCGTGCTCATCCTGCTCATCTTGCTGTTATCAGGCCGTCTGTAGTTCTGGTTCGACGAAGCGCCCGGCGGTGTCCTGCTAGACCGCTTCGTCGTCCTGCCTCATATTTTCTTACCCGCAAATACAGGATTTACTGCATTGCCCTTGGTGTGCGCGTGCCCTATTTTACGGTCTGGGGATGGGAGATTGATGCATCAGGCTCAACTGGTTGCGGAGCAGGTCCTACCCCGGGACATAGTCTCTGGGGCATCGGCGATCGCGTCCGCATGTCCGGCCCAACCAGGGAAAAGCCGTCGGCTACTTTGGGTGGACGATTCTGAAGTACTGCTGTCGCTCTACAAAGCTGTGTTTGAGCACTTAGGATTCGAAGTTTTGGCCAGCGCCTCTCCAGAGCGGACCCTCGATAAGCTTTCCTCAGCCGCAGCCGATGTTGCGATTCTTGACTACGACATGCCGGAAATGAACGGCGGGGATCTGGCTTCAGCGATAAAAGATCAGTTTCCCACGTTGCCGGTGATCCTCTACACCGCCAGCGCGCGCATTCCACACACCGTGCGCTGTTGCGTAGACGCGGTCTGCGCGAAGGCTGCGCCGCGGGAAGATTTGCTTACCACTATTGAGCGGCTCCTTGGAGCAAGCCAGTTACCGAGCTTGGCGAGTTAGCGTCATTTCCCCGAGTGCGCTGCAGCGTAACAGACTTGATGCGTGCAACGCGACGTTATTCATAACCTACACCTCGTCCGGTGCGTGATGTACGCGGTCAGTGGCCGTGTCTTCGGGAATCTCCTGTTCCGCAAGCTCGATGCATTGAAGTAGTTCCACACGATCCAGTTCCAACAGAGCAGCTTCGTAGAGCTCGCGCCATCGGGGATTCAGTTCGATCAGGGCCTCGTGGTGTGTGCGCAGGTTTTCTGGGAAATCCGGATATGAGCCCATAGCATGCGAATAGGTCTGTAAATTCGCGGGGCGGTCAGGTACGCGCACTCTAGTAGGCGGAAAGGGCGCCGCCGGCAGGGTATCCTACCGGAGGTCTGCACCCCTATTTGAGACCTAGAGAACCGTTGAATTGCTGAATGAGCCCATAGCATTCGCACGCACATTCCTCGAGTTTCTTCCGGTTGAGGACTCTTACTGCGCCAGGCGTGTATTGGATTGTTTCTTTTCTCTGAAGGCTTCCGGCCGCAAGGCTTACGCTCGGCCGGTCAGTTCCCAGCATAGTCGCCAGGAAATCATGGGTGATACGGAGGAGGCCCTGATCGATCCGGTCCTGCATGATCAGTAACCAGCGCGCGAGGCGCTGCTCAATTCCATGCAGCCGGTTGCAGGCCGCAGACTGAGCGGCTTGCATTCCCTGAAGCACGGCGTGCCGACTGGCGAGGAATTGAAGCTGGGGTGTCTCCGGTAATACGCTCCGCAGGGCTTCGGTTGGAATCCGCAGTCCGTCCCCGGTGATCTGCACGATTGCGCGGTGCGGGCTTCGGTCAAGCCCTACGACCGCGGGCGTCCCCACTAACCCTTCGTTCCCAACCACTCCTACTTCGACTGTCTTTCCTTCCTTCATGGCTACTACCAAGGACACCAGGCCAGCGTTGGGAAAGTACACAAACTCAATCTTGTCGCCAGGTTCGTGCAGACTGGCATGGTGAGTCAAGACCACAGAGCTCAATAACGGGCGCAAAGTCTGATATTCGGCTTCCGGGAGAGCAAGAAGGATGCGATTCCCAACCGCCCTGCCCTCAGCCGTGCTGCGCTCCCCCGGGAGCAGCACCTCGGTCTCTCGGTTTCCAGGTCCCTGCGGAAATTTCATTGCTTTTGGGTCCACAGACGATGAGATGCCTGCGAAGGCACAGCGTCCGTATTCTGCATGGTCGTGCAGTGGTGATTATCGTCTTCCTGCGGCACTTATACAGCGCTGCTGGTATGAAGTTCTCGCCTCCTGGGCGTACGGTGCTCTTCACATGCAAGCACGCCATGTTTGCCACCATGATGGGATTCGATTCCCGGCTATACTCATTGTGCTGTATTGCCGCCACGCTTTCTGGGTGTTAGTTTTTTGGTTCGAGTGTGTGTAGAGCCGGCTTCGTCGCGCTAATCCGCTTCTCGAATCGCCGAAAGCCTCGCTATCCGCCAAACCCGCCTAGCCGCTTGCGAGACAACTACAAAAGTTCTTCCTGCAACTAACCGGTTCGGTGCACAAATTTGCAATTGCGTCATAAGCGCGTTGCTTCAGGAGAATCTTCATGGCAGACGATCCGAACAAGAAAACATCCGAACAATCTGGCTACAAGCAAGGTCAGAAGCCTGGACAAGAATCCGAACAGCAACAAAAGGACCAGCAAGATATTTCGAAGAGGAATCCATCACGTCAGGGCCAGGATCAAGAACAGAATGACCAGCAACAGGGGGATAAGCGTCGCGCCTCCTAACGCGGCCCGTATGTTGAGCTTTTTCAATGAAGAGAAGTCTAGTCTATTGCGACCGGACTTCTCATTTCATTTTCCACAGAACGTCAATCGCCAAACGTGGAGGCCAACAAATGCTTTGGACAATCTTCGTGATACTGCTCGTGCTGTGGCTCCTTGGTGTAGTCAGTTCCTATACTCTGGGTGGCTACATTCACCTTCTGCTGATACTGGCGGTCGTAGTTGTGCTGATTCGCCTGATTCAAGGGCGCAGTCCGGTTGCTTGAACCGGTGCATGCCTAATCAGCATTTGTAACCTTTTCGCCGTAAAGTCCGGAGTCGCGCTAACCGTGCGAGTGTGGTCGTCCGGACTCTGTTGGCTCTGCCTTAGCACCTAGTAAGTACAAAATCAGCAGAATCTACAGTCCCGCCGAGCACGCTTCCTAGACAACTTAGATAGGTCATTCCGGCAACCAAGGGGTGGTGTTGGGATGCCGTCGGGGGACGTATTTTTGGAGGAGCATTTTCATGGGGACCGATCTGATGGGAAAAGATTTAGCGAGTCCGACCGGGGGTTTGGGCGCAGTGCGATCACAGAAAGTAATACGTACGTTCGAGTCGCATCAAATTGACGTGCAAGAGTCTTTCAGCAGGAATCCTTTTCTGCCCGATCATGACGAGGTAACGGTGCAGCAGTTACCGGAAGGGCTGAATGGGGGTGAAGGTAAAACGTTTTTTTGCCAGATCCAGAAATTGCTCAACACGAATCAGCCCCACTTTGTGTTTGATTGCGCTAAGCTTCGCGAACTCGATGCCGTTGGGATCCATTTGCTGCTGCAATGTTTGGAAGAAGTCATGAAGTGCAATGGTGACGTGAAACTGGCGGCCGTGCCTCCTGGACCAGCCACCGTACTGGAGGCGACCGGGGTGGATAGTTTGTTCGAGATCTTTGACAGCACGGCGGACGCGGTTCAGAGCTTCCATTATCTTCCCGCGCAGGAGTGGGAGATGCAGGTTCCGTTAAACGCGAGTCAGACTCTCGCCGATATGTCACCGGCCGCTTGTGGAGCTGACTAGGGAATTTTGCGGTTTCCGTCTGGAGATAATCATGGAAGTCACGAGTCCCCTGCTCGCGCGATTTATCTGTGCTGGACTGGTCATGGCCCTGCTGACTCCGCCAGCCGCTATGGCCGGCGCTCCGAAACAAAACGAGAAACAAGACCCGACGTCTGTTCAGCAACCGCAGGCGCCGCAAAGTAATTCTCCGGCTCCGGGCGCAGTCACAACCTCCCCAACTTCAGAGTCGCAGCCCGCCCAACCCAGACGCGACCAGCTTCCCGAAAACCCCGACCCCGTGCCGTCCACAACCCCTGGGCAGTCCACAACCGCTGACCAGGCGCAGCCGTCCCCAGCAGCGCCAACCGCCCCCCAGCAATCACAGCAGGGTAAAACCCAGCAACCCGCGGGCACTGCCGCGGCCGAGGTGGAAAACACGACGGGTGATGCCGCTTACAAGCCCGCCGGAGCAGCGATCGCGCCCGCAAAACAAAAACGAAGACGCATGCTCCTAATCAAGGTCGGCGCGTTGCTGGGAGCAGGAGTTGCGATCGGATCCGTTGCCGCGCTCTCCGGCGCCAGTCCGAGCCGGCCTCCTGGCAGCCATTGAGCCGGGAGAATCTTTGACCCAATGACTCGGCAGAAATCAAGAAACCTGCGCACGCATGTGGTGAGCTTCTCCGGAATCGATGGTGCCGGAAAAAGTACGCAAATTGCGGAGCTTTCCGCACGCCTTGTCGAGGCAGGCCTCAGCGTCCGTGTTTTTGCTTTCTGGGATGATGTCGCGACTTTCAAGGGCCTTCGCGAGTTCTTGAGCCGTGCGTTATTTCACGGCGAGTCCGGCGTCGGAACTCCAACCCGTCCCGTAAACCGTAGGGACAAGAATGTCAGGTCCCGGCCAATGACTGGGTTTCGGTTCTTTCTCTACTTCGTGGACGCCCTGTCGCTTCGGATAGTGACGGCGAACGCCAGCCGCACCGACGTAGTGATCTTCGACCGCTACCTTTACGATGAGCTTGCGAACCTCAATCTGGATCATCCTCTCACTCGAACCTACGTGCGTCTACTTTTGAAAATGATCCCGCATCCCGACGTGGCCTACTTGCTGGACGTGGATCCGGTTCAGGCTCGCGCTCGAAAACCTGAGTACCCGCTCGAATTCTTGCACAGCAACCGTGCTTCGTATCTGGCGGTGAGCAAACTGGCAGGCAGATTTATCGTTGTGCCTTCAGATTCCAAACCCGGGGCCCAGCGCATCATCGCGGAAACAATCTTGCAGCGGCTCAGTGGCCGAATGCAGCAGCCTAGTTATTCAGAGGTATTAACTGGAAAGTAAGTACAGGTTTTTATCGCCCAGTTACTAAGGGGAAACTCCTAACAAACAAATCGAGGGGAAAAAACTGCGCTCCGGTCGATCTGGTTGATTTCACTCGGACGCCAGCCAACAGTTCCATAGTGGCGCTCATCTCAAGCACGCCGAGGAAGCTTCTTACGCACTAAGGTGACACTCCTAATGAAAGAAAAGCGCGCTCCCCAACTAACCGGTCTGTGGCTGTTGGTAACCGCAGCGTTGATCGTCACGTTGAACGGCTGCGTGGGACTGGTGGGAAGCAATGGGCAAGGCAATAAAAGCTCGCAAGGAATCAACCAGGTCAATCATGTGATTTTCATGGCCCAGGAGAACCGGGGCTTCGATCACTACTTCGGAGCCATGCGTCAGTACTGGGCCGCCAATAATATTCCAGACCAGTCGTTCGACGGGCTGCCACAATTCAATCCGGCTTCGGGAACTGCTCCGCTGCAAGGTCCTGCGCCCACAAATCCCGGCTGCGACCCGGCGTTTCCCCCTCCTAGTGACTGCACGCCCGACAGCAGCAGTCCGTCGGTTGGTTCGTTTCACATGATCTCAATGTGCGAGGAGAACCCCAGTCCGTTTTGGAATGAAGACCACGTAGATTGGAACTTGACCACTCCCTTATCCCCAACTCCCACCCTCGATGGGTTTGTGTGGACTGCGGCGCACGATGCGCGTAACACCACTCCTCCGTTTTCCGATGTCAATGGCCGGCGGGCCATGTCCTACTACGATGATAGCGATCTGCCCTACTACTATTTCATGGCGTCAAACTTCGCCACTTCCGACCGCTGGTTTTCTCCCGTGATGTCGCGCACTCAGCTCAACCGCATGTACATGCTGGCGGCCACATCGGTGGGTCACGTTTATCCGCTGCCGTCGAACTCGCCCGCGCTAAACACTGCCACTATTTTTGATTTGTTGCAGGGCGCTGGAATCAGCTGGAAGATTTATGTCACCGATTTGACTTACGCTACGCCGCCAGTGCAGGACAGTACCATTGGCCTGTTTGCTACGGCCGGCAAATATCCGCAAAACATTGTTCCGGTTTCCCAATTTATGACGGATGTGTCGAACGGTACGCTCCCGGCTGTCTCCCTCATCGAACCCGGCTTTAATAGCGGTCGCGATGAACATCCCGGTTTGGATGACAATGCTCCCAGTGGCAGCGTACAAGTCGGGGCGCAGTACGTTTCCACGTTGATCAATGCCCTGATGCAGAGCTCTTCCTGGAAAGATTCCGTGTTCATCCTCACCTTCGATGAGTTCGGCGGCTTCTATGACCACGTGGCGCCACAAACCGGTCCCCAATTTGTCAGTCCAGACGGCATCAAGCCTAGCGATCTTAAGCCTAACGACTACTGTTATCCTCCACAAACCGGCCCCACCTGCGACTTTGTTTACTCGGGAAATCGGGTGCCGCTGATGGTGATTTCGCCTTTCACCAAGAAAAACTATGTTTCCCATACCGTCGCAGACTACACCGCATGGCTGAAGTTTGTGGAAACCCGGTTCAAGCTCCCCAGCCTGACTAAGCGCGATGCGGCCCAAATGGATATGACGGAGTTCTTTGACTTTGTGAATGTGCCGTGGAAAACACCGCCATCTCCGCCTCCCCAGCCGACGAATGGACAGTGCTACATGAATACGCTGCCTTAGCCGGGCAGAATCATTGGCTGCCCCGCGGCATGTTCAGACATGTCATGCAAACCCGAATCGAGACGGCCCTGATGGCCTCGCACCGTAATTTTTAACCGATTTCGAGTCGCCCAAAGTCTGCGTCAGACGGGCCTTCTCGTACAACACCTGACCCATCACTCCCATCCAAGAGTCACTTGGCTAGCGCGATTGCCGGGGCTGAAAGACAAATGCGGGGGCGGAAGAAGATATATGGGCGACAAACTTGGTCTAGTAATCCCCACCCTGAACGAAGAAGCGAACATAGCAGTAGTACTGGACCGCATTCGCACGAACCTCAATGATCTGCCAATCGACTACGAAATACTGGTTGTGGATGACGACAGCACAGACGGAACCGGAGCCGTAGTCTGCGAGTATTCCAAATCGGATCCGCACATCCGCCTGGCGGTGCGGCGCGGATGCCGCGGGCTGGCTGGCGCCGTAATTTACGGTTGGGACCGCACCGACGCCAATCTGCTAGGTGTGATCGACGCCGACTTGCAGCACCCGCCGGAATTGCTGCCAGCGCTAGTAGCCGCTATCCAAGCCGGGCAGGACATTGCAGTCGCCAGCCGCTACTCTGAGGGAAATGGCATCGCCGGATGGAATCCGGTGCGGTTGGCCATCTCCCGCCTGAGCACTTGGATCACGGTGCCCTTGCAGAAGCCGGGCATACGGGTTCGGGACCCTCTGTCCGGTTTCTTCGTGCTCCGCCGGAGCTGTATCGCAGGGGTGCATTTGCAACCCGAAGGTTTTAAGTTGCTGTTGGAAATCCTGGTGCGCGGAAAGATCCGCTCCGTGGCTGAGGTTCCCTACCGCTTCGGTCTTCGATACGCCGGTAAGAGCAAAGCCAACTTGCGCGTCGGCCTCGATTACCTTCAGCTGTTGGGACGTCTCTCAAAGAGCGCTTTTTCCAGGTTGGCAGGGTCCGCGTGAAAATCTGTCTAATTACCGCCTTTCCTCCGAGCCGCGGAGGATTGAACGAGTACGGGCTGCACGTCGCCCGGGCGTTGTCGAATGTTCCTAGGCTCAAGCTCAGCATTCTCGCGGATCAGCTGAACGTTCCGGAGCCGGAGTTAGATGGTTTCCATGTGATTCGCTGCTGGTCCTTCAACGCTCTCACTAACCCAGCTCGCCTGTTCCGCGCGATCAATGAGCTGCAGCCGGATGTGGTGTGGTTCAACATAGGATTTGCTTCGTTTGGCAGCAAGCCGCTGCCGGCGTTTTGTGGCTTCCTGACTCCGGGCCTGGTTCGCCTGCGCGGCTACTACACCCACGTCACCCTGCACCAGATCATGGACATGATGAACCTCGCCGATGCCGGGGTGAAGTATCCGAGGCTTTACCGGTTGGGTGGCTGGGTGGCAACCCATTTATTGCTGAGGGCAAATTCCATTTCGGTACTCATTCCGGCGTACCGTAATGCCCTTATTGAGAAATATCGCAGAAACAATGTGTACTTTCGCCCCCATGGAATCCTATGCGGGCAGCCTGAATTCCCGGATCTCTCACGCCGGGGTCATCCGGAGCATCGCATTCTGGCCTTTGGCAAATGGGGGACCTATAAGCGACTGGAACCGCTGATCGAAGCCTTCGAGCAGGTTTCGAAGGAGATGACAAATGTGCGACTCATCATCGCCGGAGGAAATCATCCAGAGACTCCCGGCTATGTGGAATCCGTGGCCCAGAAAGTTGCCGGTAATTCCCGAATTGAGTTCACCGGATACGTTCGCGAAGAGAACGTGGCGCACCTGTTCCGAAGTGCAAGTGTACTAGTCCTTCCTTATACTTCTGCAGCAGGATCGAGCGGCGTCGCTCACTTGGCCTGCGAATACGGTCTGCCCATTGTCGCGTCGAATTTGCCGGAATTTCGTGATATGGCTGCCGCCGAGAGACTAGCCATCTGTTTTTACGAACTGGGAGACACCCATCGATTGGTGGATGCAATCACTGCGGTTCTGCAGCGTCCCGATTGGCAGCGTGAGATGGCGGAACGAAATTTCGCGGCGGCGATCCGCATGACTATGCCCCTGGTGGTCAGACAATACCTGCGACTGTTCGACTTGAACCATCACCGACAGGTGTTTGCTCCGGAAACTCGCGCCCATCGGCTGCTCCGCTGGCTGCCCGGGCGTTCCCTGTGGGCTTCCGTCGTGTCGCGCACTGCGACCTACTGGAACGACTGGACGGCCGAATAAGTCCCCCTGTTCGGCCCCCTTCGTCAAGCTCAAGCTGTTAGAACCGACGCTCGGGCAATTCCGCGTGAAGACCGGCCGTGCTACTGCTTAGAATTAGACAGGACGGTTAAACTCTCGGCGACGTAGCTCTGACCGTTAAAGCGGGCGGCTACGGTCACGCTGCTGCCTTCTTGCAGACGCGCTACTGAGTCGGCCGCGATGACCGCAGGATTGAATTCGATTTCGTACCTGTTATCGTCGGTTGCGCTGGCCAGTACGAGCTGTTGACCAGCGAGATCCAGGAAAGTAATCCGGCCCGAGAAGGTAAAAACCGAGCCCGGTGCGATTAGCACACGAATCTCGCGGACATCGGGAGATGCTTGGCCAGGCACGAAGCTGATCTGCACCAACGCCCCAGGACCCAGGCCAGTGCCGGTAATAACCGTTTTTGAGGTTACGCGAAATTGCGCCGCCTCGGTGGAAAGGCGATCGCTGATACTCAGACTTCCCTGGGCGGCGTCGTAGCCGATGACCTGGCCCTGTACCGATCCCAGAGAAGCGTCCGTGGGCAAATGGACAGTCTTGGCAAACATTGTCGTTCCGTCGAGTACGGTTTCAACGTAAACCCGCTCGCCAGGACGCATATCCTGCGCGCGCGCCTTTTCCGTGCCCCGCAGGAACTCGGTCCGCGGGTCAAAAGCAATCGTCAGCCTGCCTCGTCCAAATGGACGGAGGACTAGGCGATCGCGGACCCTATCGATGCTTTCCAGGGCACCCCCCATCAGACTGGCATGGCTGTCTTTGAGTGGCGGCAGATCAAAAAGTCTGTCCGGCCCTTGATTTGGCGACGCCGGTGCCGAATTCGTGCTCACGCTCGGCTGCCTCGGGGTCATGAGGGAATTGGATTGAGAACTGGGGGCAGTTTGCGACCATGCTGCGCTTAGCATCGCCAGAAATACCCCTATACTCAAAAGTCGGACGCGAATCATATTGGGATCAGCTCCTCGAAAGCACATTTTTGATGATTTTCTTGGGTCTGGAGTTACCCGTGAGCCGACTTAAAAGGGACGACATCTGAGCAACCTCCCGCTTGGCCGTTCATCCAAATAGGGTTATTTGCTTACCACGTCTAGGAAGATGACCATGCTCTTGAGACGCATCTTGTCTGTCGCCGTGATTTGCGCGATCATGCCGGGTGGATTGCTTATCCGGACTGCGCACGCCGCAGACTTGCGGATTACCCTGCCCAAGGCAGCGACCACGACTCCCGTCCAGCAGTTGAATCGCGAGGGTGTCGACGCCATTAACAAACACCATGTGGCTAAGGCGAAGAGGCTGTTTTATCAGGCCTACCTCCTAGATCCCGACGATCCCTTCACGCTGAACAATCTCGGATATATTTCGGAACTCGAAGGGTCGGTTGACCGCGCCCAACGGTTTTACGCTCTGGCCCGTGAACAATCTTTCGGCGCCCTGGTTGACCGATCCAATAAGGCGGCTTTGCGTGGCAAGACCGTTGCCCAGGCAGCCGGGTTCATGGATCGGGACCTACAAGTGAGCCGCGCAAATCTGGAAGCGATGCGTGCCTTGCAGAAAAACCAGGTGATCGACGCCGAGGACGCGTTACAAAAAGCGCTGAAGATGGATCCTGACAATCCCTTTACTGGTCAAGGAAAAAGAAGGCGATCTGCTGGGCGCGCTCAATAGTTATCAGGCGGCGGCAAGCCGGAATTCGAAGGACCCCGCGATCGTTACACTAGACCGTGCGCTACAAGGGCATCCCATCACCGAGGTCTCCGAGCAAAATGCCCAGCGAGTCAAGAGCCGGCTGCCAGAACAGAATACGCTCGAGAACAGGACTACCCGATTGAACTTCTTGGGTGTTTTCGCAATCAATCGCAACGATCGCGCAGGCGCACGCAAGTACTTCGAGCAAGCAGTTGCACTCGATCCGAACGATGCTTTTGCCTTGAACAACATGGGCTACTTGTCGGAGATGGACGGCGATCGTGAAACTGCCGACTTGTACTACCAGCGGGCGGTGACAGCAGAGCGCTCGGCCGCACGTGTAACGGCTGCGACCCGGCGCGAAGTACTGGGCATGAAGCTAGAGCAGCTGGCGCAAGAGAATGACAGGAAAGTTAACGCGCTGATAGATGCCGAAAGAGAAGCAAAACGCCGCCATCCGGTTCCAATTCAACTGAAGCGGCGGGACAACACACCCGTGGTCGAGCCAACAGCGCCAACCCCGAACTAATAACCCGCGCCTGGAATTGTTTTCTCTCCTCCGATCGCAGTGCCGCGGCCACTCTAAGACCGTAGTCAATTCTGTGAGAATGAGAATTGCAACGGCAAGTCTTCAAGAAACGGCCGAGATCTTTTTCGTGAAATAGATTTTATTTATGGATGATGTTATTCGTGGATCTGAGATTGCTGAATTCGAAATAGCATGGCCTCAAGCGCCGCATCCCGATCGCTGGATAAATATCTGACGGTGTTCTTGGTGTAACGCCACAACGTGGAAATATCTGTTTTGTACCAGCAGCATTCTTCCATGCGCGGCGAAAACCCACAAACAAACCGGAACCGCTGACACACGATTTGCGGGGACAGGAGTGTCGCGGCAACCATGCGGTGATTTCCCTCGATAATGGTTAAGGGGCTGCGCTCATCGATTCCAATCATGAGGATTACAGTTGGCAGTCTTTTTTCATCTCGACTTCCCGCACGAAGATGGGTACTCAAGGAGCGGATTTTGGAGAGGAATGTGCCGTCCAATCCGCGGCGAGCCCGAGTATGGATATTCTCGGCGATTTCAGCCAGCGCAAAGTTGCCATTGGCGATGTTGCGCCAATGAGAACGCGGAAAAATGCGCACCCGCGCCAGATCCGCCGGCTCTAGTTCCACTTCCCACCACTGGGTGTCGGCGGGAAGTTCGCGCCACATCCTTCCCCGTCTGCGGAAGAGCAACGCCCGTCGCAGAGCATTTTGGTCTGCGTCCGTGAAGTCGGGAGCTAGCACAATCTTTTCCAGCCGCTGCCAGTAACGATGGAATTCGGGATGATAAAACTCGTTTCTGAGAAACTCCGCAATCACCTCATCTTCGCTGATCCGCTGTAGCTTTTGGATGGGTGGGTTCCGAGGATCCGCCGTCGATTCTGAATACGGCACGGATTCCAAACGAAGAAATGGGACTGAAACGCACACCAGCATCAATAGCATCAGCACCACCTGCACCATGATGACCTGGTGCAGACTGCCATGGAACCAGTAGATACCCACCCCAATGGCACCGCTGAACGCTAACTGCAGCCATCCCGTGCTTGCGATCTTTCTCGACATTTCGTAGGTAATAAGCACGACGCTGAGGCAGTACACACTGGTGGCAGCGACATAAAGCATTGGTAGCGACGAGTACCTGGTTTGCAATCCCAGATGGAAGCTGGCTCCGAACAGCCCCCTCCACACCACATTAGGAAGCAGCCGAAGGCCAATTAAGGACAGTGCGGCAATCAATAGCACCAGCGCGAGGGGAGTGATGACAACGCTCCGGCGATACGGTTCTGGACGCTCCACACCAGCCGACAGCGGAAACATGCTGCTGACCACCGACCAGGAAGCCATATATACGACCCGCCCCACGACGGCTACGGCGGCATAAAGACCGGCCTCCACCGGCGGATAGAAATGCTTCACCAGCAAAATATCCACATTGTTGATGATGACCTGACCAACGAAAAATACTATGGCTTGAAGTCCCTCGAAAAACGAGACCGGAAGACCTGCTTGGGGCACAACTTTCAACTGCTGGCCGGGCCCGGCAGACAGGTAGGCCGCTACCACTGAGGCCGAGACCGCCGCGACCACACCTTGTACGCCGAAGCCGAGGGCCAGCAATGCGATGGTCGCACCCAGCTTTACCACGACTTCGAAAATGAAGTTAACACTGAGCCGGCGAAAATCGTACATCCCCTGCAGCAATCCCCGTCTCACTCCCAGAGGAATGAAGAAAGTGGTCCCGATGGCGAGCAAGAAGATCAGTCGTGGGTCGGGAAGATTGAAGTAGCGGGATATTGCCGGACTGGCCAAAGCCAGTGTAGTTCCGACGAGGGCGCCAACTTGCCAGGACCGGCGGTGGAGAACGGAATATACCGCGGCTTTGGCGGCCAGAGAATTGCTCTTGGCGACAAATTTGGAGCACACAAACTGGAACGAAAGTGTGACCGCCGACAGCAACATCAAGAGGGTGTAAACCGACACGGCATGGCCGAACCCGGTTGCACCCAGCTCGCGCGCGATGACAATGTTGTAGATCAGGTTGATGACGCTCACCAATCCTGATCCAATCAGCAGAGTCACGCTTCCACTCAAGATTGCGGCGCGAAGCGAACGCGGCGCTGGAAGTACAGCTGTAGCGTCACCGGTTGCCGCCGTTGCCGGCGCCAAGACGAGTTCGGAATTATTGCCGCTCATGCGACCCATTTCCGTGGCCGAAGTAGTTTGCGCGATCTGCTCGCACTTCGGAGATGCCCCATTTTTCTTCAAGTGCGTCGTCCGGCCCGACGCAGCTCAGTCCGCTCAGAAGAAGCCCAGCCGGATGACCGGAAGGAAAGTGCTGCTGGCGTGTCCCGCGAAATTGTAAAAAGTCTGTTGCTGTATGCCAAACGAGAAGCGCAACGGATAAGCCACCGGAACCTCCTGGCCGCCTTCACGAAGTGCGCCGTGCAGGGGTTTCATGTAAGAGACCAGAAATCCCGTTTGCGCATTGTCATAGGTGTGAAAGCCCTCGCCTCGAGACAGGGCGAACGAGCCTTCGAAGCTCCATTGCTGAGACTTGTGGTATTCGAAGCTGGCTGCCGGACGAATCGCCTGCGCAATCGCCCAATTGTTGTCCTGAACTTTCCAGGCGCGGTCGTAATCCGCTAGCACGTTAAACCGAAAGCGCGTACCGATGCGGCGTTCGATTCCGACATACATGTCGGTGGTGTAATATTCGCGGATCAAAGGCCGAAACAGTACGTCGCGTACGTCATACCCTGTGATCAGCGCTGTTTTTCCCCAGGGCCGTCCTACTCTGAATGTCAAGGATGCGGCAGCGTCTCGGGAGTGCAGATTCTGTTCCGTAAACGGGCCGGCTTCCCGCATGGCGGTGCCTGAAATGGTCAGCCAGTTCATCAGAGGATTGGTGGTCATGTAGAGAAATTGCCGGAACAGGTTCTGGTTCATGTCGAAAGGCGAGGCGGTGTCCCTGCGAACGGTGAATTGCACGCCGGTATTAAAAAAGAGACTGGCGCTTCCTAGATTCAGGGTAGGAGCGATTCCAGCGTTGAACAAAGTGTCGAACGTATTGCGTTGCAAGACGGTGTCGCTACTGGGGATCGAAATGGTACCCCGGGCATTCCGTTCTCCCACGAAACCACTCACCGTCGGCAACCCGGCGAAGTGCAAATGATAGTCCTCGAGTCCCAGGCTTTCGTAAGAAGAGCGCGGCGGCGGAAGTTGTTGTTGCGAAGAGAGGTTGAGAAGTTTCGCATTTAAAACATAGATGTTGATATCTTCAAAGATCGGCGAGAAAGATGCCTTTGACGATAAGCTCACCGTGTCGTTGACCTGGCGCCCTTCTGCGGCGGCTAACTCGAATTGCGCCTGTTGCGCAGCCTCGTCATTCCCGGCTGACTCGCTGGCCCGGGCAAAAGCAATCAGTGCGGGCAAGTTTTCCTGCCGCTGGCGATAGACGTTCGCTTGTGCCATGAGGTAGTCATAGTTCTGCGTCGGTCCATTGTCCGCGGACACAGTAGCTAGTTGCACTTCGGCGCTCTTGGTCTTTCCTTGCGCCAGATACGCATTGGTCATACGCACCGCAACCACGTCCTGGTCGGCTCCGACGGCGAGGGCGCGTTGCAAGTAGAGCATCGCCAGCTCGTATTGGTGAGTGGATAGAAAAATATCCGCCGCTTCGACCAGGTTCTCGGGCTGAATCGGCGTGTTGCCGGAAACGCGAGCCTCCGCGAATCCCAAAGCTACCTGTTCGCGGGCGTCTTCCTCCCGGCCTTGGCGCATAAACAGCCGCGCAATAGAGAGACGAGTCTCAATCACATCCCCATCAGGAGCATCCAGGGCCCGAGAGAAGCGCTGCATGGCCGCCTGCTGCTGTCCTAGGGTTAAGAAAGCCTGTCCGGTGCTCAGAAAGATTTCGCTTTGCTCCTTGCCCGTGCTCTTGACGGCCAGGCGCTCGGCTTCTTCAGCATTGTGCTGAGTCTCCTGCTGATTCCCCATCTCCGCGTAAATCTGCGCCAGCCGGGCATAGACCACCGCATCGTCATGCTTGGCTGTTGCGACCTGATGCAATAGATCAACGGCCTCCTGGTAACGGCGCAGCCGATAGAGAGTGTCCGCGAGCGCGAGTTCCACGTCGGGATCGTTGGGAGCATACGTCAACGCCGCCCGATATTCTTTCTCGGCATCTGGAAAACGCATTTGCTGACGAAAGGCTTCTGCCCGGGCCATGTGCGTCACGCGCGACGGCCCTAGAATTTTTTCGGCAGTATTCACTTCCCCCATGGCCTTGCCAGCCCGGTGAAGCTGCAGGTGCGCCATCGCCAATCCAAGATAGGCTTCGCCATATCCGGGACGCAGTTTGATTGCAGCTTCAAAGTCTTTAGAAGCGGCATCGGCCTGCTTCAGGTCATTCAGCACATACCCACGATTCATGTGTCCGGTAGCCATTGTCGGATCGCGCCGCAGCGCCTCGGTAAAATCGGTCAGCGCCTGGTTCTTATCGCCCAGTGCGATGTGTGAGTGTCCCGCAATCAGCCACAGATCTTTGTCTTTGGGCAGGATGGGCTCGTACTTGCCAAAAAGCTCGAGCGCATCTTTATTTTGACCGAGAAAAACCAGATCGTATCCCAGATAAACCGGGGCTTCAGGGTCATTCGGCAGTTTCTCCAGCACCTTGTATCCCAAATCCGCGGACTCGCGATACTTTCCGGTGAGCGTGAGATAACGTTCTCGCTCTCGCATGACCTGCGGGTCGCTGTTCATCCGCTCATCTGCCCGATCCAGCCACGTCTTCGCCAATACCAGATCGTGCCCCTCGATCGCGGCATTGGCGCCTCGCGCCACTACTAACGCCCGCTTCGGCGACAGCTGATACGCTTTCTGATAGTCAGCTTGGGCGCGCGGAATCAGCTTTTCCGACGTGTACAGGTCGCCCAGCGCCATGTAGGGGACATAGTCATTCGGATATAGCTTGACGAGACGGAGAAAGAATTCTTCCGCCGCCTTGGGATTGTCCTTATCTCTGGATAAAAACCCAAGCGAGGTCAGCGCTGAACGATTTTGTGGGTCAAGATCGAGGGCGTGATGAAACATCTTGAACGACTCGTCCCGGCGTTGCATTTTCCACAGCAGATTTCCATAGTTCAGAATGATGGCCAAGTTACCCGGCTCAAGATTGAGGGCTTCCTGCAAATCTTTTTCGGCAGCCGCCTGATCATTGGAGTTCGCTTCGATGATCGAGCGTAGTCGCAGGAACTCGGGGCTCTCCCTTTGGCCCGCTTGAAGGTTCTTGAGTTGGGCGGCAGCCAAACCAATTTGCTCCGATGACGCAGCCGAATTGTCAGAGGCCTGATACAACTCAGCCAGGTTCAGGTGCAGTTCGATGGGGTAGAGCGCGCCTTCGGGGACGGCTTCCGGCAAGTGACCTATGGCAGCCTGGTATTCCTTAATGGCGTCGTCAGGACGATCTTGTAAGCTGGCTAACTGGCCGCGGATTGCGTGCAAACGATAGTGTTCGCTATCCAGCGCCTGGGCACGGCCCAGTAGTTCAGCGGCGGGTTGAAGCTTACCGACATTCAGCAGCGCTTCGGCTGCAGACAACTGGTATCCAATTTCACCTTTAGCTCCGTTCGCGGCCCGCACAAAAGCGTCCGCCGCATCAGTCCTCTTGCCGGATAGCTGATAGGTGTAACCCAACTCGGCCCAATAGTCGGGCGTCTTGGATGTTACTTGATGGAGCGTGGAGAGCGCGAGGTCGTACTGCCTGTTCTCACGATAGAATGCAGCAACCGTACGCAGAACGCTGGGATCGTGCGGCGCGCGGCGGCGCGCGCGTTCCAGATATTGCTTGGCTTCTTCAGGATGTTTCAAGGTCTGGTAGGCACGTGCCATCAGCAACTCGGTGCGAGGACTCGAATCGAGAGCTTCGGCTCGCTTCATCAACTCCAATGCCTGCTGCGGATCGGAACTAAGAAAAAGTTCCCCGGCGAGTTGCAGATCGCTGGCGCTGTTGGGGCGAGCTGCGATTACCTGCAGCACCAGTTTTTTTGCATCTTCGTCCCGGCCCATCTTGGCGTAGGTCTGCGCTAAGCCGGCCAAACCTGGGATTGACCCTGGCCGAACCGACAAGCCGTGCTGAAACGCGTCCACTGAGGTCTGGTAATGACCGCTGAGGCGGGCGGCATATCCGAACAGGAACCAGAGGTCGGCATTCTGGGGAGCCGCTTTTGCGGCACGCTCGGCATGAGACGTGGCTGCCGCGTAATCTCCCGCGGCTAACGCCGCTTGGGCCGCGCGGGCCTGCTGCGCTACTTCGAGTCCGGAACCCCAACCCAATTGTTGGTCTGCCGGAGCCTGCCCTTTTTTGGTGCTGGGGGAGCCGGGCTTGCCCTTGGCTTCGTCGTGGGAACCAACTTCGAAGGTCTGCGCGCAGCAAAGCGCAGAGCCCAACAAGAGTATCCCTGCTAAAACTACTACACGGGGCGACAAAGCCTTGATTACCTCCCAACACGGAAACTATTGAAGTAAGGGCGCGCTAGCGTCTCTCAGATGCCAGTCGGAACGGAAGCGGATGCCTAAGGCCCTTACTGGACGATTTTCTAAGGCGAAATGAGGTGAACACCCGAGCAAACCCCAGAAAGGGGTTTTGAATCCTATACCGTCGCCGAAAGCGTTTGTCCGAGAGGGATTGCAGTGAATCTTGAAAAAGGTCAGGGCGGGCGTCCGATCCCGCTATTTTTGATTCTCTTGCTGGTCGCGGCTGTGCATGGGCCTCTGTTGCTCATGCAGTTGCCCGCAAAAGTATCCTACGACACGAATTTCCACATTTTTTTTGCGTCTCACTACGCTCATCACTGGTTTAGTCCATGGAACGAGAAATGGTTCGCGGGTTTTTCTCAGACCACGTATCCGCCGCTTGGACATCAGTTAATCGCGCTTCTCTCTTACGTCGTGGGCCTGAATGCAGGGTATGGGCTGGTGCAGTTTCTGGGCCTGCTCTTGATACCCGTAGGTGTATATCGCTTTTCGAAACTGTGGGTGGATGATACCGCGGCGAGCTATGCCGCCCTGGGCAGCGTGTTCATCGGGTCTGCCGCGTTCCTTACCTACTCGGCTGGACAGTTATCCACCATGCTGTCTGCCCCTCTCTATTTGAATGCGGTACCAGATTTCTATCACTGGGTGCGGCATGACAGATTCCGGTCCTTGTTGAAAGGAGTCATGCTAAGTCTGGCGGCGGCGGCGGTGCACCACGTCACGCTGCTGTTTGGAGCGATCTTCTTCGCCATTCCCGTTCTCTGGCTGGCCTGGAGTGAGGAGCGCAGCAAAACCGGCGGCTCGGGGATAAAAGTACTGTTGCGAGGATTTATTTTCGCGGGGGCGATGGCGGTTGGAGTGGCGGTGGTTCTGCTGCCTTACTGGATCGCGATTCTGCAACACCCGATCGAGCAGCTTCCGATTCCGCACGCCAGCCGGTCTAACTTGCTTTTGAATTTTCTCTACGGCTTTAACTATTTCGTGGTTCCCTACGGCGCCATGATTCTGGCCGTGCCCTTCATCTTCTTGCGAGGCGCTGCAGTGCCACGGCTCAGACCCTTGCTGATCAGTTTCTGGTTTGCCTTTATCTTTGGTCTGGGCGGCACCACACCTCTGCCGAAGTTGGTGCTGCGGCGCGCTTTTGACATTCTGACGTTCGAGCGCTTCACCCTTTGGGCGTCGCTGCTGGCCCTGCCCATCGTGGGCTTGTTGGCAGTGGAGTTGCTACGCCGTTACCCACGCGCCGCCAAAGTTGGCCTATCTGTGGCGGCTGTTGGGACCTTCGGTTTAGCCATGGCCTGGGTGAATTTGAGTCCCTTTCGCACCACCGGCGGCATGGACGTGAGTTCGATTGTATCTTTCCTGAACCGCGACGGGCATGACCATTATCGTTACTTAACGCTCGGTTTCGGCAATGCTCTCCCCAAGATTTCTACTTATTCCGACGCACCCAGTGTGGATGGCGAATACAACTCGGCGCGATTGCTTCCTGAGATGACGAGCTACGGCGCGGCCCAGCTAACCAGCGCCAAGTTTTTCGGGACCGCCGGCATGGATTCTCTGCGCGCTATGCTGAACCATGCCAATCGCTACGGATTGAGATACATTTTTGTCCACGATACTTACTACGATCCACTTCTAGTGTTTGCCGGGTGGAGGCAAGTTGAGACTTACGAAGGCGGGGCGACTACGGTTTGGTCCAAGGACGATGTTCCGCCAGCCAGAACAATCGAGTCCGACGCTATCCCCGCGCCTTGGGAGGGCGTGATATGGGGCATTCTGCCTATGACCACCGCGTTTCTCGCGGCCCTATTTTTCATCCTGTTGCCAGACCGCCAGACGGCTCCGCGGCTTGTGAGGATCCCATCTCTTGAAAATGATAATGCAGCTAACGATGCGGTCTATGCTCGGGAGGGGACATAGTGAAATACCCTCTGGCATTGACGCTGTGCGCCGTGACCCTGGTGCTGGTTGCTTTAGGCTGGCTCAATTCTGCCAAAGCCTCGGGCGTTAGTCTGCATCCCCAGGCCAGTCCGGAAGAATCCGTACAAAACCTGTTCCGCGCCGTGCGCGACAGAAATTGGCCCAAGGCCCAGTCCCAGCTGGCAAATGCCGGCCAAGTCGACAGCTCCGCCTTTGTCTATGACCTCGCGGGCGGCGACGGTAGCTTGCGCACCTACTCCACACTGGAGGGCGTCGAAGTCAGCGTTGTCCACCAGAATGCGGACGACGCATTGATCCGTGCCAGGCTGAACTGGTCTACTGCGGTGGGCTCCGTATCGGATACCCGCGACCTGAAGATGATCCGCCAAGGGGACGACTGGAAAGTGGTGTGGCCGGTTTCCCAAACCCCAAAAATTCCCGCGCAAGTGATGTCAGTGAACTACCTGCGCTGGGATGTAGTGAATCGCGGCCCCGAAGGTGACTGGGGCACCGCCACCATCGATCCTCCGAAGGTGCGCATCATCTCCATGAATGCGGTGGAGCGGCCCGATTCTGTGATTGTGATGGGCGAAGTCGTCAATGAAGACACGATTCCCGCCTACGTCAACGTCAATGCCGCTCTGATTGATAGCAAAGGCGCGGAATTCCGTGAGGAAGGCAGTTTCGACAAAGTGTCCCACGTTCTGTTACCGAGCCAGGTCACGCCTTACCGGATCGACTTCCCGCGGCTCCGGCTGAATCAGGTGAAGCAGGTTCGCATGGACGCGAAGGTCGCCGCCATTCCAGCCTCGGCCGACCCGGTGATCGGCGTCATGAACCAGCGCATGGAAACGGATGCTTTGGGAAAGAAGCTCCTGTCGGGCGACCTGGTGAACCAAAGCGGCCAGACGGTGAACATCGCGCAGGTGCTAGCAACCTGCTATGACGACAACGGCAAAGTCATCTGGGTTTCGAATGGATATATAGACCGGGCGTTGCTGCCGATGACTCCGCAGGCTTTCGCGGTCGACCTTCCACCGGATGTGGCCTCGCACGTCCAACGCTTTCGCGTAATGGTGAATCATTACACTCGGAGTGCGTCCTGAGATGCGTGTCGCCGGTGGCATCCTCCTTATCTGTTCAGTCTTTCGAGTCCTGTCCCAGGCAGAGACGCCGCCTGGTCTGCGGCTGCCCGTGAATGTTGTGGCCGGAGAAGCGGTGACTGTAGCCAGCAACGCAACCGGTTCGGAAACGTTCTACTTGATCGGGCCGGGGCACGTGGCGAAGCACAATGTTCAGGCAGGACAAAACATCCAGCTTAGTTCCGCCGACCTCAGCACCGCTGGAACTTACCAAGCCATAATCTGTGACGGCGAGGAGTGTTCCATTACGAACTTTTATGTGGCTCCGGATCGTGGCAAAGAGCTTGTGTTTCTTGTGCACCCGTCTCGCATAGCGGTTGGTCAACCGAATGCCATCAGCGCGGTAACCGTTGCGCTGGATCGTTTCCATAATCTGGCGGTTCAGCCGGAAGCAGTCACCTTCCGCGCCACCACCAAAGAAAATGGCGTCTCTTCCCCACCCCAAATGACCCGCAACGGTATCGCGTGGACACGTCTGAATTCGGGCATGAAAGATGGCACCGTGGAGATTAGCGTGTCCCTGGGACAAACATCTGAGCGCAGGGTGGTGCAACAGGTCGCGGCGGAGCCTTGCCACTTGCACGTGTCCGCTGAGCAGAAAGGCAATCAGGTCGTGCTGCAAACCGAACCAGTCCGCGATTGCCGAGGGAATGCCGTGCCCGACGGCACCATCGTCACATTCACCAAAACCGACAAACTCGGGCGAAGCACCGTGGACGCCCCCGTTAAGAAAGGTGTCGCCCGAACAGAAATGGCATTCGGCGGGTCCGCAACGATTTCTGTTGCATGCGGAGTGGTCGTAGGCAATGACATCAGAATGGGAGGCACACGTTGAGGCCTTTCGTCAGCGCCGCGGTTTGTCTGCTTTTCTCGCTACCGGGAGTACCGCAAACTGCAGTGGTCAACTCCGCCTCAACTGCGTCACTGCCCAGCGTGAAACTTACCGCATCGCGAGGTCCTCGAGAAATTGAAGACTTAACTCGGCAGAAGGTCTTGCTCGATTACGCTGCAGCATGGAAAACCCTGGCTGCAGGTTTGGAGCAAAACCGCGTCGACCTGTTGAATGACTACTTCACTGGATTTGCCAAGGAGGAGTTCACGCGGACAATCAAGGAGCAGGCCGGAACCGGCATTCGTCGTCACTATGTTGATCATGGACACAAACTGGAAGCCCTTTTCTATTCACCCGATGGTGGCGTCATGCAGCTACAGGACAATGTTGAATATGAAGAGCAAATCTTCGACGGCGCCAAACTTCTGCACAGCGAAACCATCACTGCAAGGTATTTGGTGCTGATGACCCCGGCCGCAGATCGCTGGATGGTTCGCCTACTTCAAGACGTGCCCGCTTCCTGATGAAAGCTAATCCCGATGAGACTACGACTAATGCCGGCCAAGTCGAAGCTGCCTCTAATCCTCAGCATGGTGGCGATATTTGTGATCGCGTCAGGATGTCATCGCGAGGGCGCTTACCAAGCCATGAGCCCGGCAGTGAAGAGTCCGTCGCAAGACACCGTCGTGATGGCGGTATACGTGCCCTGGTTTGGCGATCCTCAGCACATCAAAGTCGGATACAGCACTGACGATCCCGAGGTCTTACGCCGGCAAATCGCCAAAGCCAAGGAACTTGGGGTGCAGGCCTTCGCGGTTGACTGGTATGGGCAACGGCGGCCTTTTCTCGATCATAGCTATGCTCTAATGCAACAGGTCGCGAGCCAGAGTCATTTCAAAGTGGCTCTTATGTACGACGAGACCGAGGAAGACAACGGCCAGGCCACTGAAGAATCATTGGCCGCGATGGCGAAAGCCTATGACACATACCTTCGCCCCGGAGCGCCCGGACGGGATGCCTATCTGGAATACAAGGAACGCCCGGTAATTTTTATTTTCCCTAAACGCGGCCACACCGATTGGAATCGGGTGCGAGCGCAACTGAATACCTGGCCGGTCCCCCCGCTGTTGTTTTATAAGGATGAGCCTCCGCCCCAGTATGCGAACGACTTCGACGGCAACTATGCCTGGGTGCATCCCTCCAAGGAATGGCAGCGAGATGGAAGCGACTGGGGCAAAGAATATCTCGAGGCTTTCTATAAGAAGATGGAAAGCCGCCCCGACAAGATTGCCGTTGGCACAGCATGGCCCGGCTTCGACGACAGCAAGGCATCATGGACCATGAATCGCCATATCAGCGGGCGCTGCGGGAAAACCTTCGAGGACACCCTCCAACTCTTTCGCTACTACGACCAGTTTCAACCTATGCCTTTTCTCATGATAGCCACCTGGAACGACTACGAGGAAGGCACCGCTATCGAATCGGGCATAGCAAAATGCACCGGGACCCCGAGCAGACAGCCCGGAAATGGATATTGAAATGGTTCCTATGACCATGGACAAAGTCGTGAAGACCGCGAGCGCGATCCGGATTCGGTTTTTTGAACTTCTGTCGCGACTCCTGCTTCGCGACGATTCTGAATCGGGTGCGCAGGCTCAAGGTCATGAGTTGCGAATGCTCTCAGATTGGGATAGCGACGATGTCTCCCGGTTTCTCGCCTTTGCGGATCTTCACCACGTATTGGTTCGCGCCGTCGAGGCGCTGCAGAGTTCCCCACCGGGAGCCCTGGGGCCGCAGTTTCTGAATCCCCGCCTCTGGAACCAATGTGCAGCGGCTCTGTTGCAGGAGCAGCGCCGAATCAGCCAAGCATTGCGCGTGCTCACAGCCGTCTGTGACGCGCTGGAGGATGCGGAATGTCCTGCCATCGTAATCAAATCCCTCGATCACTGGCCGGATATCGGTTCAGACTTGGATCTCTACACCAGCGGGCCTGAAGAGCAGATCGTAAGTACGATGAGAAAGACATTTGCCGCCGAGATCCTGCCTCGCAGTTGGGGAGACCGGCTGGCGCACAAGTGGAACTTTAAACTCCCCGGGCTGCCGGAAGCGATTGAAGTGCACGTGGGATGTCTCGGGCAGACCGGTGAGCATCTGGATCTGGCGTATCGCGTTGCACGCCGCGCAATTCCCCGGACGGTTGCAGGTCATGCCTTCCGCGTGCCGGCTCCGGAGGAGCGCGTGCTCATTACAACTCTGCAACGCATGTACCGTCATTTTTATTGCCGGCTGTGCGATATCGTGGACACGACCAAGCTGATTCAATCTCAGGAACTGGACTATATTCTGTTGCGAGCTGCCGCGGAATCCTGCGGTATCTGGCCGGGCGTCGCGGCCTTTCTGACCACGGTTGCGGACTACGCTCGCGGCTATGGAGTCGAACTGGAGCTACCCGGGGGGGTCATCTCTTGTGCCGCGCAGGAAGAGGCCCTGCAATTGCGCGGTGATTTCCTGCGAATTCCGATTGTGCCTAAAGCCGCCGGCCTTTTCTTTCGCCAGGTCCTCAATGCTGGCACGCAATTGAATTTACGAACAGTCAGCCGTTTGTCCTTATTGCCGGGGTTGGCAGCAGCAGCGTTCGTCGCTTACAAGGTCACCGGAAACGATAAAGGAATCTGGTGAGCTGATCGCGGGTGGTGAATGCAACTTGGGGCCTCAGACCAGGCGGCCGGCCTGACGGTTATTGGCGTGATTCGCTGTAGTACCCGGTTCTGGTTCGCACCCGGAGTTGCTGGCGCCCACCGTTATTGGCCTCGACTTCAATCTTGTGATAAGCGTGCTCGGTTTTGGGATTCGAGGACTTATAGCCGATAACATACTGGTAGCGAATGTCATACGCAATCCGCTTGGTGATGGCTCCCACCTCGTCGAGATCCTTGGGAAAATAGGCAGTGCCACCACTATTCAGGCTGATCGCTTGTAGTGCGCGGATCGTTGAACTCGCAGCCGCGTTTTCGTCGACAAAAGCAATTACGTAGACAACAGGCGCGTTTTCCCGTTGCAGTTGCCGCATGGTTTCTTCGAGAGTGTCCTGGCTGGCATTGTCCCGGCCGTCGGTCACCACCAGAAGAACTCGCTTCTGAATTTTTGCGCCTTGCCTCACATGCGCCGCGGAGGCCACGATGGCGTCGTAGAGTGCGGTCGTCCCTCGCGTCTCCACCTTATTCAAAGCCGCCGTCAGCTTGCCGACATCGTCGGTGAAATCCTGGTCGAGATAGTACTGGTCCCCGAAATTCACCACAAACACTTCATCTCCCGGATTGCTGGAGCGAACTAGATTAAGTACCGCTTCGTTCACCTTCTGGCGTTTCGGGCGCATCGAACCGGAATTGTCAATCAGAATCCCCAGCGCGAGAGGAGCGTTCTCCTGATGGAATGAGGTCATCTGCTGGAGCTTTCCGTCCTCGTAGATGCTGAAAGCATCGCGATTCAGGCCCGAGATCAAGCGATTCTGCTGATCGACTACGATCGCACGCAGCGCCACTTCTTCAACCTCTTTCCTGAAAACAAACCCTCCGGCCTCGGCATCGGGCTCCTGTGGCGACGTGGGTTGCGGGGAGTTGACGGCAGGGCCGGACGAGGCTGCCGCAGGCGGTTGAGTCGATACCTGGGTGGTCGAACCGGCAGGCGCCGGTGTAGCCTCCTGCGCCAGTGCGCCTGCCACCAGGGAAGCCGATGCAATCAGGCCGGCGATGAGTGGGCGTGCGACGAATCGTGACACGTAACAGGGCTTCCCCACATCCCCTAAGGGTTGTAACCGCACGCGCCCTGCACCAACCGAATTGACCGGCATTCAGACTCCTGCACGAGACGCTGTCCTCGTGGTTGAGAGATGGATGAGGAGGCACCCCGTGAGGTTGGCTGGAGCGAGTTCCCGGGTGTTCACTGGAGCACCTTTTACAGGTATTACCCGAGGGCCCCCAGGGGGGCGGCCGATCGCGTGCTTTTCCCGCATTACACCGCCCGCGACTCAGCGTGCTGTCAGAAGCAGGTAGTGATTGGCGTGACTTGGCCGCTAACCACCTTATTAAAGTACGTCACATTGTCGGGAGGATTGTAGGTCCCATTCGCGCCCACCTTCTGGTGTTGCCATTTCACCAGACCGTAAGGTTGCGCCAGATGAAACTCCTCCTTATCCCCACAGTTGGAATAGTTGGCGTCACAGCTGTAGCGATAGCTGACCACAAGGGTTTTCAGGTTGGCGGGAAGCTGTCCCCCTAGCGTTTCCTGGTAGGGTCCCCAGACCTCGTTGATGACGTGGCCGAGATTTTTTGTGATGAAGGTATTGCAGTCGGAATGAATTTCGTACGTGGAGTCACTGATCTTGATGCTGGAGCCTGGATAGCCGCCCTTGGCGAACCGGGGCGCAAAAGGAAGGTTGAACTTGCCCGTTACCGGGCTGTTGAACGCTTTGAAGGTGTTCGGATTCTGCCAATTCAATTCCGTCACCCACAGATAGATGTAGTTCGTGTCGTAAAGCTGAATATCCCAGGGATAGCCGCTTCCCGTCTTCGTCCAGAAAAAGCGAGACGCAGTAACGCTGGTGTAGAGGGGATTAGCCGTGCCGGCCATGTGATGAGTTGCGCGGAGGTATGGCTGCATGGTCATCCAGGCGAGCATGTCGTAGGTTGTGGGCGAGGGGGCAGAATCTGCGGCGGAGTTCGCGGCCGACATCAGTTGGGGTGCGGCGGGATTGCTCAAATTGGCTCCGCAGCCGATGAGCGGCATGACGAAAGCCAGAAGAATTAGGGTGTACTTCATGAACGAAAAACTCCTGCTGAACACTGGATTGGGTCTTGCTGAAACAGGGTATTTCAGCGAACGTCAATACAGTAGAGTACGGATGTCATGCAGGAAAATACCTATAGAGTTGCTCGGGTGAAGACCTTAATGACTAAGCCTAATCACCTAGTCGGGAGTCAGGGAATGAAGGTAGTTTGTATGAGGAATCGCTTCGGGGAAAAAAAGGCGGCCATCTGGCTCAGCAGAGGCTGAGTGCAGATGGCCTGGGGTGAAAATTCTGGCGCGAGAATTTACCAGTACGTGAAGGTCAGTTTGTCCAACCAGATCGAATACGGCGTCTGCTTGTAGTCGCCGTCCTGCTGATAGTTGATGGTAATCCCATACCAATTGGTAGAAGTTGGGGCTTCGTCATAGTTGAGCGTCGCGGTGTTGCCATTCAACGAGATCGATTGGAACAGAAGGTGATTGGCGGAGGTTCTTTGCACATGAATCACCAGATGGTTCCAAGCGTTGTTCACGGGATTACAGGGGACCCCGGTGGCATGCCACTTCTGTCCTTGATTGTCCCAAATGTCCCATTGATTTCCTCCGACAATGCGGCATTCATGCCCCCAGATGAAGGATTGTCCATTAACGAATTGATTAATATCGAATTCTATTGCCTGAGAGACGCTGATATTAGTCGCGTAGAAATAAACGTCGTAGGTGAAATTGTGCA
>WNFC01001187.1_pt1 | contig 26955 bp, 26 predicted proteins | sample 5400541 | NCBI WGS metagenome assembly WNFC01 (sample SAMN13153342, study PRJNA577476) | soil metagenome | isolation source: 120 cm saprolite under Douglas fir tree site 2 hole 2 replicate 1 | place: USA:California | collected 2015-04-18 | reverse complement strand
GCGCGTTGGCCTGCAACACCGAGGGCCGGAGCTTAGACCAGGCGTAGCCGGGCTAAGTGCAGGCCGACCTCACGCGGGCGGTGACGCCGTAGGCGCCGCCGCCCGTGGACCACTGCAGATGTCCACCAGCACCTCCGTACAGAAGTGCGCGGGCTCCGCCCGCGCACTCAGCGCGAAGCGCCGTTCCTAATCCCCGGGCGAAAGCGAAGCTTTCGCCCGGGATCCGGTCGGATGAATAGGCTTTATGCATGGCGAGGATTCGAGTCCTGATCGCGGGCGCGGCGGGTCGCGACTTTCACAACTTCAACCTCGTCTACCGGGACAGTCCGACGCACGAGGTGGTCGCGTTCACCGCGACGCAGATTCCGAACATCGACGGTCGCCGCTACCCGGCCGAGCTGGCCGGGTCGCTGTATCCGGAAGGCATTCCGATCCTGCCCGAGTCCGCTCTCGAGGAGCTCGTCCGCGAGCACGAGATCGACGTGGTCGTCTTCGCCTACTCGGACGTCACCCACGAACACGCCATGCACATCGGCTCGCGCGCACTAGCCGCGGGCGCATCGTTCGAGTTGATAGCGCCTCGGCAGACGATGCTCGCTTCGTCGAAACCCACAGTGGCGATCTGCGCGGTCCGCACCGGCTCGGGCAAGAGCCAGACAACGCGCCGCGTCGCCGAGATCCTGCGCGATGCGGGCAAACGCGTCGCCGTGCTGCGTCATCCGATGCCCTACGGCGATCTCGCCAGGCAGCGGGTGCAGCGGTTCGAGCGCTACGAGGATCTCGAGGCCGCCGACGCGACGATCGAGGAACGTGAGGAGTACGAGCCACATCTCGCAGCGGGCAACCTCGTCTTCGCGGGCGTCGATTACGAGCGCATTCTGCGAGCAGCCGAGCAAGAAGCCGACGTCATCCTCTGGGACGGCGGGAACAACGACACACCGTTCATCAAGCCCGACCTCCACATCGTCGTCGTCGATCCGCACCGCCCGGGACACGAGCTGCGCTACCACCCCGGTGAGACGAACCTCCGCATGGCGGACGTCTGCGTCGTCAACAAGATGGACAGCGCGACGCAGGAGGGCATCGATGCGGTTCTGAGCTCGATTCACGACAACAACGCGAACGCACGCATCGTGCTGGCCGCTTCGCCGTTCCATGTCGAAGGCGATGCAGAGGAGATCAGGGGAAAGCGCGTGCTCGCTGTGGAAGACGGACCGACCCTCACGCACGGCGAGATGACCTACGGCGCGGCCGTCTTGGCCGCGAAGCAGTACGGCGCGGCCGAGCTCGTCGACCCGCGCTCAGCCGCGGTCGGCTCCATCGCAGAGACGTTCGAGCAGTACCCGAACGTCGGAACACTTCTCCCGGCGATGGGCTACGGGCGGGAGCAGATGGAAGACCTGCGTCGGACGATCGAGCGAAGCGACGCCGACCTGGTGTTGATCGGCACGCCGATCGACCTGCGGAAGCTCATCGACCTCGACAAGCCGGCGCTGCGCGTGACGTACAGGCTCCAGGAGATCGGCGAGCCCACGCTCGAGGACGTGTTGGCCGAGAAGGGATTGCTGGAAACAGCACTCGTGTGAGCACCGTCGTCGCCCTCGGCGGGAACGCGGTGATGCGACCCGGCGAGCGCGGCACCGCGGCCGAGCAGCTCGCGAACCTCCACCGTGCGGTCACCGCACTCCAACCCTTGCTCGCCGAGCCCGGACTCGTCATCACCCACGGGAACGGCCCGCAGGTCGGCAACGAGCTGCTGCGCCAGGAACGTGCCGCCAAGGAAGCTCCGCCGCTGCCGCTCTGGCTGGCGGTCGCACAGACCCAGGCGGAGATCGGCGCGCTCATCGCCGCCGAGTTGCGTCCCGTGCTCGCCGAGCGCGAAACGGCGTGCGTGCTGACTCACGTCCGCGTGGCTCCGGACGATCCAGCGTTCGAACGGCCGACGAAGCCGATCGGGCCTTTCTACTCGAGCGAGCAAGCCGAGCGGCTGGAGCGCGAGCGCGGCTGGACGCTCGTTTCGGATGCAAACCGCGGCCACCGCCGCGTCGTGCCTTCGCCGGAGCCGCTCGAGATCGTCGAGCTCGAGGCCATCCGCCGGCTCGCCGCCGCAGACACGGTGACCATCGCCTGCGGCGGCGGTGGCATCCCGGTCGTGCGGCGCGAAGGCCGCCTGTCGGGAGTCGACGCCGTGATCGACAAGGATCGCGCCTCGGGGCTGCTCGCGCGCCAGCTCCAGGCGGTGCGGCTGATCATCCTCACCGAAGTACCGGTGGTCTACCGCAACTTCGCGACCCCGAAGCAGGAGGAGATCCGCGAGCTCTCCCGCGAGGAAGCCGCGACGCTGCTCCCGCAGCTCTCGGAGGGCTCGATGCGCCCCAAGGTCGAGTCGGCACTGGCCTTCACCGGCGAGACCCTGATCACGAACGTCGAGACGCTCGGGGACGCCCTCGCCGGCAACGCCGGCACGTGGGTCCGCCCTTAGGATCGAGAGAATGGTCGCAGTCGCCGACGGACTGAAGGGACGCTCCTTCACCCGCGTCGCAGACTGGAGCCGTGACGAGCTCCTCGAAGTCCTCGACCTCGCCGACGAGCTGAAGCGCCTCCAGCACGCACGGGAGGAGCATCACCTTCTGCCCGGCCGGACGCTGGGGATGATCTTCCAGAAGCCGTCGACCCGCACGCGAGTCTCGTTCGAAGTCGGGATCTACCAACTGGGCGGCACGGGCCTCTACCTCGCTGCGGGCGACCTGCAGCTGGGCCGCGGCGAGACGATCAAGGACACGGCCATCGTCCTCTCGCGTTATCTCGACGCGATCATGATCCGAACGTTCGCGCAGTCCGATGTCGAGGAGCTCGCGGCCAACGCGTCGATTCCGGTCATCAACGGGCTGACCGACAGCTCGCATCCGTGTCAGGCGCTGGCGGACGTGATGACGATCCGCGAGCGGTTCGGGCGACTCGAAGGGCTGAGGGTCGTCTATCTAGGCGACGGGAACAACGTCTGCGCGTCGCTGATGGTGGCGTGCGCCAAGCTCGGAATGTCTTTCGTCGCTGCGACACCACGGCGGTACCGGCCCGACGAGGAGGCGGTTCGTATCGCACGAGCTGCCGGTGGCGAGGTCGACCTCGTCGACGAGCCACGGCCCGCGGTTGCAGGCGCAGACGTTCTCTACACGGACGTCTGGACGTCTATGGGCCAGGAAGAGGAGCGCGAGCAGCGTCTGCGGGACCTCGCGGGCTTCGGTATCGACGCGGCCCTCGTGAACGAAGCCGGCGAAGGCGCGATCGTGCTGCATTGCCTCCCCGCCCATTACGGCGAAGAGATCACCGAGGAGGTGCTCTACGGGCCGCAGTCCGCCGTGTGGGACCAGGCCGAGAACCGTCTGCACGCACAGAAGGCCCTGATGGCTCTAGTGATTCGGTAAGACTCCCGCGCAATGCTGCCACTCAGGGACAACGTCCCTACCCGAACCTTTCCGCTCGTAACGGTCGGGATCATCGCCGTGAACGTGATCGTCTGGATCTGGGAGTTCACCGGCACGTCCGTCGACACCGACGTCATCCACTACGGCTACTACCCCTGCAAGCTCGACTCGCCATGCCTCGGGCCCGCGCTGCACGCTCAGATCCCGTGGTACGAGGAGGCCTTCTCCTCCATGTTCATGCACGGCGGCTGGGAACACATCATCTTCAACATGCTCTTTCTCTGGATCTTCGGGAACAACGTCGAGGATGCGCTGGGCAGGGTGCGCTTCTTGTTCTGGTACATCGCGGGCGGGCTGGCCGCCACGGCGGTCCAGACTTTTGTCACCCTGCAATTCGGCTCCGCGCAGGACGCGAGCATCCCGAACATCGGGGCGAGCGGCGCGATCGCGGCGGTGCTCGGAGCCTACTTCGTGCTGTTGCCGAACGCGCGCGTCCTGACCGCGATCTTCTTCATCCTCATCTTCTTCCAGGAGCTGCCCGCCGTTCTGTTCCTCGGGCTCTGGTTCGTCTTCCAGCTCTGGCAGGGCGGCTTCGCGATCGTGCAGCCGCAGGCGGGAGGCGGTGTCGCCTTCTTCGCACACATCGGTGGGTTCCTCTTCGGGGTGTTGACCGTGCGGCTCGTGGCGGTTCGCCGTCCGCTGATGCCGAAGTACTGATGTTGGGCAGCTCGCCCTTCGACGAGCATGTCTGCCGTGCCCTCGACGCGCTCCCGCCCGATCTGGCCCGAGGCCTCGAGAACGTGGCCGTCGTCGTGGAAGAAGAGCACCCCGGCGAGCCCGATCTGCTCGGGCTCTTCGAGGAGGCGCCGTACCTGCCGGCAAAGATCACGATCTACAGGCGGCCCCTCGAAGAGGCGTTCGGGGACGACCCCGAGGAGCTCGAGCACGAGATCCGAACAACGGTCCTGCACGAGCTCGCCCACTACTTCGGCATCGACGAGAACCGGCTCGAAGAGCTGGGCTACCGGTGACCTGGGTCCTGAACGCCGTCGCGAACGCAGCCGCCGTCGTCGGCGTCCTGGTGCTCGTCCTTTTCTTCCTCGGGCGCCGGGAATAGAGGGCCGCCCAAACCTCGTTTTTATAGGCATGACCCTGACCGAGATTCACCAAGAGATCGAAGAGACCAGCGAGCGGCGCACGGAGCTGTGGCACATCCTCTCCCAGGGGCATGACCCGGCCGCTGCCGCAGAGCTCAAGAGTCTGAGCGAGCGCCTAGACCACCTGTGGGACGAGGAGCGAACGCTGAAGGCAGAACTCCGCTTCGGCGACCGCGACCACATCGTTGCTCGGGCCCGAGTCGAAGAGCGTCTCGAGCGCGCGGCCTAAGGAATTTTTCCATTCACGCGCGCTAAACGTGTCGGCCCCGGACGAGGGATCCTCTGCTCTCCCCCAGGGGCCGACACTTTTGCTGCGAGGACGTGTGGCGAGCACTGCGGCTCGAGACAACGACCAAGGAGCCGTGATGCTGGGTTCGCACGCAGACGAGATCGTCGGGGATTACCTCGAGTCGGACGACTGGGCCGAGGAGCTCGTCGGCGACGACGAACCCGAACCGGATCTGGACCTCCCGCCGTTGCCGCCGCCTGAAGCGGCCTGAGTAACGAATTCGAATCCGGCTTCCGCTCCGCGGAAGCCATGATGATTCGAATCAGATCTGGTATCGATCCGGGCTTTGTCCGCCGCTACACTGCGCGCGACTCGGGGCGTTAGCTCAGCTGGGAGAGCGCCGGCTTTGCAAGCCGGAGGTCACCGGTTCGATCCCGGTACGCTCCATCGCCCAAACAGGAGGAGCTAGAACCACGCGAAAATCTTCTTGACCCCCAAATGGATCACACTCTGCCTCTGTACGCTCATCGGCGCGTTCGCGTGTTCGGCGAACCCGGCCGCTGCCGACCGCAACACCTACCGCGCGGCGGTCTCCTACTCGGCGATGCAGCACACGTTCCTCGACCGGGCTCATGGGGTCTATCGCGAGGAATCCGGCACAGGCGGGACGGCGCACGCGTGGCCGTATTCGCAGGTGCTCGCGGCGACGCTCGCCATGACGAGAGTTCCGAGGCGCGGGCGACTCTACGTGCCGGACGCAGCACGTCGTGTCTCGGGCCTCGGGGGTTACCTCCGGACAGACGGCGCCTTCGCGGCGGCGATGGGCCCGAAGGGCGACGTCTACTACGACGACAACGAGTGGATCGCACTCGAGTTGTTGCGCTGGTACGACCTCCGATCAGCACCGCAGGCGCTCGCCAAGGCCACACGCCTCTTCAAGCTCGTCGTGTCGGCCTGGGACGCCGACGTGACGCACGCGTGTCCGGGAGGTGTGTTCTGGACCACGGCGCCTGGAAACAGGGACCGCAACACTGTCACCACCGCTACCGGCGCGTTACTCGGGCTCGAGCTGTACGCGCGCACACACGATCCAACCCAGCTCGCCTGGGCGCAGCGAATGCTCGGTTGGGTGACAACCTGCATGCTCGCGCCCGATGGGTTGCTTTGGGATCACGTAGCGCTCGACGGCACGCGGGACGAGACTCATTGGAGCTACAACCAGGGCACCGCAATCGGGGCGAACGTCCTCCTCTACCGGTCGACCGGCGACACGGGCGCCTTGAAGCAAGCCGAGGCGCTCGCGGACTCCTCGCTTGCCTACTTCGACCGGACACCCGGCGGGCGCGAGCCGGCGTTCTTCCTCGCCATCTGGTTCGGCAACCTCCTCGCGCTCGAATCCGTCGACGGAGACGCGCGCTACCGCGACGCACTTCAGGAGTACGCGGACGCGGTGTGGGACCGACTGCGCGATCAGTCGACCGGGCTCTTCCACTTCGACAGGTCACGGCGGGCGAACCTGCTCGAGCAGGCGGCGATGGTGCAGATCTACGCCGGGCTTGCCGTTCCGCGCCCGTCATAACCGTCCCTTACGCATCTCTCCGCATCGCGCTTGGAGACGGTTTCGAGATGAGCTCGATCGCACCGGACCGGTCATTTCAGCCGGACGCCGGGCCGAGCCCGGCGTCCTGATGACGGCACCGCAAGCGGCGCCTCAGGGGAAGATGAGCGGGATCGTCGCCGTTGCGCCCAGAAGCAGGACTGCTGAAAACGCGAGTAGACCCCGCTCCACCCAGCGGCGTCGCGCAGCCACCGCCAGTCCCCAGTAGATCGGCAGGGCGAGGAGGCCGAAGCGAGCGTCCGATTCCATCGAGCCACTCGCGAGCGGAAGTAAGACGATTGCGAGGCCGAAGACGATCCAGGGCCACCGATTCCCCGGCCACGCGATCTTCGCCCGGGCCGCGACAGCCAGGAGGACGAGGAAGGCGACGCAGAAGAGCGCGTCACGGAGCCCCCAATGGTTCCTTCCCAGACCCGTGAAGAGCCGGCGGATCGAAAGGAAGAAGCCGGTTGCTTTGAACGAGCGGCCCCACGCTTGCTGGGTTTCATTCCACGCGAACGGGTCGTGCACCGCCCAGCCGAGATAGAGCAGGAACGAAAGCAGCGCCGCGGGCGCGGCGAGGACAGCGGCGACGGCCCGCCCCCTCGCCTCCGGAGAAAGGCTGCGCCAGCGATCGACCGCGATCGCGGCGAGCGGTAGGACGAGCAGGGCCCCTTCCGGGCGGGCGAGCGCCGCCGCGGCAGCGACGAGGCTGCAGCCGAGCCAGCGGCCGCGAATGGCCAGCAGCGTCGCCAACGCCATGCACCCGAGCACGAGGCTCTCGGGGTAGATCATCGAGAAGACGTAGCTCGTCGGGAAGACCGCAGCGAAGATCACTGCCCTGCGCGCGTCTGCGGCCGGGAGGAGAGTGAGCCCGAGCTCGTAGAGGACGAGGAGCGCGCCCAGCAGAAGGAGGTTCGAGAGGAGAAGCCCGGCCGCATCGAGCGGCATTCCGGTGAGGTGAACGATGCGCAGCAGGATGGGGTAGAGCGGGAAGAAGGCCGTGTCGCTTTGGTGCGCGGGGACGAAGAGGTAGCCGTGAACGGCCACTCGCCGGTACCAGATGCCGTCCCACACCGCGAGGACGCCGAACGGCTTCGCCAGCGCAGCGGCCGAGTAGTAACCGTAAGGGCGACCGAGGGCGTGGATCACGAGCGCAGTTCCTAGGACAAGAGCGCGTGCGCCCGCCCACCAGATGAGAATCGGTCGCCGCTGGGCCAACCAGGACGACCACGCCAAGTTCTGCGTCGCAGGCTCGACCGCCGGTGACACGCGCTCAGCCACGGCGGAGCTGGCTCCGCAGCGCCGTGGGGACGAGCTGCTCGATCAGCTCGGCCTGGTTCCCGAAGCGAGCCGGCTCGAGGTCGCTGCGCGGGGCAAACGCCCCCGGCCCCAGCGCAAGCTCGAGCGGCCGGAGGCTGGTGCGTTCCACGTAGAGCTCGACGCCGAGATCGGGGCGGCCGAAATGGATGCGAAACGCTGCAACCCCATCGGTCCAGACGTCCGTGACGCGGATCTGCCTCCATTGGAGGAGAAGGGCGCCGAGTCTCTGGGCCAGGAACTCGGGACACCCGGCGAGCAGGAATCGATTCCGCGCGACCTTGTACGTCGGCTCGCCCGCGGCGCTGAAGTGGACGCCGTGACCGAGGTCGTAATAGCGCTGGCGCTTGCCGACGAGGACAAACGAACCGAGCACGAAGGAATCGGTTTTCCTGTCGAACACGCGATTCTCGAAGCACAGACTGCGCCGCGGCCGCGCGCTTAGCTGTTCCGTACTGTCCATGATGTGGTACCGCGCGAGCGCCTTCAGCGCGTCGACTGCGACGAGCTGTGCATTCGACGGCACGTTTAGGAGCGTGGCCTGGACACCGAAGGCGATCCCAACGAGCACGACGAGAACGACCGCGGCTTGCACGAGCGTGCGCACGAGTGGGGAAGATCGCACGGTGCGCAAATCTAGTCGTCTAACGGCGATCCAAGCCGCCTGAACCGTTGCCTGCAATAGTGTGGCGGTGTCGATGAGCCTGTGGATACACCGGCAGGCACACTTCGACCGGGCGCGCGCCGGACTCGGCATCAGCTGCGCGCTCGCCGCGCTCGTCGTCTGCGTACTCGTGGGCCCAGGGGTGCTAGTCCATCCTTCGACCGCGGCTGTCGGCCTCAATCCGGCGTCCGATTTCCAGGTTATGACCTGGTCGCTCGAGTGGTGGCCATGGGCCGTCGGTCACCACGTCGACCTGCTGCACACGCACCTGCTCTGGCCGCCCGAGGGTTTTTCCACACTCTGGATGACGACCATTCCGGTGCCGGCCCTGTTGGCAGCTCCGCTCACGCTCACCGCCGGCCCGCTAGTCGCCTACAACGCCCTGATCCTCCTCTCCGTCGTGCTCGCGACGGGCGCCGCCTACCTGCTTTGTCATGAGCTAACGGATCGGCTTGCTCCGTCTCTCGTCGGGGGCCTCTTGTTCGGCCTGTCTCCGTACATGCTCGGGCACATGCTCTCGCAGCATCTGGACCTCACGTTCGTGTTTCCAGTGCCGCTGCTCGCGCTGCTCGTCGTCCGCTACGTCCGGGGTCGCACGAGCGGACGCCGCTTCGTCGTCGGCTTCGCCCTGTTGCTGATCGTGCAACTCGGTTCGTCGTTCGAGCTCTTCGTCGATCTGACGCTCCTGCTCGCGGTCGGCCTGGCGATCGCACTCCTCGGCAGGAGGTGGCGGCCGGCAATTCTGCGCGTGAGCGCTCTTGTCGGCATGGCGTACGCGGCCTGCCTACCGATCATCGTGCCCATCGCCGTGCTGGCGTTCTTCGGTCAGCACGCACCGCTCAGGTACTCCCCCGCCAACTTCTCGACCGATGTCTTGAACGTCGCGATCCCGACCCCGACGCTGCTCGCAGGCAGGCTCGCCGCCGCTCGTGCCGTCTCGAAGCACTTCGTCAGCAACGTGGGAGAGCAGAACGGCTATTTGGGCATCCCGCTGCTCGTCGTCGCTGTGCTTGCCGTGCGAGCCGAGTGGCGACGCGGAGCCTGGATCGCCGGCGGATTGCTTTTGGCAGGCCTTCTGCTCTCCTTCGGCCCCACACTGACGGTCGAAGGTCGGCCACTCCTCAATCTCCCCTTTGCGGTTTCCCGGCTTCCCGTCCTCCGTGACGCCCTGCCAGCGCGAATGTCACTCTTCACAGCGCTGGCGGCCGGCTGCCTCTGTGCGCTCTGGCTCGCGCGGCTGCGTACGCGCACGCTTCAGTTGGCCGTCTTTGTTCTCGTCGGAGCGTCCCTCGTTCCGAACTTCTGGCCGGCTGATCGGCTTCCAGGCGCATGGAGCATCTCCGACGCTTTCGGCTGGTCGACGCGACACGTACCGGTCGGGTTCGTCGACGACCGTGCGTGGACCCGCGTCATCGCCCCGGGCTCGACGGTCTTGGTTCTGCCCACAGGGGATCGCACCGCTGCGAGCTACTGGCAGGCGAGGACGGGAATGCGGTTTCGGCTGGCCGTGCCGGCAACCCCGTTCGTACCCGCCAGACTCGCCGGAGCTCCGACCATCAGCGGCCTCGTCGAGGACGTCATGCCGAGGCTGGCGGGGCCTGCTCTCGGCGCCGCCCGCCTGCGCGCGTTTCTGATCGCGGACCGGGTAGCAGCCGTCGTGGTCATGCCGTCAGGTGCGTCGCGCTGGCGGCGGATCATCGCACGTGCCACGGGCGTGCGCCCCGTACGGCTCGGACGAGCACAGGTCTACCGCGTGACGCCGAAGCTCCACCCTCTGCGAGCGCTCGGTGACGTCGCCGTAGCCCACCAGCCTGACCCCGAGCCCAATCTCGCCTCCGGTCGCGATACGAACACCGTCGTCTCCGCTTGGCTGACCTTCGACGGCCGCCGCGCGCGCGTCCGCGCACTGCTCCGAACGTCGCACAGGAGGAGCCGCCGCGCCGTGGTTCTGTCAGCGCCGAACGGCGACTCGGACGCCACCGCCGCCGCCGTCGACGACCACGGTCGCGTCGCAGTCGTCTTCACGGAGTGGCGCGATTACAAGCAGATGCTGCGGATCGCAACGCACGCCGACGGTCGATGGCGAGTTGACACGCTCGACCGGCAGAGAGGGCCGATCTGGTCACCACATGTCGTCATCACACCAGGCGGTACGACGGTCGTGGCTTGGATCGACGAAACCGACCCCAGCCGAACCGTCAGGGTCGCGGTCCTGACGCCCGATGGTGACTTGCGGGGTCCGGTCACTCTCGAGAATGGTGACGGTTTCGGGAACGTCGTGCTCTCCGCCGGCCGAGGCGACCGAGTCGTCGCCGCGTGGCACGTCACGGTTGCCAACGAGTGGCGTGTCCGCGTCGCGACATTCCAACGGGGTGCGTGGAGCCCGGTCGCGACGCTTGCGCGCAGCCTCTACACGCTCGACCACATCGCAGTCGCAGGGCCGGACGGAACGCTCGTGCGCTGGCTCGAGAGAGACCCCCGGGGCGGACATCTCGTGCGCTTCGAAGCACGTCTTGGGCGAGCCGGCTGGATCGTGGCCAGGGCTGCCACGCCCGGGTACGGCCGAGCCGTACACTTACGGGCGAGGCACGCGTGATCTCAGGGCACCTCTTCCTGCGAAAGCGAGAATGGGCGTTGCTCGCCAGTCTCATGACTGTCGTGTCGGCTCTCACTGCCGCCGAACGCCAGCGCCTGATTCCCCTTTCGGTTCTCGCGGCGAGCCCCCACGCGGTCGGCGAGGCTCGCCTCTGGTCGTTGCTGACGAGCGCGCTGCTGGTCCAGTCTCCCTTGTTCTGGTCGCTCGCTTCGTTTGCGCTCCTCGGTGCGCTCACCCTCAAGGTCTGCGGGACGCGTGTTCTGTTGATCTCCGCTCTCGCGGGACACGTCGCTTCCACCCTTCTTGTCTATGCGCTCCTGGCCCTCGCTCGAACATTCGATCCGCGTGCGTTCGAGGCCCTCCTGAGTGCCCCTGACTACGGCGTCTCGGCGATCTCGGCCGCATGGCTCGGAGCGATCGCCTCGGTTTCGTGGCGAGCCCGGGGCAGGACGCTACGCGGCAAGATCGGGACGGCACTCGCCGTCCTGGCCACGGCCCTATTCGGCTGGACGTTGCGCAGGCACGTGAGCTTCCTCGATCTCGAGCATGTCGTCGCGTTCGGCATCGGCATCATGGTCGCGGTGCGAATCTCCGGGACGGTCAGGGCGACACGACTCGAACTCAGGGCGGTTCGTTCTTAGAACCGACTGTGGAAAACCGCTACGCCGACGTCCCGGCGTCGGCCGACGCGTTGAACGCGGCGCACGCTGGCACGGTTACTCGGCTTTGCAAGCCGGAGACCACCGTTTCAATCCAGCGCCGCTCGAAGTCCGGCCGCGCGCTTTGCGCGCGACCATGATGACTTCGATCGGCTCTCGTTTCGACGCCAGGCGGTTGCGGCTCGGCTTTGGCTTAAGCCGTTGCCAGGGCTCGGCGCTGGTTGAAGCGGTCGATCCTGTCGCCGCTCACTGCTGCCTGCTCGCGGCCGGTGTAGGCCGGATGGCACGCCGAGCAGACGTCGACCGACAGCTTCGTTGCTGTCGAACGGGTTGTGAACGACGTGCCGCACGAGGAGCAACGGACGTCGATCAGATGTAGCTCTGGATGGTGGGTCATGAGATCTCCTTGCTGAATGCGGAGCGCCACAGCTGTGCCGGCTTTTCCGCTAGTTGTATAAACGACCGGAGTGCGGTTTCTGTTCCCGCGGTCCTACGCAGGTGATCTCGCGATCACGCCGCGCTCCTCGAGCGAAGCGAGCCGATCGTCGCCGACGCCGACCTCCCCGAGCACCTCGGCCGTGTGTTGACCGAGGAGCGGCGGCGGCGTCCGTGCTCCGAGCTCTACGCTCGCAAGCTCGACGGGAGGGCCAACGAGCTCGACCGCTCCGCCCGTCGCGTGATCCATGAGTCGGGTCCTCGCTTTCCCCGTGCGGAGTGCCTCGCCGACGCCACGAATCTTGCCCGCTGGCACACCCGCGGCGAGCAGAAGACCCTGCCAGTCCTCGGCGGAGCGGCCCGCGAACACGGTTTCGAGCTCTGCGATCAGCGGTTCTCGATTCAGAACGCGCGCCTCGTTGCTGGCGTAACGCCTGTCCGAGGCAAGGTCGGGCCGCTCGATCGCCCCGCAAAGTCTTGCGTAGAGGCCGTCGTTGGCCGCGGCTACCGCGATCCATCCGTCAGCCGCGCGGAACGATTGGTAGGGGACGATGCTCGGATGCGCGTTCCCGTAGCGCTGCGGCTCTGCTCCCGTGAGCAGCGCGTTCGTGCCGACGTTGACGAGCGCGGCGAAGGCGCTGTCCAGCAGTGAGACCTCGACGAGTCCCCCTTCTCCGGTGAGGTCGCGCCGGCGGAGCGCGGCGAGAATCGCCGTCGCGGCGTTGAGGCCGGCCAGCACGTCGACGATTGCGACGCCGACCTTGGTTGGCTCACCGTCGGCCTCGCCGGTGATCGCCATCAAGCCGCTCTCGGCCTGCACGGTGAGGTCGTAACCTGCGCGGTCGCGCGGCTCACGCGCGCCGAAGCCGCTGATCGTGCAGTAGACGATGTCGGGCCGCCGCTGCCGCACCGCCTCGTAGTCGAGCCCGAGCCTCGCGGCGCCGCCGGGCCGAAAGTTCTCGATCACGACGTCGGCACGTGCGCACAAGTCGAGGCCGAGCTCTCGACCCTCGGGATCCTTGAGGTCCAGCGCGATGCTGCGCTTGCCGCGGTTGACGGACAAGAAGTAGGCGGACTCGCCCCCCGCGAACGGTGGGCCCCATGCACGCGTCTCATCCCCGCCGGCCGGGTGCTCGATCTTGACGACGTCCGCGCCGAGGTCTGCGAGCGTCATCGTCGCGTACGGGCCCGCGAGCACGCGCGAGAAATCGAGGATCCGGAGGCCTGCAAGTGGCAGGCCATTTACCGGTTGCGACACGGTTCGAGTCTAGGCCCGAGCTCAGCGATGGATTGGACGTCCGTCCTAGACCGGCTGTGGTTGCTCAACGTGAATGCGCTTCTTCGAGGTGCGCAAGAAGCCGCCGTCACGGCCGGCGCGTGTCGCAAGGATCTCGCCGAGTACTGAGAGGGCCGTCTCCGCCGGAGTGTCGGCGCCGATGTCCAGCCCAGTCGGCCCGGAGACGCGCTCGAGCGCCTGCTCCTCGACACCGGCCTCGAGTAGGCGCTCACGCCGCCGCTCTTGATTCCGCCGCGAGCCGAGCGCCCCGATGTAGAACGCCTCGGTCGCGAGCGCGCCCTGGATCGCGGGCACGTCGAACTTGTCGTCATGCGTCAACACGACCACCGCGGTCTGGTAGTCGGGCTGCACCTGCTCGATCGCGTCTTGCGGCCAGGCGACGAGGAGCTCGTCGGCGCTCGGGATGCGTTCCCTCGTGGCGAACTTGGCCCGCGCATCGGCCACGATGGTCCGCCAGCCCAGCTGTTTCGCGGCCACGCAGAGCGCTTCGGCCGTATCGACGGCGCCGATGACCAGCAGGCGTGGAGCAGGCGCGTAGATCTCGGCGAACACCTTGCGGCCGTCGTCGAGATCGAGCAGCGTGTTGCGGCCCTTCCGCAAGAGTCCGTCGACGCGCTCGGCCAGCTCGCCGGGGCCCTGACCGAACGTCTCTCCCGCCTCCGTCACCAGCAGGTCGGCGCCGAGCGGCTCGCCCTCCACGACGGTGAAGAGCACCGCGCGCTCTTCGCCGTCGATGATCGGAAGGAGGCGCTCGACGAGCGGCTCGGGCGTCCTGTCGACGAAGACATCGATCTCGCCGCCGCACGGCAGCCCGACCGAGAAGGCGAGGTCGTCCGAGATCCCGTAGGACAGGAGTTGGGGCTTTGAGCCGTCGAGCACCTCGCACGCGTGGTCGAAGACATCGCTCTCGACACAGCCTCCCGACACCGAGCCGGCCATCTCGCCGCTCTCGGAGACCGCGAGCTTGGCTCCGACCGGACGGGGCGCCGAGCGCCTGGTCGCGATCACCGTTGCGAGCGCGAACTTCTCGCCGCGCGCGCGCCAACGCTCGATATCCGCCAAGACCTCTCTCAAGCCGTGCGCCTCCTTTCGATGCCGGCAAGCACGCCGGCCAACTCCTCGAGACTCACCAGATTATGTCCGGTCCACGATAGCTCGCTGTCGCGATACAACACCCTCAACGAAGCGATCGAGGAGGCTGAGCGGCCGATGAGCAATGAGCGCTTCCTGATCACCGGTGCGCTCGGGTGCATCGGCGCCTGGTCGTGCGCACAGCTCGTGCGCGAGGACGTTCCGGTCATCCTGTACGACCTCGGCACGAACAGAGGACGGCTCGAGCTCGTCATGTCGCCCGAGGAGATCGATCAGCTGACGCTCGTCCACGGCGACGTCACGGACCTCGAACAGGTCGAGCGGACGATCGGCGAGCACGGCATCACGCACATCGTGCATCTGGCTGCGATGCTCCTCCCGCTCGTGCAGGCCGATCCACCACGCGGCGCCGCCGTCAACGTCGTCGGAACGACGAATGTCCTCGAAGCGGCGAAGCGACAGGGCGTGGCCGGGATTGCGTATGCAAGCTCCGCCGCGGTCTATGGCCCCGGCGCAGGGCCGCGCACCGCGGATGCAGGCGAGCCGACAACCCTCTACGGCGTGTTCAAGCTCGCGAACGAGGGAACGGCGCACGTCTATTTCGAGGACGAGGGGATCGGCAGCGTCGGCCTTCGCCCCTATGTCGTGTACGGGCCTGGACGAGACCAGGGCTTGACCGCAGACCCGACGCTGGCGATGGAGGCGGCAGCCCGAGGTGAGGGTTACAAGCTGCGCTGGGGCGGTCGTTGCCAGCTCCAGTACGCCGCCGACGCTGCTCGAATCTTCATCGCCGCCGCACGTGCCGAGCACCGCGGCGCGGCGGTCTTCAACCTGGGCGGCCCCTCGTCACATGTGACTGATGTCGTCAGGGCGATCGAGGCGGCTGCGCCCGAAGTGGCCGGCCGGATCACGTTCGACGACGTACAGCTTCCCTTCCCGGAGGAAATGGAAGCAGGCGATCTCGAGAACGTCGTCGGCCCGATCGAGTGGACGAATCTCGAGGAAGGAACCCGTCAGACGATCGAGCTCTACCGCACGAGCGTTTCCGCTTAGTCAGGAGGGCTCGGCCCGAACCGGATTCGTCAGCGAGCCCAGCCCGTCGATCTCGATCGTCACCTCGTCACCGTCCTTCAACAGCACAGGCGGATCGCGGAAGACCCCCACTCCCGCGGGGGTGCCGGTCGCGATCAGGTCGCCCGGCTCGAACGTCATCGTCGCGCTCGCGTAGGCGATGATCTCGGCGACGCTGAAGATCATGTTGGCGGTCGTCGAGTCCTGCATCGTCTCGCCGTTCAGCACGCACCGGATGCCGAGCGCCTGCGGATCGGGCACCTCGGCCGCCGGCACCAGGTGCGGTCCAACGGGGCAGAAGGTGTCGGCGGATTTCCCGCGCGTCCATTGCCCGTCCGAGAACTGGAGGTCGCGCGCGCTGACGTCGTTGAGACAGATGTAGCCGCGCACCGCGTCGAGCGCGTTCTCTTTGGAGACGCCTCGGACACGCTCTCCGATCACCACGCCGAGCTCGGCTTCGTAGTCCACCCGCTTCGACACGCGCGCGAGGACGATTGCCTCTCCCGGTCCGATCAGCGCGTTCGGCCATTTCGCGGAGAGGAGCGGCGCGGCAGGCAACTCGGCGCCCTGCTCCTCGGCGTGGTCGCGGTAGTTGAGGCCGACACAGACGATCTTGCCCGGCCGCTCGATTGGGAGGGTGCTCACGATCGAGCGACCGCTTGGGCGCCTACGCAGGAGTCGGAAGGCCTTCGATCGAGCGCAGCGCGCGCTCCATCTCAGCCTCGTCCAGGGCGACGTCCTCGAGCTTTCCGGCGAAATAGCTGTCGTACGCAGCCATGTCGAAGTGGCCGTGACCGGAGAGGTTCAGGAGGATCGTCCGCTCCTGGCCCGCTTCGTCCGCTGCCTTCGCCACCTGAAGCGTCCCGTGGATCGCGTGCGCAGCCTCGGGCGCCGGGAGAATTCCCTCGCTCCCTGCGAACAGGACGGCCGACGCGAAAACGTCGTTCTGAAGGTAAGCCTCGGCGCGGATCAGCCCGTCGAGCACGAGTTGCGAGATCAACGGTGCGACTCCGTGGTAGCGAAGCCCACCGGCGTGGATCGGCGCTGGAACGAAGTCGTGGCCGAGCGTGTGCATGGCGACGAGCGGCGTCAGCATGCTCGTGTCGCCGAAGTCGTACGCGAAGAGCCCGCGGGTCAGAGTCGGGCAGGCAGCCGGCTCACAGGCGAGCACGTCGATGTCGCGCCCCGCGATCTTCTCGCGCAAGAACGGGAAGGCGAGTCCGGCGAAGTTCGACCCGCCGCCGACGCAGCCGACAACGACATCCGGGAAAGAGCCTGCGAGCTCTATCTGCGCAAGCGCCTCCTGACCGATCACCGTCTGGTGCAGAAGGACATGGTTGAGAACGCTTCCGAGCGCATATGCGGTGTCGTCGCGCCCGGCGGCGTCCTCGACAGCCTCCGAGATCGCAATGCCGAGGCTCCCCGGTGAGTCCGGGTGCTCGGCGAGAATCGCACGGCCGGACTGCGTTTCCTCGGAAGGGCTCGGCACGACCTCCGCACCCCACGCCTTGATCATCGAACGCCGAGCAGGCTTCTGCTCGTACGAGACGCGCACCATGTACACCTTGCACTCGAGCCCGATCAGCTTGCACGCAAACGAGAGCGCGCTCCCCCACTGGCCGGCACCGGTCTCGGTCGCGAGCCGTGTTCGACCTTCCTTCTTGTTGTAGAAGGCCTGGGCGACCGCCGTGTTCGGCTTGTGGCTCCCCGGCGGGCTGACGCCCTCGTACTTGTAGAAGATGCGCGAGCGCGTTCCGATCGCCTCTTCGAGCCGGTGCGCGCGGTAGAGCGGCGTCGGGCGCCAAAGGCTGTAGATCTCAAGGACTTCCTCCGGGATCGGGATCTCCGCGTCCTCGCTCACCTCCTGGCCGATCAGCTCCATCGGGAAGAGCGGCGCGAGATCGTCCGGCCCGATCGGCTGCCCCGTGCCGGGGTGCAGCACCGGCTGCGGCGCCGTGGGCATGTCGGAGCGAATGTTGTACCAGCGTCGTGGGAGCTGCGATTCCTCGAGCAGGAACTTCGTCTGGCTCGCGGCGCCGGTACGCGTGTGCTGCACAGCGCGAGCATAGAACGTCAGCCTCGTCGGTGCCGGATCCGGAATTGGCTTGAGCCGGGCATTCGGGCCTCGTGCGCGACGATAAAGGCACACGCCTCCGCGAGCCACCTCACAGACCTGGTTACATTTCGGTCGGGCCGCGGGAATGACTCAGCGATGAAGCAGGTTCTGGTCGTCTTCCACTTACGCGAGGGATCCGAATTGGAGGCAGAGAGGCTCGCCACGTCCGAGCCACCGTTCGATGCAGAGGAGGCTGGGTTCACACGGCTGGCGGTCTACCTCACCCATCGCGAGGCGATCTTCGTGCTCGAGGGTGACGAGCCGGAGTGGCGTGAGGATGCGCTCATCGACGACTTCCTCCAGCCGGCGCTTCGCGACAGGCTCGATGAATGGCGGAAGTTGGCGGACGTCCAGACGTGGCCTGCACACCCGGTCTTCTTCTGGGAAGCTTCAGCCCATGAATGATCAACCAATCAGCTTCGAGCAGAACGTCAAACCGCTCTTTCGGGAACAGGACCGCCAGTCGATGAAGTGGGCCTTCGACCTCTGGTCGCACGATGACGTCGCCCAGAACAGCGACGCCATTCTGGAACGCCTCCGCAGCGGGACGATGCCCTGCGATGGCGCCTGGCCGGACGAGCAGGTCGCCGTCTTCGCAGACTGGATCGAGGCGGGAACGCCCGCCTAGGGCGATACCGCAGCGCGTTCGAGAGCGGCGAGCAGCGTGTCGACGTCGTACGAGTCGTCGTGCCTGACACCGTTGATGTAGAAGCCAGGCGTGCCGTTGACCCCGCTGCGCACGCCGCTCATGAAGTCGTCGCGGACCCGCGCTGCGTGGACGTGCTCCGTCAGCTCTCGGTTGAACCGCTCGACGTCGAGCCCGAGCGTCTCCGCATAAGAGCGGAGAGCAGGATCATCAAGGCGTCTCTGGTTCTCGTAGAGAAGATCGTGCATCTGCCAGAACCTGCCTTGAGCTGCCGCGCCCTCAGCGGCCTCCGCCGCCTGCTCGGCATGAGGATGGGAGGTCGCGATCGGAAAGTTGCGAAAAACGAAGCGGAGCCTGTCTCCCATCCGGGACTGCACCTCCTTGACGATGGGATACGCCGCGCCGCAGTACGGACACTCGTAGTCGCCGTACTCGAGCAGCGTCACCGCCGCGTCGGCCGACCCCTGGATGTGGTCCCGGTCTTCCGCGACCGGCATCGTCAGTGTGGCGCCCCAGTGCGTCCTGCTCACTTTGCCTCCTCATTCCCCAGGTCTTCGAGAGCGCGGAGGATCCCGTCGGCGCCGGGGTTCACCCCGACAGGAGACACGTAGCTCCAGCGCACGACGCCGTCCGCGTCGATCACGTAGAGCGCCCGCTCGCTCGTGCCGTCCGTCGCGCGGTAGACCTGATACGTCCGAGAGACCTCCCCTTTCGGCTCGAAGTCTGCGAGCAGCGGGAAGTGCAGGTTTCGATCCTTCGCAAAGGCGAGATGACACCACACCCCGTCGACCGAGATGCCCAAGAGCTCCGCGTTGAACTTCCGGAACTCGGGCAGCAGCTCCTGGTACAGAGCCAGCTGATCCGAGCAGACCGGGCTCCAGTCCTCCGGGTAGAACGCGAGGATGACGGGCTGACCGCGGAACTCCGCGAGCGACACACGCTGGTCGGGCGTCGAAGGAAGCGCGAACTCAGGCGCCGGGCTCCCGGGTGGTAGCGGTGTTGAAGGATGGTCGGCACCCGTGTTCGTCATAGCGAGGACGACCCCGTTCCGCCGAGGCCGTGGTCAAGACTCTAATGCTCGGTCGTCATTCGGTGTCCTCGGCTCTGCTGGCCGCGATGAGGCGTGCTCCCCGGCCACGAGTGAGGAAGCTGAACGTCCAGCGGGTCACGACGAGTAGCCGGTTCTGGAACCCGATCAGATAGAAGAGATGGACGACGAGCCACGTGACCCAGGCGGCGAAGCCGCTCACGCGGATCCCCTTGACGTCAGCCACGGCCTTGGAGCGGCCGATCGTGGCCAGATTGCCCTTGTCGACGTACTCGAAGGGCCCGGTGGTACGGCCTCGGAGCCGATTGCGGATCACCCGCGCGACGTAGCGGCCCTCCTGCATGGCGACCGGTGCTAGACCGGGGAGTGTCATGTCCGTGCCGTCGCTCTTGACGACGCGCACCATGTCTCCGATCGCGAAGACCTCTGGGTGGTTGGGAAGCGTCAAGTCAGCGGTGACGGTCAGACGTCCCGCGCGGTCAACTGACGACCCGCCGGCGGACGCCAACTCGGCGGCGAGCGGAGACGCCGCCACGCCGGCAGCCCAGACGGCCGTTCGCGCAGGAACATCCTCGATCTGGCCGCTTCCGGATCGGATCGACACCGAGACGGGACCCACGTCGACCACCGTGTGTCCGACGAGCACCGTCACGCCGAGCTGCTCGAGCGCGCGCTCCGCCTTGCGCGAGAGCGAAGGCGGAAAGCCCGTCAGGATCCGGTCGGCAGTCTCGACGAGTAGCACGCGTGCGTTGCGAGTGTCGACCCAGCGAAAGTCGAGGCGCAGGCTGTCGCGCGCCAGCTCTGCGATCTGCCCTGCCATCTCGACGCCCGTCGGGCCGCCGCCGACGACCACGAAGGTCAGCCAGCTGCGCTGCCGCTCGTCGTCCCACTCGACTTCAGCAGCTTCGAACGCGCTGAGAATTCTGTTGCGGATGTCAAGGGCGCCGCTGAGCGACTTCAGCTCCGGCGCGTAAGCCCGCCAGTCATCGTGGCCAAAGTAGGAGTACCGCGACCCGCCTCCGACGACCAGCGTGTCGTAGTCGAGCCTCTGTTCGCGTTGACCGTTCGGGAGGTGGTCGAGAACGATCTGCCGTCCTTCGAGGTCGAAGCCGCCGACCTCCGCGAGCACGACGCGAGCGTTCTCCTGTCGTCTCAGGACCGAGCGCAGCGGCGCAGCTACCTCGGCCGACGCGAGCGCACCGGTCGCAACCTGGTAGACGAGCGGTTGGAACAGGTGGAAGTTCTGCCGATCGACGAGCGTAATGTCGACCGCAGCACCACGAAGCTTGCGCACCGCCTGCAAGCCTCCGAAGCCGCCACCGACGACTACAACGCGGTAGGGAGCAGCCTCGCTCGCGGACGAGGACACAGACTCTTCAACCATCGGTCGTCGCAGAATACGACCGTGTCGTCCGCGGTGCGGACTCGCGCTAGCGCGAACCGGAAGCGCGCGCGGGCCAGAATCGCTTCCGGCCTACCTCGCGCTCAGGCACTCCGGCCAGAAACGCGAGCGTATTCTGCAGAGCCGCGTTGGAGTCCCTGCAGTCGAGGCAGCGGAGGGATCCCGCTAGCGCGAGTGCTTCCTCCAGGCGTCGGCCGCAGGCCAGGCAGCGGAGACCGACTCGATTCGGGTCGGCGTCCGTCGCCGCGTCCCAGCTCGCCACCTCAGGCGCCTGCCGGGACCTTCGCCCCGATCGAGCGGGTGGCGTAGGCGAACGGATGCTGGTAGACCTCCGCCGCCTCGTCGCCGCTGACCGGGACGACGATTTCCTCGCCGGTCGATCCATCGTAGGCGAAGACACGTAGTGTCTCGTCGCTTCGATCCCAGACCAGCGCGACCGCGATCGAACCGCTCTTCCGCGTCGCCAGGTCGACCACCTGCTCCATGAGCTCAGCATGTTCCTCCCCCGGAGAAACGCGCTATGCAAAGGGAGCAACACGCCTAGACGCGCGTCTGGGACGCCACGAGGCATCCGCTTGGCGGCGCGGCGCCGGCGGCTCTGGTCCGCCGGCGCCGCATGGGAAGCTAGGTCGTCGGCGCCGAAGCCGCCGCCGGCGTCTCCTCGGCGTAGACCTCTCCCTCGGGAGCCTGGAGGTGCGCAGGCTTCGTGCGCTGCACGAAGATGAAGTAAACCGCGCCGACCAGCGCGATGAAGATCGCGACCGTCCAGAGGACCGGCCGGTCGTTCAGCCAGTTCCAGTGGAAGTTGAGCAGCTTGCCCGTCTGGTTCGGGGTTGGGTTGCTCTGCACACGTGGCCAGGCGAAGTTGATGAGCATGCCGCCGCCCCACGCGATCCCGAGAGCTGTAATCGGGATGGCCCACTTCCCGAGCGAGAAAGGTGCTTTTGTTCGCGGCCAGCCGCGCAGCCGAGCGCGGATGACTGCGAGATTGCAGATCAGGTAGCTGAGGTAGATCATCCCGGTGGCCGCGATCGCGATGATGAAAACGCCGGCGTACTGGAGCATCGGAATGAACGCGAGCACGCCGATCGCGATGCAGGAACCGATCGGCGTGTGCAGGCGCGGATGCACCCAGCGAAGCGCGGGCGACCCAGGCAACTGCTCGTCGCGCGACATGCCAAAGCAGAGCCGGATCGTCGACGTCTGAATCGCGAGACAGCAGACGAAGATCGCCGCCGCGACGACTAGTAGGTAGGTCGTGGCGAACGCATTCGAGAAGTTGGCGTCGATGATCTGGGCCGGCCCAAAGGCACCCTTGATCGCCGTGTGGAGGTTCGGCACCGCCATCAGAGTCGCCCAGAGGAACACGGCGCCGATCAGGAACGCGCCGACGACCGAGCCGAGCACGGCCTTGGGCGCCTCGCGTCGCGGGTCTCTCGTCTCCTCCGCGAGCGTCGACGCGGTGTCGAAGCCGTAGATCACGTACAGGCTCATGAACATCGCGACGAGGAACGTGCTGACGGTCAGCGACTGGCCGCCTGTGTGGAAGATCACGCCGACGCCCTCGTGGTTGTGGAACAGGGCGAGAATGAACGCGAAGACGACCATCCCGAGGATCTCGAAGATCACTCCGGTGTTGTTGATCAGCGCCACGAGCCTGACTCCGAAGATGTTCAGGACGGTGATCGCGGCCAGCGTGATGACCGCGACGATCTTCTGGTTGTGGAGGCTGTTCGCGAGGTGCCAGCCCATGCCGTTGAACGCGGGAATGAGCGCAAGCGGAAGCGTCGCGCAGACCGATGTGACAGTCAGGACGCCGGCGAACAGGTAGATCCAACCGGCGAACCATGAGTACGTCTTGCCGGACAGGTACTTCGTCCACTGGAAGACCGACCCGGCGACCGGGTAGTGGCTCGACAGCTCTGCGAACGACAGGGCGATGATGAACTGGCCGAGCGCTACGATCGGCCAGCTCCAGAAGAAGACTCCGCCGATCGTCGTGAGGCCAAGGTAGAAGAGGGCGAAGATGCCGGTCGACGGCGAGATGTAGCTGAATGCAACGGCGAACGAGCTGAAGACGCCCAACGTGCGGCGAAGCTCCTGCTTGTAACCGAAACGGGCTAGATCTGCTTCGTCGCGAGCCGCCTCGCCGGCCGTCTCGTCGTGGATGTCCACCATACGGGCGCCCTCCAGATTAGGGGATCCGGCGATTTAGCCACGACGCCGCGTATGTTGTCAATCGAGTGACGTAGCTCGAGCGTGCGCACTTGCGTCCACTACGACATGTGGGCTCCCTCTACGGCGCCCGAAGCGCACCGAGGAAACGCGGCTCGGCTGCGGTCCGGGCGAGTCGTTCGAAGTGCTCGTGGGCATAGGCGCGGAAGTCGAAATCGAGCTCCGAAATCCCGAGTTGCACAACGCCCCACATCGCCTCTCGGAAGTCGGACATGAAACGCATCAGGACGAGCGCATCGGCGTCGTCCGAGCCGTACGCCGAGAGAAGCTCTTGCTCGGCCTCCTCGGTCAGCTCGTGGTTGACAGCGAAGTTGCCGAGGTCGAAGAACGGGTCGCCCATGCCGGCGTATTCCCAGTCGACGAGCCACAGGCGCACACCGTCGTCGATGAAGTTCGCGTTCAGCAGGTCGTTGTGACAGGGGCAGAGCGGCGCCTGCGAGCGGCGGCGCTCGATCTGGTCCGCAACTTCCTTCGCGCGCTCGTACGCTGAAGGTACCCCGACTCCGTGCTCACGGGCAGTGGCCCGGTAGGCCTCGACAACACGGAAGCTGTCGAAGCGACTCGGCAGGGTAGGACCGTCGTGAAGGCGGCGGAGCGCCGCGCCGACCCGATCGACGTCGACCTTCCCGACCTCACCGTCGATGTAACGCGTGACGAGGTAACCCTCGGGCTCGACGTACGCGACCACCTCGGGCCCCAGCCCGAGACCGGCCGCAACGCTCGAGGCTGCGTACTCCGCAGAACGGTCGATCCCGAGCAGCTCGGTGTCCTTGCCGCCGATCCGGAGGACGAACTCTCCGCCATCGGTGTCGACCTTGAAGTTTCGGTTCGTGATCCCGCCGCCGAGCGGCTCGATCGCCACCTGCTGCCCCGGCCAAACCCCTTCGGCCAGCTGCTCGGGCTCCACCGGCGGATCCTAGACCGCAGCGGGGCGCGGCTACAGGCGGATCCGGTCGCCCTTCGGATCGAAGAGCGGCTCTTCGGCGACCGTGCCCGGGATCCATTCGCCGAAGATCTCCACGTCGACTCTCGTCGCCGGGGCCGACGACGACGCCGGCAAGTAGGCGTACGCGATCGAGCGATCGACGGTGTAGCCGTAGCCGCCGCTCGTGACGCGGCCAAGGATCTCCCCACCGATTCGGACCGGCTCGGAGCCCAGTGCAACCGAGCGCGGATCGTCGAGCACCAGACACGCCAGGCGGCGGGTAGGTTCACCTGCATCGAGCAAGGCGTCCCGACCGATGAAATCGCCCTTGTCCGGCTTGACCGCGAAACCGAGGCCCGCTTCGTAAGGCGTGTCTTCCGGACTGATGTCGGAGCCCCAGACGCGGTAGCCCTTTTCGAGCCGGAGGGAGTCGATCGCTTTATAGCCGCCTGCAACGAGGCCGTGCTCACGGCCGGCTCTCCAGATCGTTTCCCAGAGACGGAGGCCGTACTCGACGGGGCAATACAGCTCCCAGCCGAGCTCGCCGACGTAGGTGACCCGCAACGCGAGACACGGCACGGGGCCCACAGCAAGCTCGCAGGCACGCATGTAGGGAAATGTGAGCTCCTCCGTCGCCAGCGGCTGGAGGATCGCCCGGGCGCTCGGCCCCCAGAGCCCGAGGCAGGCGTACCTCGATGTGACGTCCTCGACCTGCACTCCTTCGGGTGCGTGCATGCGGATCCAGGCGAGGTCGTGCCGGGCGAAGGCCGTCCCCGTCACGATGCGGAAGCGGTGCTCGGCGAGCCGCGTGACGGTGAAATCGCACTCGATCCCACCACGCTCGTTGAGCATCTGGGTGTACGTGATCGCACCGACGTCGCGCGCAACCCGGTTGTCACAGAGCCGCTCCAGGAAGTCAGCTGCTTCCTTCCCCGTGATCTCGATCTTCGCGAACGACGTCTCGTCGAAGAGCGCAGCTGTGGTGCGACAAGCGACGTGCTCTGCTCCGATCGCCGGTGACCAGAGCCGGCCCGCCCAGCCGCGCGGTCTCAGCGACTCGTCTCCGAGTGCGGCGTTCGGCTCGAACCAGTTCACGCGCTCCCACCCGGACTTCTCTCCGAAGACAGCTCCGAGGTCCTGCGTGCGCGGGTAGGTCGGCGAGACGCGCAGCGGCCTGCCGGCTTCGCGCTCGTGACCCGGATACTTGACGTCGTAGTAGGTCGAGTAGACCTCGGTCGTGCGCGCCAGCGTGTATTCACGGCTCTCGTAGTGGCGCCCGAAGCGACGCGAGTCCATCTCCCAGACGTCGAGGCTCGGCAGGCCCTCCACGATCCACTCGGCCAGCAGCCTGCCCATCCCGCCGGCTCCCGCGAGCCCGTGAGCGCAGAAACCGGCCGCGACCCAGAAGCCGCGCACGTCCGACGGGCCGAGAATGAACTCGCCGTCAGGAGTGAACGCTTCCGGGCCGTTGATCAGCTTGACGACCTCCGCGTCCCCGAGCTCGGGCACGCGCACGAGTGCGCCCTCCATCAGCTCTTCGAAGCGCGGCCAGTCCTCGGCGAGCAGCTTGCCGTTGAAGTCGGGTGGAATGCCGTCCAGCGACCAGGGCGCCGGGTGGCGCTCGTACCCGCCCATCACGAGCCCGCCGGACTCACCACGGAAGTACACGAGCAGGGAGGGGTCGCGCATCGTCGGAACGTCGAGCGGGACGCCGTGAGGCTTCGTGATCAGATACTCGTGAGCCATCGGAATCACGGGGACGTTCACACCGGCCAGCCGTCCGATCTCACCCGCGAAGATTCCGCCGGCGTCGACGACGATCTCCGCGTGGATCTCACCTCGATCGGTGACGACACCCGTGATCCGGTTGCGGTCGACGTCGACTGCGGTGACGCGCGTGTTCGTGTAGATCTCGGCGCCGCGCCGGCGCGCGCCTTCCGCGAGCGCGAACGTCAATTGACTCGGGTCGATGTACCCGTCCGTCGGCAGGTGCGCCGCGCCGAGCACGCCCGCGGTCGACATCGGCGGAAAGAGACGCCGTGCGGCTTCGGCCGAGACGAGGTCGAGAGGCAACCCAAATGTCTTCGCCCACCCGGCCTGGCGCGCCAGCTCCTCCATCCGTTCCTCGGACGACGCGAGACGCAGGGATCCCACCTCGTGCCAGCCGGTCTCGAGCCCGACCTCATCTCCGAGTGTCCGATAGAGCTCGACCGAGCTCATCATCATCTTCGTGAGGTTGAGCGAGCCACGAAGTTGGCCCACCAAACCGGCGGAGTGGAACGTCGAACCGCTGGTGAGCTCGGCACGCTCGCAGAGCACGACGTCGTCCCAGCCAAGTCGCGTCAGCCAATAGAGGATCGAGCAGCCGCCGACGCCGCCGCCAATCACGACCGCACGCGCGGCGCTCTTCACGCGCAGACCCTATCCCGCCGCTTTCTGTCGGTACACGTGGAGCCCGAACCTGATGGTCCGAGCGCGGGCCCGTAAGGGACCGGGTCCGCGCAGGTCCGAAGCTCACGAAATAGCCAGCGCCGCGGCCCCGAGCTGGCCGCGGATCTCACCGGCCGGATTCTTCGTCGTATGCACGTTCACGTACGTGCGGCCCGACTCGAGCGCACTGATGACCGATGCGTCCACAGTCACACGTCCGCGCGCTCCCGTCCTGCAGGGCGTACACAGCGGCACGATGACCGGGCCTGCCCTGCCGCGCGCACCGCTGTGGATGTGCGCGGCGGACGCCTTACCGGTCAGCCGGCTGAACGTCAGCCGCCACACGAGCACCGCCGACGAGCCCTGCTTCGTGATCGTCACCGTGAAGGCGCCCCGTGCCCGGCGAACGTTGCCCTTCGCGCCTGCCACCAACAAGCGGATCGCGAGGAAGGGGGAATTCGGTGAAGAAGCTCGGGATCGCAGTCGACCCCTTCAACTGCGCCTACGGCGACTCTCGGGTCGCGGTTTGTTCCGCCTGGCCGTAGCGGTTCTCTGTAGCCCGAGTCCCTCGGTTGGGGGACGCCGTCGGGGCCCGAGATGGACGATGTTCA
>WNFC01004603.1_pt1 | contig 26962 bp, 16 predicted proteins | sample 5400541 | NCBI WGS metagenome assembly WNFC01 (sample SAMN13153342, study PRJNA577476) | soil metagenome | isolation source: 120 cm saprolite under Douglas fir tree site 2 hole 2 replicate 1 | place: USA:California | collected 2015-04-18 | reverse complement strand
CTTGAGGAAGCCATCTGCCAGGCGCTGCTCACGGTCACGGCTCAAGATGCGCGTGGCTGGTTCAGCCACTGTGGCTATATTCCAGTTGAAGGAAGCAAGCAGTGATGAATAGGCTCATTCTTTTGGCACACCGCTGTAGACACCCAGCAACAGCATTTTTAACGCCTCTTCCTTTCTCCCCTCAACCTGTAAGAAATTAGGGGCGGTTTGTAAGAACTCTGTAACAATGCTTGAGCGAGCGAGTTACTGCCAGAGTGCTATGATAGGACAGGTATGCAGTGCCGCTTCCGTGCAAGCGGAGAGGACCTGCTCATGGCGGGAAATCTCTCGATCGCGTCTGAGCGTTTGAAGTACTTTGAAGCCTGAGGGAGCTATCAAGTGTGCGCTTCCCGTGGTCTATGACAGTATCGCGTTTGAGCGGTTAGACTGTCACTTCTGTAACGTAAGACTTTAGATTGCACCAGGTGAGACTTTGCATTGCACTCCGCGAGGATTTGCACGGTGTGATTCGTCTTAATTCCTGTCCTCTCGGCTGACCCATAAATTGTCCGAAGGTTGGCTTCTTTCCTCGCTTCATAGCAACCGAGCAGTATCAAAGAATCCTCTGTTTTGACGCATATCCTCTTCCTTGGTCCCATTTAGGAACCATAAGCTGTCCATTGGTCTAAACTCATAAGAAGGGGCTGCAACACCCGAATATTTCTGAACTGGCTGTCTCAGAAATGTGTCAAAAGGGACAAGATATGGGTCAAAGGATTGTTTTTTGTTGCAAATCTGAGTATACTTTCTAGTGGTATGAAATGTTGCTTGCTGAAAACATACGCAGTCTTTTCTTCTCTTGGAGGAATACAACCCGATGCCCGAGGACAGCTTGCCCCCTAAAAGCTTACCGAAGGAGTACAATTTCCCTAGCCTCGATTTGATTTTTGAACTTACAAAAGAGTGCATAGCAGCCCAAAGGGAACAAGCAAATGCTTTAGATAGTAAAGCTAACTTTGTGCTGGGATCGGCTACTGCCCTCGTCGGCGCGGATTTGGTGCTGCAGGCAGTACTGGTAGCCTCGCCGAGTACACCACTGCACCCACAGTCTGCAGTGCTGCCTTTCTACTGTTCTCTGCTTACGACCAGCGTGTTTTCGCGATCGCTACCGTTGCTCGCGCTTCTGATTGTATACTTCGCTACGACGCTCTCTGCTTGCTTGGCCTATATGGTTCGAGGCTATAGGTATGCTCCAAATCCTACTGAGCTGTATCAGAGTTATCTCTCTAGGGAGGAGCGAAGTACGAAGGCAGAGGTATTTAGGGCTATGCTAGAAGCCTTCAAAGAAAATGATAAAATACTTAGGAAAAGACTGTTCTGGGTAAGGACTGCTTTCATAGCCTTTGGATGTGAGGTGGTCATGCTCGTGCTGGTTCTGCTTGTCCAAACCACGTGTTAAGGTTCAATGAACTCAAAGAGAGCTGTTCCTAATGAGTAAAAAGAAGCGTACCACCAGAAAACCATCGATGAGTAAAAAGAAGCGTACCACCAGAAAACCAGCCATCTCTCAAGCTAAGCAGGTCGCTAGTCAATCGCAGTCTCCCCCTCCTGACCAATCGCAGTCTCCTGAAGACCTTATTCCACTTAATCCACGCCTGGGACTTGCTATGTCTTCTGGGGATGCTGTCCGTGCCTATCGAACAAAATCTCCTTTCTCTGTTTCTGTGACCCTAAGCTCAGATGGGCAGTCACTGGTCAGTGGGAGTGGGGATCAGACCATTAAGGTGTGGAATATACGCACCGGGAAGCTCGTGCGTACCCTCGCCGGACATACAGACGAAGTTTTGTCGGTGACCTTGAGTCCCGATGGGCAGACGCTAGCCAGTGGGAGCGGGGATCAGACCATTAAGGTGTGGGACGTGCATAGCGGCGAACTGCTACACACCCTCGCTGGACATACAGAGGCGGTTACTTCGGTGGCTCTGAGTCCGGATGGGCACACACTAGTCAGTGGGAGTGGGGATGAGACCATTAAGGTGTGGGACGTGCATAGCGGCGAACTGCTACACACCCTCGCTGGACATATAAGCTGGGTTGACTCCGTGGCCTTAAGTCCGGATGGGCAAACGCTGGTCAGCGGGGGTGGGGATCGGACCATCAAGGTGTGGGACATGCACGCAAGCAAACTCCTACGTACCCTCACTGAGTATGCAGGATCTGTTAATTCCTTAGCTCTGAGTGCTGCTGGACTTACCCTTGTTAGCGGGGGATGGGATACTTTGATTAAGCGGTGGGATGTGCATATCGGCGAACTCCTGCACACTTTCACTGGGCATGCTGACAGTATCACTTCGGTGACCTTGAGTCCCGATGGGCAGACGCTAGCCAGTGGGAGTGAGGATCAAACCATCAAACTGTGGGACGTGCATAGCGGCGAACTGCTACACTCCCTCGCTGGCCATGCAGAGAGAGTTACTTCGGTGGCTTTGAGTCCCGATGGGCAGACGCTAGCCAGTGGGAGTGGGGATCAGACCATTAAGGTGTGGGACGTGCATAGCGGCGAACTGCTACGCACCCTCACTGGGCATACAAAGGTGGTTACTTCGGTGGCTTTGAGTCCCGATGGGCACACACTAGCCAGTGGGAGTGGGGATGAGACCATTAAGGTGTGGGACGTGCATAGCGGCGAACTGCTGCACACCCTCGCTGGCCATATAAAGGGAGTTACTTCGGTGGCCCTGAGCGCTGATGGACAAACGCTGGTCAGTGGGAGTGAGGATCAAACCATCAAGGTGTGGGACCTGCGTACAGGGAAATTGCTACGTACCCTTACCGGGCACGAAGTTGGTATTACCTGTGTGATTCTGAGTACCGATGGACATATTCTCATCAGTGGGAGTGGGGATCGAACCATTAAACTGTGGGACGTACTTAGCGGCAAAGAACTGCGCACCTTTGGAGGACATACAGACAGTGTTCAATCCGTAGCCTTAAGTGCCAATGGACACATCCTTGCCAGTGGCGGTGCGAATACTACAATCAAGCTGTGGGATATGCACACTGAGAAACTGCTACGTACCCTCGCTGGGCCTACAGCTTCGGTTGAATCTGTAGCCTTGGATGCTGCGGGGCAAACATTGGTCAGTAGTAGTAACGATCAAACGATCAAGGTGTGGAACCTGCAAACCGGCGAACTCCTGCACACCCTCTCTGGCCATACAAGTAGCGTTGACTCCGTGGCCCTGAGTCCAGATGGGCAAACGCTGGCCAGTGGGAGTTGGGATCAGACTATCAAGGTGTGGGATGTGCGTATGGGGAAACTCTTGCGCACTATTGGCGGGCATGGAGGTGAGACCTTGTCCATAGCTTCGGATGCCGCTGGGCACATCGTTGCTAGTGGCAGCTTATATGGGACCATCAGGCTACGGAATACGCATACAGGGGAGCTCCTGCGCACCCTCTTCGGCCATACAGATAGTGTTCGATCCATGGCCTTGACTGCTGATGGGCAAAGGCTGGCCAGTGGAGGTGATGATGAGACGATTAAGCTGTGGGATGTGCGCACCGGCGAACTCCTGCACACCCTCTCTGGCCATACAGATGATGTTAAATCTGTGGCCTTGAGTGCTGATGGACATACCCTCGTCAGTGGGAGCGGGGATAAAACCATCAAGCTCTGGGATGCGCATACCGGGAAATTGCTACGTACCCTCAGCGGGCATACATCGGGAGTTACTTCGGTAGCGCTGAGTGCCGACGGACAAATGCTGGTCAGTGGGAGTTGGGATCAGACCATCAGACTATGGAACACGCATACAGGGGAGCTCCTGCACACTCCGATCGGCCATACACAGGGAGTTGCCTCAGTGGCACTGAGCGTCGATGGACAAATGCTGGTCAGTGGTGGCTACGATACTACGATCAAGGTGTGGCATCTGCCTAGCGGCCAAGAACTATACACCCTCACCGGGCATAAAGCCGCCGTTTACTCCCTTGCCCTGAGCACTGATGGACATACCCTCGTCAGTGGGAGTGAGGATCAGACCATCAAGGTGTGGGATGTGCGCATCGGCGAACTCCTGCACACTTTGATTGGCCATACAGACGATGTTAAATCTGTAGCCTTGAGTGCTGATGGACACACCCTCCTGAGTGGGAGTTGGGATCAGATCAAGGTGTGGGATGTGCGCACCGGGAAACTCCTACACACCATTGGCTGGCATACAGGCAACGTTCGATCCGTGGCCTTGAGTGCCAATGGGCGGACTCTCGTCAGCGGGAGTGAGGATCGGATCAAGCTGTGGGATGTGCGCACCGGCGAACTTCTGCACACTTTGATTGGACATACAAAGCAAGTTACCTCGGTGGCGCTCAGTGCAGATGGACACACTCTCCTGAGTGGGAGTTGGGATCAGACCATTAAGCTATGGGACGTGCGCACCGGGGAACTCCTACGCACCCTCTCCGGACATACAAGCTTTGTTAACTCGGTGGCTCTGAGCGCCAATGGACATATTGCTGCTAGTTGCAGCTATGAGACCATCAGGCTGTGGAACACGCGCACAGGGGAGCTCCTGCGCACCCTCTCCGGACATACAGGTAGCGTTCGATCCATGGCCTTGACTGCTGATGGGCAAATGTTGGCCAGTGGGAGTGAGGATCAAACCATCAAGCTGTGGGATGTGCGCACCGGCGAACTTCTGCACACTTTGATTGGACATACAAAGCAAGTTACCTCGGTAGCGCTGAGCGCCGACGGACAAACGCTGGTTAGTGGGAGTGAGGATCAAACCATCAAGCTGTGGGACATGCGCGCCGGGAAATTGCTGACTCTCAGATTGACTTCAACGGACATAGAAGAAACACTCAACTTAGCACAAACAATTATAACTACTACTTTGGATTTCGATGCAAACTTTACATCGCAGGCCAGGAAAGTTTTGCGTCTTGCTCAGGAAGAAGCGCGACGCTTGCAGCGCAGATATATAGGCACTGGGCATCTTTTGTTAGGGTTGGTGTGTGAGGAGAATAGCATTGCGGCTTGGGTGCTGAAGGGCCTCGGTATCGAACTCGACAAAGTACGTAGTGCCGTTGAAGCCACGATTGATCCTGATGAGGCTAGTATTCCGATCAGCTTCATCCTAGGCCTTAGGCGGACAATTAAGCTAGCCGTTGACGAGGCTCATTACTTGAACCACACCTATGTAGGAACCGAGCACCTGCTGTTCGGTCTGGTGCTTGAAGGCGAAGGCATCGCTGCAGCAGTGCTTGAGAACATGGGTGCCCATTTAGAGCAAGTGCGAACGCAAACCCTCCAGCTACTCAATCAAACCAGCAGTACCAGTATATCTTTCTCTCATCCTTCTACAGACAGTCATACAGCCTCGACTGGCAGGGATCTTAAAACAAAGAAACAGTGGCTGGAGGAGGGTGTTACCCACTACCGTGCCAATCATTATACTGAAGCGTTAACTGCTTTCGAGGAAGCCCTTCTCTGCGATCCTGACGATGCCACAGTTCATAATAGCAAGGGACAAGCACTTCATCGGCTTAATCGCTTCGAGGAAGTCCTGGCTGCTTACGAGCAGGCTGCTCTTCTTGATCCTAACTTCGCTGAAGCCTACACCGGTAAGGGGAACACGCTCGCAAGCCTCAACCGCTATGAGGAGGCTTTGAAGTCCTTTGAGCAAGCGATTCAACTTGATCTTCGCTATGGTGATGCCTATGTTGGCAGGGGATTGATACTTGATATTTTCAATCGTAAAGAGGAGGCACAGATCGCCTATAAACAGGCCATTGAAGCTTATGAGTGGAGTATACAACGCGACCCAAATGATGCCCATGCTTATAGAGGTAAGGGAGATGCTCTCCTTGAACTGAAGAGCTATGAGGAAGCCTTGAAGTCCTTTGAGCAAGCAATTCAACTCGCCCCCAACTCTGCACTCGCTTACACAGGGAAAGGAAATGTCCTCCGCGAACTTGAGTCTTACGAGGAGGCCTTTAGCGCTTGTGAGCAGGCGACCCGCCTTGATCCCAACTGTACTGCTGCTTGGCAGAGCAAAGGCCGCGTTCTTTGGAGACTTAAGCATTATGAAGGAGCCATTGGGGCTTGTGAGCGGGCGATTCAACTTGATCCCAACTTCGTTGACGCTTACAATATTACGAGCCTCGCACTTTCTGCCCTCGAGCGCCCTGAAGAGGCACTGGCTGCCTATGAACAGGCCATTCGACTACAGCCCACTGATGTCTTTCTAAACTGCAACAAAGGGATCTTTCTCTACGAACTCCGACGTTACGAGGAGGCCCTGGCTACTTTCGAGCTGGTCACTCGCCTCGATCCCAGCTATGCTGATGCCCACTACGATAAAGGCTGTACACTCTCTGCTCTCAATCGCTACGAGGAGGCCCTGGTTGCCTATGAGCAGGCAATGAAACTTGATCCGAAATATACTCAGGCATATAATGATGCCATTAAGCGGCTCGAGACCCTGGTGGCTTCTGAAAAGGAATCAGAAGTAATGGAGAGTCCAACTTCTCCCGCAATTGCTATGGTTCTAAGCCCGGACGGGCAAATGCTCGTTTGTGGTTATGTCAATGGAACGATCAAGCTGTGGGATATACCCAGCGGCAATGAACTCCGCATACTTTCAGGCCATACAGATAGGATTAACTGCCTGATAATCAGCCCGGACGGGCAAGCCCTTTTCAGCGGGAGTTCCGACAAAACGATCAAGCTGTGGGATATACCCAGCGGCAATGAACTCCGCACGTTTTCCGGCCATGAACATGCGGTTCTCAGTCTGGCGATTAGCAGCGACGGACAAACGCTCACTAGTGCTGATCTCGACGGAACGATCAAGCTGTGGGACCTATCAAGCGGCAATGAACTCCGCACGCTCGACCGCCCTATTTTCACCAGTCCTGCTTTCAATGATTTGGAGGAAGAACTTGTCCCGCTGCCCCTGCCAGAAGAGTGGAGTGAAGATAGCTGATATCACCGATAGGGGGTAAGTTCTATTGACTCCATCAGAGTTCCAACAGTGGTGCGAGGCCCTTCATCTTCCGACTGAGACGGTCGATCTGATCGCTCGCATTCGCTTTTCGCCTCCGGCGCGTCGCGTGCAAGGGCGATCAGGCAATGTGTGTGGGACGTACCCTTCACGCAAGATGGGCGTAACGATCCAGTTCGAGAGCCATACCGTCGAACTGGGCGCGATCTACTTGATGGAACACGACGGGAAGGTCCTCGAGTTCTACGATCAGCCGCCCTCCTTCAAGCTCAGCTATCAAACGCCTTCCGGGCGCAAGACGACGCCTTTTCATACGCCTGATTTCTTTGTCTTGCGCCGAGACCAGGCCGGCTGGGAGGAATGGAAGACGGAAGAGCACCTCCACAAGCTGGCCGAAAAACAACCGTTTCGCTATCAGCACCGCGATGGGCAGTGGCACTATCCGCCCGGAGAAGAGTACGCAAGCGCTTTCGGCCTCTCGTACCAGGTGCGTTCTTCCGCAGAATTACCTCGCACCTTCATTGACAATCTCGATTTTCTCGAAGATTATCTCATCGTTGTACCCCGTCTCCCGGAGGAGATCGTCGCACGTATCCAGGCGCATGTTCGCGCGGCACCAGGTATCTTGCTCACGGCACTGCTTGCAGAAGCAGGGGGCGTGCGCGCCAATGATGTGTATGCGCTCATTGCCTTGGATCACCTCTTCGTGGATCTGCATGCCGCTCCGCTCGGCGATCACTTCCGTACGCGATTGTACCTGGATCAGGCCCAGGCCGCGGCTCATGCGGCACTTGGCCCGCTTCCTTCGTCTTTCCTGCGAGAGGGGTTCGCAGCTCCCTCCGCTGCCACGCTCTCGACCAACACGCGCTTGCTCTGGGATGGGCGAGTGTGGACGCTGGTCAATCTAGGGGAAACAACCACGACGCTCCTACCAGAAGTGGGCGAACCCATGCAACTTGCCTCCTCGTTTTTCCTGCGGCTGCTCGAATCGCGCGCGGTCCTCATTCCCACACGCGATCAAGCCATACAAACCGCTCTTGAGGTCCAAGAGCGGATGGCGGAAGCCAGTCCCGCTGATCTGCATACCGCCAACGAGCGCTTTCGGTACGTCTGTGCCTACCTCGAGCGCGACGAAGAGCAGGTACGCTCCGCTCCTGTCACCGAACGGACGCTTCGCCGCTGGGCACGCGCCTTTCAGGAAGCACAGGTAAGCTTCGGAAGTGGGTATGTCGGGCTGTTACCACGCACCGCCCGGCGAGGCAATCGGCAGCCCAAAGCACCAGAGGACTCGCGTACTCTGCTCGACACCTTCATTGCCGAGCATTTTGAAACACCACGGAAGACGCCGGCCTGGGAGGTCTATCTCGCGTATCAGCGGGAGTGTCAAGCCAAACACATCATCCCGCTTTCCGCCCGGACCTTCTACCGGCATATCAAACAACGTGCCGGCTATGAACAAACGAAAAAACGCCAGGGAGCCAAAGCCGCCTACCAGAAAGAACCCTGGCATTGGGAATTGACGCAACTTACCCCACGACATGGCAATCGTCCATTTGCCGTCGTTCACCTCGATCACACGGAGTTGGATGTGGTTCTGGTCTCGTCAGTGACCGGGAAACTGCTGGGCAAGCCATGGGTGACGTTCCTGGTCGATGCGTTTTCCCGTCGCCTGCTCGCCGTCTATCTGACCTTTGATCGGCCCAGCTATCGCTCCTGTATGATGGCGCTGCGCATTTGCGTGAAACGCTTCGGACGCTTTCCCCACACCCTCATTGTGGATGGAGGCAAGGAGTTTCACAGCGAGTATTTTGAGGCGTTGGTTGCTCGTTACTCTGGCCTCAAGAAAACACGACCAGGCGCAAAACCGAGGTTTGGTTCGGTCGTTGAGCGGCTCTTTGGCACCGCCAACACGGAATTTGTGTACACCTTGCTGGGCAATACCCAGGCAGCCAAACGTCTACGCCAGATGACGAAAGACGTCGATCCCAGGCGGCAAGCGATCTGGACCCTGGGAGATCTCTACGCCTTCCTCTGCGAATGGGCCTACGAGGTCTACGATCAGATGGAGCATCCGGCACTTGGTCAAAGCCCACGAGATGCCTTCCTGCAAGGATTGATCCACACAGGAGAGCGAGAACATCTGACCATCGCATATGATGACGAGTTTCTCATGGAAAGCAGCCCCACCACCCGCAAGGGTACGGCGAAGGTCGAGCCGGGGCGTGGGATCAAGATTCATGGGATCTACTACTCTGCCGCGCCGTTACGCCAGCCCGATGTGGAGGGCAGTTCTGTCAAGGTGCGCTACGATCCCTTTGATATTGGCATGGCCTACGCCTACGTGCGGCGCCGCTGGGTCCGCTGTGTCTCGCAGTATCACGCCCAGCTTTCTGGCCACACCGAAAAGGAGCTCCTGCTGGCCTCCAAAGAAATCCGGCGGCAGCACCAGCTTCACACCGCCAGCGCTGCAGTCACTGCCCGGCGCCTGGCTGATTTTCTGGCGAAAGCGTCCGCCCATGAAGCCATCCGGCAGCAGCGCTTGCTTGACCTGGAGGCGAGAGCCGTGCTGGAGGCGATCGCGGGGGAACCTCTGACTGAAGCAGGGAACCAGGCTCCCCTACAGAGTGGACTGGAAACGGCGGAAGTACGTGTGCCTCCGCTTGCTCCTGTCGATATCGCCACCTTACCGGTCTTTGAGGAGTATCGATGATGGAACAGACACCACAGCTTGTGGTCGCGCCACGCCAGCTTTCTGCTGAAGCTGCGGCCCGTCTCAAACAGTTCAAAGAATATGCCGTCTTGCATCCCCAGCTGGCCCAAGTAGATCAACAACTCACCCGCGCCATCGAAGAGCCTGCGGGCTTTGCGTATGTGCTGCTCTTTGGTCCAAGTGGGGTGGGCAAAACGACGATCCTGCGGCAAATCGAGCGGCGCTACCGGGAGATGGCGGTCTCTTTCGCTCACCTCAGCCAGCCTCCCTCCGTTCCACTGCTAGTCATGGAAACCCGGCCACCGGATGGGCTGGCGTTCAATCGGGCCGACTATTATCGCACAGCACTCAAGCAGCTTGGGGAATACACCTACGAACGGCGCACCATCGTCGATATCGATGCCGAGACGACCTGGGAGCAGAAAAAAGGGCGCGGGGGAAGTGCCAGAGGAAAGGCTGCCCTGTTCAATGATGCCCCGGAGCTCCGTCGTGCCTTGGAGGAAACGCTCTCGCGACGAGGCGTCCAGGCCGTGCTGCTGGATGAAGCGCAGCATCTACTGAAGATATCCAGCGGGGTCCGGCTCATTGACCAGCTGGATTGGCTGAAAAGTATGACGAATGTGACCGGAGTAGTCCACGTGCTGATCGGGACCTATGAACTCCTGGTCCTGCGCCATCTGAATGGACAAGCGGCGCGCCGCGGCTTGGAGATCCATTTCCCGCGCTACCAGTTCCAGCATGAGCCAGATCAGCGGGCCTTTCAAGGGGTGCTGCTGACTCTGCTGCAACAGGTGCCGCTGGAGGTCGATCGCGAGGCGCTGTTGCAGCAGTGGCCATATTTCTATGAGCGCAGTATTGGCTGTGTTGGCGTCTTGAAAGACTGGCTGGTGCGCGCGGTTGCGGCAACGCTCGCTGATGGTCAGTCCGTTTTGACCTTAGCGCGACTTCAGGAGTATGCACTGCCCGAGGCGCAATGTGAGAGCATGGCGATGGAGGCGGCTGTAGGGGAACAGGAGCTGCATTACACGGCCAGTCGGCGGGAGCATTTATGGAACCTGCTCGGGATGAGTGCTGCCACAGAAAGGAAACTGGATTCGAAAGCCTCACCAGAGACTCATGCCACCGGGGCGGCAGCCGAGACCGAGGAATCACCTCCGCAGAAGAGAACGCCCCGTCGTGTAGGTGAGCGATCCCCTGGGCGCGATCGGGTAGGACCGACGGAGCAGACCGTGGAAAAGCCAGAGAAATGCGCATTTTCGGGGGCAGTCGAGAATCTTTCCCCTGCCCAGCTCACACAAGCCGCGCTTGCAAAGCTCCAGTGCCCAGAGTGCGGTGCCATCTGGACCGCTCGCGTTCGCGGAGAGACAGTCTCATTTCCTCCTCATCCGCCACGTACCAACAAGCGAACACAAGTCGTCTCCTGCTGGATCAGGCAGGGAGCAACCTGGACGCCCTCCAGCAAGAGCGTGTAGCTCAGTTGGTTCTCTTGTACTCAAGCACATCTATTTATCTATCATGACTGATTTGAGAAAATGAGGCGATGTTAAGGAAGTAAAGTATCGTGAAGCGAAGAAAGATCATTATTCTCACCATTATCAGTGGGTTACTCTCTGCATCAGGAGGTATTTTGGGCAATATTGCAGCGAGTACACCCCTTCCTCCACTTGTCGCGCCCTATCTTCGCTTCGCCTGGCTTGCGTTCGGAGTCGTAACCATTCTTGGTATTGGTATCGCTGTCTGGCAAACCCTCCAAGAGAAAAGTGCGGATCTCTCTCCACCTACGCGGGAGAAACAGTATCGCCAGCGTATGCTGGAGAGAATGCGGGCTATATGGATCACTGGGGTACTCAAGCGGTCTCTTCACGGCGCGGCTCTTATCACTTTAGGGCTTAATGAGCAGCAAGATGCCATTGCTGATCCTTGGAGATTCGCCTTCCGACAGCTAGGTCAGCCTGAACGCCACTTGCCACCCGGCACCCGCATCACAGATGTCTACGACTCAGCGGGGGAAGAACTGCTCATTCTTGGAGAGCCTGGCTCTGGAAAGACAACACTGTTGTTAGAATTGACGCGTGACCTGCTGAACCGTGCTAGCGACGATGAGGACTACCCAATTCCCGTAATATTCCACCTTTCATCATGGGCCGTTAAGCAGAGTCCTTTTACGGAATGGCTTATCGAAGAGCTGCATACCAAGTACCGAGTACCACGGTCGATTGGCCAACCATGGGTAGAAAGTGATCAGATACTACCACTGCTCGATGGATTGGATGAGGTTGCTGAGAAAGCCCGCGCTGCCTGCGTGGATGCTATCAACAACTACCGGAAAGAACATGGCTTACTTCCTATTGTGCTTTGCAGTCGGAGCATCGAATACAACGACATCATCAAAACCGGACACCGGCTACAGCTCCACAGTGCCATCGCTGTGCTGCCGCTCACTGAAGAGCAGATTGATGATTACCTGTCGAGCGCGGGTGGACAATTAGCAGCGATACGTGTAGCGCTGCGTGAAGATAGGGTATTGCAGGAGCTAGTTACCACACCTCTCATGCTTAGTGTGTTAACATTGACTTATCGGGGGAAGTCAGTCGAAGATCTGCGCATGGAGGGTTCCCTTGAAACAAGGAGAGGAGAAATCTTTGCGACGTATGTTCAGCGCATGCTACAGTGGCGAGAGACCTCTACCCGTTATTCGCCACAACAAATCGTTCATTGGCTTACATGGTTGGCGAGACAGCTGATACAGCATAATCAGACAGCACTCTATCCTGACATGATACAGCCCGATTGGCTTCCACAGTCATCTACCTTGTCGTGGATTTTCAAGTGGGTATTTCGTCTTTCGAGTGGTCTGCTCTTCGCGCTTCTCTTCGTGTTGCTTAGCGTGCCGCTCTTCGAGGCACTCGGCAAATTGCCCATCGGGCTAGCAAGCGCTTTGCTTTTCGGCCTACTTTTTGGAGTGCTCCTCGAGCCGCTCTTCAATCTACTCTATGTGTTGAACTTTCTGCTGTTCAGCAAGCAGGGCAGTTCACCATTTGGCGAGCAGAGCAACTTGCGGCTTCGCGTCTCAGGTGATGTACTAGTTGGCAGGCTGCTCAGTATACCCCTCTTTGCACTGCTCGGCGTGTTAGGTGCAGTGCGAGGCGGTATGCTGCTCTCCAAACTGCTAGACAACGTTTTGCTCGGCGTCCTACTTGGATTTCTCCTCGCGCTGCTCGGTGTACTGGGTGGATTCCTACTCGGTGTGCTGCTCGGCAAACTGTTTGGAAAGCTGCTGATATTGTTAGTTGGCGGGTTGATGGTCACCGGGCTGTTCATCAACCTGCTGCTCTTAGCACCGCTCGGCAGGTTTCTCTTCGGGATACTTGGCAGTGGTCTGCTCGTTGAGGACATCAGCATCAAATGGTTCACTAAGCTTGGTGGTGGTCTGTTCGGCGTCCTGTTCGTCGGGCTATTATTCGGCGTGGGCAGTGGCCTGCTCTTCGGATTAGGAAGTGGATTCCTGTTCGGCGTGGGCAGTGGTTTGCTCTTCGGGCTAATCCTTAGCGGACTAATATTTCTACGGTACTATATCCTCCGCTTCGTGTTATGGCGGGCTGGTCATACCCCTTTCAGGTACGTTCGTTTCCTTGATTATGCCGCCGATCGTGTCTTGCTCCACAGGATTGACGATGGCTATGGCTACATCTTTATCCACCGCTTAATGCAAGACTACTTTGCCTCTCTGGAACCGGAGCCAACTCCTTCGCAGGAGACATCGCAAACACAGGAGACATCATCAGCGCCCCAATAACTCGAATCGAGCTTCATTTGGACGAACTCATTCCTCAATATTTTACCATAAAATGTCCAACAGTTTTTTGAACCATATAGCGTCCTTTGAGGACAAGTATCCTGGCAAATCACACACTGCACCGGGCACTTTTTCTTGGCCATGGCGGTGAAAAAGAGTCCTCTACGACTGGTGCAAAATACCTCCTCAGCTCAGCAACATGCCAAAATACCCCCTCCGAGGGGTGATGAGGGAGACAGAGCGCTTCGATAGAGGGTTTCTTCCGAAAATAGCGACAGAAGGAAGCGACCGTACTATAGTGTCATTTTCATCCGCATGGATGTCGCATCGCGACACGGCGCTTCCTGCGAGATGCTTCGCTGGAGAGAGTTGACCCATACCGGGGGACAACAACGATTACGACAAAACTGGGCCATTTGACATAATACTCACCTGTTTGCCTCTCCTATCGTACCTCATGCAGATTTTGAGCAGTTCTGAGACACATTTTTTCACAATGGTTGAGCAAGATATCGCACCTAATCGGCTTTCCCTCCAAGCTTCTAGGATTCGACAATCTATGGTAATATCAGCCACAGTAAAGAACGGCATAACAAAACTCGACTATCGTCGCAGATAAACCATGTGGGTAGGAGAACGTATGTCCCAACAAAATAGCCCCCTCTCAAAGAGCGATTTTGATGCGTGTAACTGGCAAAAGGTCATTGAGCAATGCGACCAAAAAGAATGCCGGAAATATACAGGTCTTTTCTTTATTGAAGCAGAAAAAGCTGAACAAGCAGCAGACGCCAAAGCACAAGAAATTTTTACCCTCCTGGGTGGCATTGCTTCTCTTTACTTCAAATTAGACAACGATCAAGATCCCTTTGGGCCGATGTTCGTATTGGACGGGCGTCGTAGTTTCATTGTGGATGATCTCACCGACGAACACACGCAGGTATTGACGGAAGTTGTTTCAGAAGTAGCTGATCCGGAAATGCGAGCGAGAGTTGCCGACGTTCTCTATATTAAGACACGAAATACCTCTTTCGCTGGTCGAGCTATAGATGCATATCTGGCATCTGCCGCTACGTTAATGCATCCTGAACATTGGGTATCAACCGAAGAACGAATTGAGCGTGCGCTTCAGCTTGCAGCAAGGATCGGGAGGAATAATCGTGACTACTTTCCAAGAACCATCCAAGTTATCGAGGAGCTTCTTGGAAAGTATGGAGAGGAAGATGCAACGCTCTTTTCCGCCAGATTAATGGGATTGCTGATAGAGCAACGCCAAGGCGAGCCAGAGCATTATGCGAGCCTTGCTGAGAAGGCCGCAAAGCGGGCAGAAACGGAGCATGATTGGCACCGGGCACAAGAATATTGGGAGATCTGGGGAAAGTGGCAGAAGCTCCGCAAAGTTCCTGGCTGGAAAGATGCGACTCTAAAAGCACAGGCAGAAGCCTTCATCAAGGAAGCCGAAGCTGCTGCGCAAGCATCGCCTCCGAACTATACGGTTGCAGCTCGAGCAAGCAAGAACGGGAGCGAATCCAGCAACTGAATCCCATTTTTCGCGACTATCAAGAAGAGGCTCGTGCTGAGATGGGAAGAATCGAAATTCCGTTTGATGTCACCGATGAGCAAGAAAAGGCAAGAGCGCAGGTGAGAGGAAAGAAATTTCTTCAAGCGCTCTTCGATCTGGCTTATATTGGCTCCTCTCCTCGCGTTAAGGACTTGAGAAAGCGGGTGATAGAGAACGCAAAACAAGCGCCCCTTTCTGCTTTCACCTCCATAGAGGTCAAGGATAATACGGGAAAAACAGTGGGACGGAGACCTCCCATACTCTCCAATGAGGCAGACGAGGCTGAACAAGCTATCCGCGCCGAAATGTTTCGTTTAGCCACCTGGTATCAGTTGCTTCATGCAATAAACTGGGTGGAAGCGGCCCGCCAGCAAATTTGTTTAGAGCACAATATCCGCGTCCATGACCTGCTTCCGCTCGTATCCAACAATCCTTTTGTCCCTCCCGGGCGAGAGATGATTTATGCTCGTGGATTTCATGCAGGGCTGACCGGAGACACCCTTGTAGCTGCTCACCTGCTTATTCCTCAGCTAGAGAACTCAATCCGCTCTCTTCTGATCAGACAAGGTTGTATCACCTCACAATTGGATAAAGAGAGCATTCAGGATGAGTTTCCCCTCAATAAAATACTCCATCACTATCAAGATGAGTTAAAGAGCGTGTTTAGCGAAGATATCGTGTTCGATCTGCAAGGGCTATTAGTGGAGCGTTTTGGTTCAAATCTGAGAAATGAAGGGTCACATGGACTTATGGATTATGAGGAGTTCCTTGCTCCGCAAACCATTTACCTCTGGTGGTTAGCGCTGAGACTTTGCTGCACGATGGTACTCCCAAAAATGCCTCAAGCCAAGGAAGACCACCAGGAAGAGCAGGAAAATGTCGAAAGCTCAACCTGATTTTTCTCGCCTGAAATCCTGCTGAACGCTTGTAGGGGTACGACAACGGCTCATACAAAACTAGTCTATCGCAGCTAACCGCCCCAGCCTGTTGAAAAACATTTGCTGAGCTTCTAAAAGAACACATGAGCTTGAACGCACAAAGCGTTTTCTCGAACTGTGAAATACCAGCAATAGAGAGAATAAGAAAGGAAAACAGTGAGAGAAAATAAAAATGATAATGCATGAAAAGAGGAATAAACGACAGTAACGACTTTTACCGGAGAAAATCGGCTTTTCTGGGCCTCAAAGAACGTCTGGGCGACCTTCCAAGAAGCGAGCAATGCCACAGCAGCGCTGGCTCTCTGGTTTTTCAGGGGAACATTTCTTGGTAACAGCTCTGCTTGCGAACTTTCAGGAGGTATCAGAGCCACCGCCTGGGCAGGGAAGGGACGCCGTCCCCATCCTCGCTTTTGGAGCAAGCGTTTGAGATTCTGACCGGAGGCAACCACCAAGGCTTCGCAGTTGACTCGCCAGAGTTGCCGAAGACGAAATCGCCGCATTCCATGCCATTGCTTGGCTTCCGCAAAGAGCGGCTCCACCCAGACTTTCCGCTTGCCCATCGCTTTCTCATACGCTGCTGTTTGGTGATAGGCACGCACACGCTCGCTGTAATGTTCCCGCAGGTTGCGGTGGATCAGCCGTCCCCGAGAACTCGTCGTGCATTGGCTTTTCAGAGGACATTGATCACAGATGTTTGCATCTGCTCGGTAGACGCGTACATTGATTGCATGTCGTGTATAGTAGTAGGTGAGTTCTTTCCCTTGTGGGCAGGTATAGAGGTCTTTTTCCGCGTCATAGAGAAATTGATCTATTCCCAACAACGAATTGCGTTCGCCTGGCTCCGCGAGCGGCATATAGGCGCGGATGTGAGCATCCTCGACGCCCTGAATAATATCAAGGGTTCCATACGTTGTATCCCCGGTTACTTGATGAGGGCGAAGCTTCCAGCGAAACTGTGTGCGCCAGAGCAAATCGAGCATTGGTTGGTTCTCCATCACCTCCGAAGGCGTTACCAGAACGTTGAGAATGATCCGCTTTTTGCCTCCATCCACGACATAATGCGTATGATATCCCAAATGAAACCCATGCCCTTTGGTAGGCATGATCGTTGCATCGGGATCGGTCGTGCTCACGCGGTAATCAGCCACCCGCCGATAACTGCCATGCGTCTCTTCACGGTTGGGCTGTCCCCCTTCTTCGATCCAGTCATGTCGCTGAGCGTTGATAGCAGCGAGTTCTTCTTGCTGAGTTTCCGACAACGTTGTTGGCAGCAAAGGTGGTGCTGGTTCCTCCGGAGCAGTTTCTAGTCCCACCTGAGAGCACGCCTCTTCCCTTTCTTCCGCAAATACGTGCGCTAAATGGGCTTCAACGGCAAAACGGGGTTTGACGGACTCCATGGAAGCATTGGCTTCCACTTTGGTCGCATCGAAATACAGATCCTTCCCCCAGATCAGTTTTGCCTTTTGACACTGCTCGATAATAGCCTCGAAGAAGCGACGAAACACGCTCAGGCCATAACGGGTGCGGATCTTGCTAAGGGTAGAATGATCGGGGAGTGGTTCATCCAAATCGTATCCGACATACCACCGCACGCTCAACCGATCCGCAACCTGGTGCATCAGCAAGCGCTCAGAGCGGATATCTTCAAAAAACATGACCAGTTGCAGTTTAAAAAACACGACTGGATCAATGGATGGTCGTCCGGCAACCGAATAGCACTCACGCACCAGATCGTAGATAAACGAGAGATCGAGAACCTTTTGCAGATGGCGATAGAAGTGATCCTGGGGAACGAGTTCCTCCAGAGACACCGCCACTAATGGGGCAAACGCCCGCCCTTTGAGACCCATCATGATTGGCGTTCCTCCTTGCACTCCATTACACAGCGTTTCTCTCTCTTTTGTCAACTCTCGCCACTTGTTTTTTGCTTTTTTATCCTATTGCTTGTTTTGCCTGTTTTTCTCTCAGAGAAAAACGCAAGCTGTTAATCTCATGCATTCCCTTGAAAGCTCAGCAAGGAGTTTTTCAACAGGCTGCGCCCATTAGGTGCGATACCTTGCTCAATCACAAAAAAAAACATCATTTGAGAGCCTGACCAAGTAGCCATTTTTCCGCGTTAGTACGATAGGAGATGCGAACAGATGGGCATTATGTCAAATGGCTCAATTTTGATGTGATCCTTGTTGAACCCCTAACATCCGTCTTTCCGAAAAAAGAAACCCGACGCCTTTTGCGGAAGCCGGGTTTCTGGCATAGAGCTAACAAACACTACTTGTTGTCGGCCTTGCGTTCGATATCTGGCTTCATGACCTGCTGAATGGTTCCCTGGTTACTGCCCCCCTTCTGAATGAGCGCACCCCATTCTGGATCAAATGGCTCGCCGGTGAGTGGTGAGATCGGCAATGGAGGCGTGGCCGCTTGCTGTGGCACAGGATTCGCAGGCGGTGCTGACGCGCCAGGGTCGGGCGTGGCCGACACTGGCTGTTGTTGTGATGATGGTTGTGACTGATCAGACATCATATCCTCCTTAACAGACGGTTTGATATACCAAAAGAAGAACGAGAGCGGCAATCTCTCCCAGCAGGAGGCGCACCGCCCATTGTATCCTGTCTGCTTTCATGTCCAGGGTTCCCTCATTCTCCTTTGAGAAGTGAGCCATCGCGCGACTCAGCTCGAGTTTGAGTTCCCGCTCTGACTTGTTCATGCTCTTCAAGGCTTTCACGGGGTCAGGAACGGTCCAGTATCCACGAATACGAGAAGCCTGGAGGGCGAAAATCATCGAGAGGACATAGCAAAGAAGAAACGGGACATAAGGCAAAGCTAGCCTCACCATGATCGGCCAGTGATGGAGCCAGAGCGGGATGAGCAATGAACAATTTCCTACAGGATGATGCTGGACCAGGAATGCGAAACCGACCATCGTCGTTCCTCCGATCAAGACACCAGACGCTTTCGTATCCTGCTGATCTGCTACCTGATGCTGCATGGTTAGGTGTTCACGGATGAGCGTGAACATCAGTTCTCGCCCGGGTAAGGGGTCAGGTGGATCGGCAGGCGCGTTCGGTGACACTTGTCCCGTTGAAACTGGCGCTGGCAGCGTTGGTCTATGTGAGAAGAGACGAAATCTTCCCTGGCGAGCGGATGTGAACAAGCGATTCATAGACTTGAGTATAGCAACTCTTCTGGCTCTTGTCTACTGGTCTAATCTCACTATCTCACTATCTCACTGCGGAAATCAACGGATATATCATGTTCCCCATCAACAAGTCTAGCCGAACAGTTCCTACTTGTAGAGAAGTTGTGATACACTGTGATTTTCAAGGGCGTAACAACAAAAAATACCGGTGCAAAACATCACCACATCCAGTGCAATGCAAAGTCACTCGTTACAACTTCTTCGATGTCATGAGTAGGCGCCTTTGATATTCGCCAGGAGAACAGAGGCTACCTACCGTGATCTCCTATGCACATCCACTCGAAATCTCCTCCAAAGCCACAGAACGCATGTGCAGAACTGGAAAAGAGATGCGTGGATTGAACCCCTCCATCGGTGAGCAGAAAGATTGAGTCTGTTCGCCTCGTTCTGCCTCTCCTTGAGCGCTCGCGCGCAAACCAACCACGTGCATCTCACGGTAAGGAGTGCTGTTGCGATCGTCTTATGCCGTGCTGCTTATGTGCGCGGTCCAACACGTTGCAAGCCCGTGTTGCTCTTGGAGCTTGCCAACACGAGGAGAGAATGGATCGGAGAGGCAGCAGGCAGAAACAGCGCATGACGTTCTCTTGCATCGACCCGAAAAACAAGGAGTGAACACAAGCTCCGTAATGCTGCTTCCTCTCTGCTTGTTTACGCTGCTCCTGGCACGCAGGAGCAGCGTTTTTCCCGTCGCTCCTTGCTGCCAACGCTTCATAAAAAACTGGTAAGAAATGAAGCACGATTCGTAAAAATGCTGCAAAAACGCCTGAGCGAGCAGGTAAACGCCACCGTGCTACTATTGCCCGTGGGTGCTGGGCATAGGACGAAAACAGAGAAAAAGCAGGCACGGGCGCAGCAAGAGCAGCGCCGTAGGGAGCGGGAAGATACCTATGGGACACTACGACGAAAGAGATGAAGGATGAGCGCGTTTGTGATAGTCATCGATGACTCGCCGACCATTCGTAAAATTCTAGAAACCTGCCTGCACCGGGAAGGGTACGAGGTCAAGAGCTTCCAGGATGGGGTAGAGGCGTTACACTGGTGTGGCGCGCCAGAGGCGCGTATTCCCGCGCTCGTCCTGGTCGATGTGGGCCTCCCGAAACTGGACGGCTATGACGTCATCCGGCACCTCAAAGCGAGACCGGCCTTGGCGCAGACGGTCTTTGTCATTATCTCGCGGCGCGATGGGGTCCTTGATCGTCTCAAAGGGAGGCTGGCTGGGGCACACGCCTATCTAACGAAGCCCTTTAAAACAGATGAGGTTGTTGCTATGGTCCAGGCACATCTTGGTAGCCTTGCTGCGGAAAAACCTGCTGGTTGGAAGTAGGAGACGGCATGCATACAGTGAGCATCCAACCTATGGCTTCCGAGTGTTTGAAGCACCTTGAAACCAGGGGGAGCAATGATGAGTGCGGTTCCCTTGTGACGAGTAACACGATCGCGCCTGAGCGTTAAGGTGGTTACTCTTTCCAAGTGGGAACGCTATCGACTTCATCCCATGCGAGCTTATACGGCGCAGACTGTGAGCGCATCGAGGGCAGATGCCGCGCCGATAACCTTTCAGCAGGGGCGGAGTCGCATTCCTCCTTCTATGACCATAGTCTGGCGCGCGCGTCTGCTCAAGCCTTACGCCTCGAGGAAGTCATTATGCGGAGAAAGTAGATGAAGCGCGCAATCAACTGATATGAGGAGGAATGCTTGCGCAGGAGTTTTGTAGGCTTTGATCGTTTACAGCACCTGGAGTGCCAGCCACAATGGTGGCTGCATATTCCGAGACCGGGCGGAGGCAGCGACACAGGGTAATAGGAAAAGGAAGGATTGGCTATGCATCTCTCGCAACTCTTCCGGCGCAGGCGTAACGCGGCGTCTGCAACGTCGGCGTGGCAACCGGGTATCCCTGTGAGGATGCATGTACCTGCACCTGACGCCTATCTCCTTCCCAGGGACGCGAGGGAAATCCACCGGCTCGACTTTCAGCATTATCTCTTACGCCAGGTACTCAAAGGCAACTATGTGACCCCTCTCGACCATACAGTGATCACCTCAATGGTGGATATCGGGTGCGGGACAGGCCGCTGGGCGCAGGAGATGGCCCTGGCGTTTTCCCTGGCAGAGGTTGTTGGTTTTGATCTGGCACAGGAATATCAGGTCGCATTACCAGGGATTGGTGGCAATTATCGCTTCCAGCAGGGCAACCTGCTCGATGGCTTACCGTTTCCGGATCAGCGCTTTGATTTTACACATCAGCGGTTGCTTGTTGCCGCAATCCCCGCGGCATCGTGGCCCTTTGTGGTGGCGGAACTCGTGCGGGTGACGCGCTACGGAGGGTGGATCGAGTTGGTGGAAGCCAGCGATAGCTATATGCAGACCGGACCGCTTACGACGCGCTTTCTCTCCTGGTGGACCGCTGTCAGCCATATTCGCGGTTTCGACGCCTCGCTGGTCAGGCACCTTGGGGAGGGCTTGCAACACGCTGGGCTGCATCATATCCATACGCGCACGGTTGAGCTGCCGGTTGGTCCGTGGATGCGGGGGAGGCAACGAGAAGGATTGCTGCTGCAACAGAATATGCTGGCGGGGTTGAGTGGGCTCAAAGACTTGTTCTGCTCAACGCTGTCTCTCGCTCCGGGAGCATTTGATCAGGTACTGGCAGGACTGCCACAGGAATGGGCTGATTATCGTACCCGATACCACATATTCATAGCATATGGGCAACGATAAGTCGGGAGCACGTGTTTGTCTCTCATCGCCAGGAAAGGCCGACAGGCCATCACTTAAGAATGCCTGGGAAAGAAGACTATGAGTGAAATGAACGTTGTATGCCCACGCGAAGGGTTGGAAGTTTCGGTAGCTCTTGACCTCCTCCGGGAGCGGAGCTATGGCATGTCCTGCCGTTTTGAACATGTGCATGCGACAACTGGCGCATAGGAACTGCACATCTGCCTCCTGGCCGATCTCGCTGCGATGAGTCCCTCACGCTTCCTGGCCTGTCTCGATGAGGCGATCCAGCAGAGTCTCCAGTATGTCTTGTCTCAGGGACGTTGAGGATGAGGAGGAACAGGGGAGATGGGCAAATGCATAGTCGGCGTTGTTGGCAGGACGAGAGATGAACCGGCAATTACACAGATGGGGATGCGCTTACAAAGACCCAGAGGCGTTCTCTACGCCTTGGAACCGGGCACCGAGAAGAAAGAGATTCTGATCGCGCCATTCTCCGCTGATCGTAGGCATAACAACGAAAGGAAGTGGATTTGCATGAGTGCCAAGAAGCACTCCGGCTCTGATGAGGTAGTGGACATGGAACTGCATTGTGTGACGTGCGGGACACGGCTGTATGTGTCAGTCCCGCAGGCTGACGCGGTGCTCGCCTCGCTTGAGCGGACCGGGGCCGCTATTTTGATTTGTGTCTGTGGGCAAGCACAGATCATCCGGCGTAAGCTCCAGAGGAGGAGCGACTAAACGTGAGCAGAGGCTCATGTGCGTACAATCTGTCCCTATGACAGGCGTGTCCCGCTCTCAGGCCACGAGAAAGGAAGCGGTATAACGGCTGGTAACGCTTACGACGTGGATGTAGTCACGCGGGTACAGTCCAGCTCTTTAGCAATGGATGGCTAGTTTCCCTTTTCAGATACTGATATGATTTGCACCATGTTCATCTTTTTGTTCTCTTCAGAGACATATTCCTGTGGAGGAAATAAAAATTCACTCATGGGGTTATGCTTTTTGAAACGATGCAGAGCTAGGTCCCGATTTTGGACTGCATAACAATAAACACATCCATGGGGACATGTGTCATATTCTCCAATGTCCTTTGAAGCAAAACATCCGCACTCTTTGCGGTTACCCTTTAGTTTCGTCTTAGCCACAATCGAGTTGCCAGACACCCTTTCGAGACGCTCTGCATCGACGCACCGCGCCTCCGCTGCAACACCAGGAATGAGTAAGGCTTTTTGAGAACACACCTTCAGTTGTGTGCCATACGACATGGCAATGTTTGCCAGTTCGGCAACGAGGTGGCGCATATTCTCCAGAGATGTTGTCTCATGTTCTTTCCAATCAAAGCCGTACTCGTTCGCCGCCCAATCCATATTCCGCTTCGTCTTCTTGTAAATCTGGGCGAATGAGATCACCACTTCGTCCGTTACCCCTGCCAGCGATCTGGCCAAGGCTTCAAAGTTGCGCAGATGCCATTCTACGGGTGTCAGGGATGAGATAATAATGGGATCATAGCGCCAGACAGCGACATGCGGCCCATATGTGTCAGCCAATTCCTTCATATACTCGATGGTTCGGCTATAGTTAATGACCCTGAACTCTAGCTCACACGGGTAGCCATTGATAGTGTGCTGGATGATAAAGGGGTATCCCCGCTCCTGTACCTCCGGCAGATATTTGAGGAATGGCCCAATGTTCTTGGTCCAGAACACAAAGCCGTCCACGTGCTGCTGGGTGAGGTCAATCGTGTAGACCTGCAGGCTGTATGGATTGATCATCTTGCAGGAACCCGCCCGCAAGCGGTTCATAAACCATTCACCATAGAAGGTAGGAATGTCCGTTTTGTAGCTAGCTGAGATAATCATGTCTTTCTATTCTTACGGTTTACTAGAAATCCGGTAAGTCAGTTGTTCTCGCTACTTTACGGTGGATCCTATAGGCAATATTTGCTCCCAGTTTTGGATAGCCAAATTTGTCGTAATAGGGGTCTAAATCCCTCGCCTCTTCATCCCCTCCCGTTTGAAAACGAATATTATTTTCTTTTTTGACGCATTCTAGATGATGCTCTTCAGCAAGCTCATCAAACCAACCATAAAAACTTTGTGCATTATTGTCCACGAAAAGAAATAATGCACCTGGCTTGGCTTGATCGAACATGTTTTCAAAAAATGCGCGGGCATCTTCTCGCAATGAGTATAACTCAGATATGAAATAAATCATTGTGAATAAATCAGCATTAAAGATTTTGGTATGCGCTACTGATTCATCTACATCTGTTACATCTAATTCCCAATATACTGTGGACACAGAAAATGGAAAAGAGGTACCTAGTTTATCATCTACATCTGCCCACGACTCTCGCCAGTTTTTCTCCTGATCACAGAGATAACACTTTAATTTTTTTAGACTTGTTGATAATCCCAGGTCCATGAATTTAAGGATGCCCAAGAAATCGCTTCCAGGACCACCACCAATACAAGATACATTCACTGTCTCAGCATCAAAGATTTTTGTTAGACTTTCTGAGTCCCTAATAAACTCATATACCATGTTGGCATGGGCTGTGGTATAGCGATAAATGTAAGCAAAACGGGTAGCAGAATCGCTATAATCGACATCTACACCATTTCGCAAGTTTTCGTATGTTTTTCTTAAATGCTCTAACTTTTCCTGGATGATATTGTCTGTATCATTTCCATGTTCATCCAAAACTTGCTCGTATAGTTCATCAAGTACAGATTTGACAAGCTGAAAACAATTCATGGTTTTATGAAGCCACATTTAAAGACTCCTTAAATTTACGTACTATCAATAACAACATCTTTTTATGCAACCTTACACTGATAGCTATCCCCCTTACCAGGGTCTCGGCCAGTGCTCACTGTGCTTGTGTAGGCTGGAACAGTGGAGGCTTTTTCTGTGCGGCGACTACAGGGAGTCAAGCTTTTTTCCAATTGGCACGGCTAAATTGGGATTAGGCCGGTTGGCATCGCCAAACAGAAGACGGTTGATAGCAGCGCAGGAGCGCTTCGGTGTTGATGGGCAGTTGGTGGGAACCACTGCGTCTCACTCTAAATGTATCAACGTGAAAAAAAGCTTGACTCTCTGGACTAGCATTTACCGTCCCATTCTTGAGAGGCAAAGGTGAAAGTGCCCTGAAATCCTACTTACACGCTGCCAATCATATCTCATTTCGTCAACAATATCAAATGTCACAGCTTTCGGCCAAATGTCGCCCTGCTGCCTAGCCCCTGATTTGTGGTGGAACCCCCTCTTTCATCACCATTTCTCTATTGACAGCAGCAATCGCTGGCATATAGAATGCGCGAAGAACCCCGTGCATACAGCATTGATGATATTATTTTTTGAGCCTGTGGCTTGAAGTGAGAGAAAGCAGCCTACCCTCTCGCCAGGAAGAGTATTGACGACGTGCTACATGGAGCGATGCCTTCCAGTGGGTGGTATCTGTCTGGCCCTGTGTATGACTGGATATCCGGTCTATTATATCAAGGTGGTGGGATTTGAATATTTTTGCATATCGCGATCGGCTCACCGATGATTATGCTTCCTACGTTGAGAGCTTTATCCAGATACGTGATCCCGCCATCCGCTCCTACGTCCAACAGCAACTCGATCAGGGGGTGCTCTGGCCCGCCCCGCTACTCCAACTCAATCCTTTATTTGCGCCCGGCGATTCCATCGACGAGCTGGTGGCGCAAGACGTCCTGCACCAGGAATGCGCGCGCATTTTCAGGAAGAAATCGCAGGATGATCCCGCGGGCCGCACTCTGCGGCTTCATAAGCATCAAGAAGAGGCAATCCGGGTCGCGAGGGGTGGATACAGCTATGTCCTCACCACCGGCACCGGTTCGGGGAAGAGCCTGGCCTACATCGTTCCGATCGTAGACTACGTGCTGCGACACAGCCCGGGACGGGGTATCCGCGCGATCGTCGTCTACCCCATGAACGCGCTGGCGAACAGCCAGATGAAGGAACTGGAAAAGTTTCTCCTGCTAGGGTATCCCAACAAGCGTGGGCCAGTGACCTTTGCGCGCTATACCGGCCAGGAGTCGGAGGAGGAGCGAGAGCGCATTCGTGCCAATCCGCCTGACATCCTGCTAACCAACTACGTGATGCTGGAACTGATCCTGACGCGCTCAACCGAGCGGCAGCTCCTTGCCGCTCAAACGCTGCAATTCCTGGTGCTGGATGAACTGCACACCTATCGCGGTCGGCAGGGAGCCGACGTTGCCTTGCTGGTGCGGCGCGTGAAAGATCGGCTGGTCACCGGCCCGCTACAATGCGTGGGGACGTCGGCGACGCTGGCAGGCGTTGGCACCTATGACGAAAGGCGGGCGGGGGTCGCAAGCATGGCTTCGCAGATATTTGGGACGCCTGTCAGGCCGGAGCACGTCATTGGCGAGACGCTCGTGCGCACCACGGGCCATGCAGAACAGGACGAGCGCTTTCTCCAGCAACTGGCAAGCCGCGTCAGGGAGGGAGGGCGCACGCTCCCGCATGATTACCAGAGCTTCGTCCGGGATCCCCTGGCCGTGTGGATCGAAAGCACCTTTGGCGTCACCGAGCGCGAGGGCCGTCTCGTGCGTACCACGCCGAAGAGCATCACCGGGGAACAAGGCGCTGCCACTGCCCTGAGTCGTCTGACCGGGGAACCCGTCGAGCGCTGCGTCGAGGCCATCCAGCAGGGATTGCTGGCGGGGTACGAGTGCGAGCCGCAACCGGAAACAGGCACATCGCCCTTTGCCTTCCGCCTGCACCAATTCATCAGCAAGGGCGATACCATCTATGCTTCACTCGAAGAGGAACGCTACCTGACGCTGCAAGGGCAACAATACGTTCCGGGAGGTCGCCGCGAGCGCGTGCTCCTGCCGCTCGTCTTCTGCCGTGAGTGCGGCCAGGAATAGGGGTTTGCGGCTAGTAAGAACAGGAAGTCGGAATAGCAGATAGGATAAATGGGTCATATGAGAAGCCAATAAGCGTAGCAGACATCGATTTTTCAGGTTTTCGGGAGGGTTAGCAGACATCAGCCTTCCCGTTTGTGC
>WNFC01005122.1_pt1 | contig 26972 bp, 28 predicted proteins | sample 5400541 | NCBI WGS metagenome assembly WNFC01 (sample SAMN13153342, study PRJNA577476) | soil metagenome | isolation source: 120 cm saprolite under Douglas fir tree site 2 hole 2 replicate 1 | place: USA:California | collected 2015-04-18 | reverse complement strand
GCCCCGGTGCCCTCGGGGGCCCTGGTCGCCCCGCCGCCGCCCGTCCTGCCCGAGGGCTGACGAGGGCGGGGGGCCGGGCCTGGGCTAACAAATTGGGGACAGCTTGTGCCGGGGACGGGATTCGAACCCGCACGGGCTTACGCCCAAAGGTGTTTGAGACCTCCGCCTGAACCAGTTCGGCTACCCCGGCCAGATCACGAGTCTAAACCGTCATGCCTCCGAACTGAGGCTGGGCTCCTAGGTCTTGGGCCCGATGACCTCGTCCAAGCGCGCCACACTCTTGGAGCGGGACACAGAGATGACGTTCCAGTTGGATTGCGCCCACTGGACACCGAAGTCCTCGTAGGCCTTGCAGAAAATGAGCCGTATGTCTTCGGACGTATTGACGAATTGGTAGCGAGGGTAGGCATAGTCGACTCCCCGAACCTTGACGCGGTTCGTGATCCGACAGCCGTCTGAATGGATCAGGCCACGCAGGAGCCGCCCGGGCTCGGCGGACGCAATCTCCTCCTGCCACGGTGCCAGCTTGATCGGTCGAAGGTGCTTCATACCGGCACCGTGCTGAGGGAACAGGCACGGCCAGTGCTTCCAGTTCGAGTAGACCTCGACGCAGCCGGGCCTGGGGACAATACCGGCAGCCGCCCCGTCGGGGCCGCGCACTTCACGGATGATCTCCTGGCACTCCCGGATTATGTTGGGGTACCGCTTGTCGAGGGTGATGCGCAGCTTGAAGACAGACCTCCTGCTCTCGGACAGGCAGCCGTCGCCGAGGTACATGCCGAGCAGATAGGCGTACCAGGGTGGCGAGATCGGTAAGCACGCACACCGCGGGCATGAACTAGGTCGCGTTGTGTGACGCTCAGAGCGCGCACCCGCTCGCCAATCGCGGACCGTTGACCGAGCGATGCCGGTGCGGCGGGAGATCTCGCAGTCGGTGAAGCCGCCAGCTATCAGCGCGGCCACCCAGGCAACCTGTTCCGAGGGACGAGTCAAGAGCGGTTATCGCTTAGACACGAGGTTCTACGAACATGTGTTCGATACTAGCACCAGGCGCGCCTATCCGCCACCAATGGATGTAGAGTTTCTGTACCGGGGAAGGGCGATGCGGCCAGATGGCTGATCGGGACTTCGACGTTGTGGTGGTGGGCAGCGGGTTCGGCGGGAGCACCGCCGCCCTTCGGCTCACCGAGAAGGGGTACCGGGTGGCGGTCCTCGAGGCCGGGCGGCGCTTCGACGAGGCCTCCTACCCCAAGACCTCCTGGCGGACCCGGTCGTTCTTCTGGGCCCCCAAGCTCGGCTGCACGGGCCTCCAGCGCATCACGCTGCTGAAGGACGTCATGGTGCTCTCCGGCGCCGGGGTCGGGGGTGGGTCACTCGTCTACGCCAACACCCTCTACGAGCCGTTGCCCCCCTTCTACGCCGACCCGCAGTGGGCGCACATCACCGACTGGGCGAACGAACTGGGCCCCTATTACGACCAGGCCCGCCGGATGCTCGGGGTGGTCGCCAACCCCACCATGACCCCCGCCGACGAGGTCATGTTGGCCGTCGCCGAGGAGATGGGGGTGGGAGGGACCTTCCACACCGCACCCGTCGGGGTGTACTTCGGACCGCCCGGGACGCAGCCCGGCACCGAGTCCGAAGACCCCTTCTTCGGGGGCACCGGCCCGGCCCGGCGCAGCTGCATCGAGTGCGGCGCCTGCATGACGGGGTGCCGCCACGGGGCGAAGAACACCCTGCTGAAGAACTACCTCTACCTGGCAGAGCGGGCGGGGGCGACGGTGGTGCCGCTGACCACCGTGACCGCCATCCGGCCGGACGCAGCCAACGCCGGCTACGCCGTCGAGACGCAGCGCACCGGCAGCTGGGGCCGCGGCGACACGGAGATCTACCGGGCCCGCCAGGTCGTGCTGGCCGCCGGCGCCCTCGGCAGCCAGCGCCTGCTGCACCGCATGCGCGACGACGGGATCCTGCCGGACCTCTCGCCCCGGCTCGGCGCGCTGACCCGGACCAACTCCGAGGCCATCCTCGGCGCCCGGACCTTCAAGAGCGGCAGGGACTTCACGAAGGGCGTCGCCATCACGTCCTCCTTCCACCCCGACGAGCACACCCACGTCGAGCCCGTCCGCTACGGGAAGGGCAGCAACGCCATGGGCATGCTCGGCACGGCGCTGGCCGACGGCGACCGGGGGCCGAGGCCACTGGTGTGGCTCCGGGAGGTGGCACGGCACCCGGCGACGGTCGCCCGCAACCTCAGCCTGCGGCGGTGGTCGGAGCAGACGATCATCGCCCTCGTCATGCAGACCCGGGACAACTCCATCACCTGCTCGCTCCGGCGAGGCCTCTTCGGCCGCCGGCTGACGAGCAGGCCCGGCCACGGCGAGCCCAACCCGACCTGGATCCCCGTCGCCCACGACGTAGTCCGGAGGATCGCCCGCCGGATCGGCGGCTTTCCCGCCGGGGGGATCAACGACGTCGCCAACATCCCGATGACCGCCCACATCATCGGCGGCGCCGTGATCGGCGACTCCCCCGCCACCGGGGTCGTCGATGCCTGGCAGCGGGCCTACGGCCACGACGGCCTGCACGTGGTCGACGGCGCCGCCGTCTCCGCGAACCTCGGCGTGAACCCTGCCCTGACCATCACGGCCCAGGCGGAGCGGGCGATGGCGTTCTGGCCCAACAAGGGGGAGGCCGACCCCCGGCCCCCGCTGGGGTCGGCCTACGAGCACGTCGACCCCGTGGCGCCCGTCGCGCCGGTGGTCCCCGCATCTGCCCCCGGGGCACTCCGGCTTCCCGTCCGTCTCCGAGTCGAGGAGGATACATGAGCACTGATGCCGCCAAGCAGGTCGCCTCGCTGCGCGACACGTTCGACGCCGGACGGACCCGGCCGGCGGCATGGCGCGCGACGCAACTCCGGCGCCTCAAGCAGCTGCTCCACGAGCGCGAGGACGAGCTCGCCGGGGCGATGCGCGACGACCTCGGCAAGCCTCCCGCCGAGGGCTGGGTGACCGAGCTGCGCCTCGTCCAGCGCGAGCTCAGCCACATGCTCGGCCATCTCGACCGGTGGATGCGGCCCGACCACGTCCACGTCCCGGTCGTCCTGCAACCCGCGAGGGCCAAGATCGTCAGCGAGCCATTCGGTGTCGCCCTGGTCATCGCCCCCTGGAACTATCCGGTCCAGCTCCTGCTGCTGCCGATGGCAGCCGCCATCGCTGCCGGCAACGCCGTTGTCGGCAAGCCGTCGGAGCTGGCCCCGGCCAGCTCGGCGGCGGTCGCCAAGCTCCTGCCGAGCTACCTCGACGGCGATGCCGTCGCCATCGTCGAGGGGGGCCCCGAGGCGGCCCAGGCCCTGCTGGCGGAACGCTTCGACTACATCTTCTACACGGGCAGTGCCAGGATCGGCCACACCGTCATGGAGGCCGCCGCGAAGCACCTGACCCCGGTCACCCTGGAGCTCGGGGGCAAGTCGCCGGCGATCGTCGACAAGCACGTGAACCTGGACATCGCCGCCCGCCGCCTCGCCTACGGCAAGTTCATCAACGCCGGGCAGACCTGCGTCGCTCCCGACTACGTCCTCGTCCACGCCGACGTGGAGCGCCCTCTCCTCGCCAAGCTCTCGGCCATGGTCGAGGAGTTCTACGGCAAGGACCCCAAGGCGAGCCAGGACTACGGCAGGATCGTGAACGACCAGCACTTCCAGCGGCTCAAGGAGCTCCTCGACCGGGGCGGCTACGCCGAGACGGTGATCGGGGGCCCCGCAACGGCGGATGCCGCCGAGCGGTACCTGCCGCCCACGATCGTCCGAGGCGTCTCCCCGGACGCCCCCCTCATGCAGGAGGAGATCTTCGGCCCGATCCTGCCCGTCGTCTCCGTCCCCAGCATCGACGCGGCGGTCGGCTTCGTCAACGGCCGCCCGAAGCCGCTGTCGCTCTACATCTTCTCGGACCACGGGTCGGTGGCGGACAACGTCCTCGCCCGCACCTCGTCGGGCAGCGCCTGCGTCAACACCTGCATCGTCCAGCTCGCCATCCCGGGCCTGCCGTTCGGCGGCGTGGGCGAGAGCGGCATGGGGGCGTATCACGGGCAACGAGGGTTCGAGACCTTCAGCCACCGCAAGGCGGTCTTGACCAAGCCGACCCTGCCCGAGCCGCCGCTGCAGTACCCGCCGTACACGAAGCTGCGCCAGCGGCTCCTGCGCAAGATCTACTGACCCGGGCCGAGGCGGGCGCGGTCGGTACACCATCTCTACGCCAACGTGTACGATAGGTGTATGAGCAGGATTCGGACCAATATTGAGATCGAAGACGCCTACGTCCAGGCGATCATGCAGCGCTACGGCGTCCGGACCAAGACCGAGGCGGTCGAACTGGCCCTCCGTCACCTGGCCGGCCAACCGATGAGCCGAGAGGAAGCGCTCGCCATGCGAGGGGCCCACGCCCTCATCGGGGTTCCGTTAGACGTCCCGCCCGGCTCCGAGTGATCCTCGCCGACACGTCGGCTTGGATAGAGTACGACCGTGCGACCGGCAGTCCCGTTGAGGACCGCATGGTTCAACTGATCGGCGGGAACGGCCCGTTGGCCGTGACCGAACCGGTGTTGATGGAGGTGCTGGCGGGCGCTCGGAACGCTGCCCGCGAGTTGGATCTCCGCCGGTTGCTCCTGCGATTCACGATGCTGCCCTTCGACAGCGTTGCAGACTTCGAGGGGGCGGTGCGGATCTACCGGCGCTGTCGCTCAGCGGGCGTGACACCCCGGGGGATGGTCGACTGCATGATCGCGGCGGTTGCCGCACGGTGCGGGGCAACGCTGCTCGCGTGCGATGCCAACCTGCTCCACGTAGCGAACGTCATGGGGATCGACGTCGATGAGGCATCGGACTGATCGACTCGGTGAGAAGGTTGGTGAAAATTCGTTCGCAGCGAACAAACAAACGCCAAACTTCGTGACCGCTTAGAGCAACGCGCCGTGCAATTCCTTCAGGTTGCCGAAGTGCTCGAACTCCTCACGCCGCAACCGCCTTGATGAGGACGGCTCAGTACGTCTCGCCCTGGAGCCCGGTCACGTACCGGTGGAAGGCGAGATGGTCGCTGACGAACTCACGCTGCTCGCCGCCCCCGGGCACCTGCCGGATCACCACCCGGTCCGCCGGGCCGTCGTCCGTGTCGACGTCCTCCTCGATGCTCACAACCTCCCACCCGTCCTCGATGAGCGTCCGCAGCTCCTCCAGGACCGGATCGTCGCCCCACCCCGCCAACCTTGTCCCCTTTCTCGCCTGCGCTAGTTGTCCAGGGCTCGCCGGATCTCACGGGCCAACGCCGCAGCCCCGTCCGGGTCGCCGTCGAGTACCCGCTTCACGATGGCGCTGCCGATGATGACCCCATCCGACACCTTGGCAGCCGCCGCCGCCTGCTCCCCGTTGGAGATCCCGATGCCGAGCAGCACCGGCAGCCGGGTGTGCGGCCGGATGCGCACGACCACGGCGAGGGCCGCGCCCCCCAGGGTCGCCTGCTCCCCCGTGACGCCGAGGCGGGACACCGCGTACACGAAGCCGCCCGACCCACGGGCCAGCACCGCCGCCCGCTCCAGGGGCGTCGTCGGGGCGATCATCTGGACGAGCGCCATGCCCCGCTCCGCGAGCGCCGCCCGCAGCTCCGCCGACTCCTCGAAGGGCAGGTCGGGGACGATCATCCCGGTGGCGCCGGCCTGGCGGAGCGCCTCCGCGAAGGTGGCGGCGCCCATCCGGTGGACCACGTTGTAGTAGGTCATGGCGACGAGGGGGACCTTGGCGTAGCGGCGGGCGTCCCGGATGAGGTCGAAGCAGCGGTTCACGGAGATGCCGCTCCGGAGTGCCCTGGTCGACGCGGCCTGGATCACCGGGCCGTCCATGATGGGGTCCGAGAAGGGGATGCCGATCTCGATGGCATCCGCACAGGTCCCCAGTTCCGCCACGAGGTCGACGAAGCGCTGGGGCGACGGGAGCCCCGCGGTCAGGTAGGGGACGAAGAGCTTGCGGTCGCCGGTGTGGGCCTCCTGCAGGCGCCGTTCCAGCTCGGTCTCCCGCGCGGGGGGGGGACGGGTTCCCATCTAGCGCCGCCCCATCAAAGCCCCATCAAATGGAAACGGCGGTCACAGGCCCATGGCCTGGGCAGCGATCTCGACGTCCTTGTCGCCGCGTCCCGAGAGGTTCACCAGGACGTTGGTGCCCGGCCCCAGCTCCCGTGCCAGGTCCTTCGCCCGGGCGAGGGCGTGCGACGACTCGAGGGCCGGGATGATCCCCTCGGTGCGCGACAGCAGGCTGAACGCCTCCAGGGCCTCGGCGTCCGTGGCGGACAGGTAGCGGACCCGGCCCGAGTCCTTGAGCCACGAGTGCTCGGGACCCACACCGGGATAGTCGAGACCTGCCGAGATCGAATGGGCCTCCTGCACCTGGCCCGAGGCGTCCTGCAGCAGGTAGGACCTCGCGCCGTGCAGGACCCCCGGCTGGCCACGCGACAACGTCGCCGCATGCCGTAGGGTCTGCAGGCCGTCGCCGGCCGCCTCCACCCCGTACAGGCGGACCTCGTCCTCGACGAAGGCCCGGAAGATGCCGATGGCGTTCGAGCCCCCGCCGACACAGGCCACGACGGCGTCGGGGATGGTCCCGGTCGCGCGGTTGAACTGGCTCTTCGCCTCGTCGCCGATCACCCGCTGGAATTCGGCCACCAGGCTGGGGAACGGGTGGGGGCCGACGACGGAGCCGATGACGTAGTGGGTGGTCTCGACGTTCTCGACCCAGTCGCGGAACGCCTCGTTGATGGCGTCCTTGAGGGTCCGGGACCCCGCCGCCACGGGGCGCACCTCCGCCCCGAGCAGCTTCATCCGGGCGACGTTGAGGGCCTGGCGGCGGGTGTCCTCCAGGCCCATGTAGACGACGCAGGGAACACCGAACCAGGCGGCGGCGGTGGCGGTCGCCACCCCGTGCTGGCCGGCCCCGGTCTCCGCGATCACCCGGCGCTTGCCCATCCGCCTCGCCAGCAGGAGCTGGCCCAGCGTGTTGTTGATCTTGTGGGACCCCGTGAAGGCGGCATCCTCCCGCTTCAGCCAGATGTCGGCACCACCGAACTCGGCGGTGAGCCGCCGGGCGTGGTACAGCGGGGTCGGGCGTCCGGCCACCTCCTTGAGCAGGGAGTGGAACTCGTCGGCGAAGGCCTGGTCGGCCAGGGCCTCGGTGCGGGCCCGGTCCAGCTCCTCCAGGACCCCGGTGAGCACCTCGGGGGCGAACCGGCCCCCGTAGTCGCCGAACCACCCGCGGGCATCGGGGACGGCGGCAGCGGCGAGGGGCGAGGAGGGCGGCATCGCAGGAGAGTCTAGTCCGGGTCCTCGCCCTCGCCCGATTCCCCGTCTGATTCCCCGTCTGATTCCTGGTGGGGCGTGCCGAGCAGCTCCCGGGCAGCCCTGGCGGGGTCGCCGGCCCGCATCAGCGTCTCGCCGACGAGCATGCCGTCGACGCCCGCCTCCTCCAGCTCCTCGACATCGGCCCGGGTGGCGATGCCGCTCTCGGCGACCATGGCGACCCCGTCCGGCAGGTAGTGGCGAAGCCGGACGGCGAGGCCCTTGTCCACCTCGAACGTCCCGAGGTCGCGCTGGTTGACGCCGAGCAGCTCGGGGTCGATCTCGAAGGCCGGGTCCAGCTCCCGGTCCGCGTGCACCTCGACCAGGACCGCCAGGCCGTGGTGGGCGGCGGCGGCCGCCAGTTCGGCGAACAACCCCGCATCGGGAAGGGCGGCGACGATGAGCAGCAGCGCGTCGGCACCGGCGATGCTCGCCTCGACGACCTGGTAGGGGTCGATGACGAAGTCCTTACGGAGGGTGGGCAGCTTCGTCGCGTCCCGGGCCCTTGCGAGGTCGTCGAGAGAGCCGGCGAAGAACTCGGGCTCCGTGAGGACACTGAGCGCCCGGGCGCCGCCGCGCTCGTAGGCATCGGCGACCTCGGCGGGGTCGATGTCCGACCGGATGACCCCCTTCGACGGCGAGCGCCGCTTCACCTCGGCGATGAGCGACATGCCGGGTGCCCGGATGGCTCCGGCGAAGTCCCGCACCGGGCCGGCGTTACGGGCCTCCCGGTCGAGGTCCTCGAAGCGGCGCTCCCGGCGCGCCAACTCGACCCGCAGCCGGGTTCGCTCGAGGATCCGGTCCAGATACGTGGCCACGACGCCGGACCCTATCACCGGGCATCCGGTCTACTGAGCCCTTGCCTCAGCGCGCCTCTGCCCGGTGCGGCTCGCTGCGGAGCCCAGTGAACCGCCAGATGACGATGAACCCCGCCAGGGCCTCGATGAGGGAGTCCGCCCCGAAGCCCACGAGCGCCGTCGAGAAGGCCGCCAGGCCCGCCGCCACGGCGATGGCGAACTCGATGGGGTGCCGGCCGTTGGCGGCCCAGGCCAGCTGCCTCGCCCGCGCAGCAGCCGCGCCCGCTCCGGGGTGACCAGCGGGAGGGGCACCGTCGCCACTACGACGCCCCCAACGCCCCGGCGTGGCCGAGGTGCCGCAGGCTGAGTTCCAGGAGCAGCCGGACATCACCGCAGCAGGAGCCCGGAGAGGTTTGGTGCAAATTCGTTCGCAGCGAACGGAAGACTACCGAACTTCTCCTACCGGGAGGCTACTGGGAGGTTACTGGGAGGCTCAGGCCCGGGGGCCCTAGGCCCCGAAGCAGTGGAAGACGAGGTCCCGGGGTCTCGCCCCGTCGAGTTCGACGAGGAGGAGGCGTTGCCAGCGGCCCAGCAGCGGCCGCCCGGCCCCCACGGGGATCGTGTGCGACGAGCCGCCCATGATCATCTGGGCGATGTGGGAGTGCCCGTTGACCGGCTCCTCCCAGTCCCCGATGTTCTGGGTCCGGCGCGTGAGGTCGTCGTGGGCGTAGTAGACGTCCGGAGGGGCGAGGTCCAGCAGGCGCCGGCGGAAGTCCTCGAGCAGGCCGTCCTCCCACTCCCCCAGGACAAGCGTGGCGGTGGTGTGGGCGCAGAACGCCACGATGCAACCGTCCGTGACGCCGGAGTCCTTGACGGCGCGCTCGAGGTCCTCCGTCACGTCGATGACGTCGTGCCGGCAGGACGGAACGACCTGCAGGTTGGTGGTAAGCGATCTCATTGCACTGTCCCTCCGTTGACGTGCTGCAGCATGCCAGGTTGCGAAGAGGTGACCGGGTCCGCCTCCGGTGCCCAGAGCGGGACCATGAACCGGAACGTGGACCCGCCGTGGACACCGGGCTCTGCCCAGATCCGGCCCCCGTGGGCCTCGACGACCGAGCGCGCGATCGCGAGGCCGATGCCGGTGCCCCCGTCGCTGCGCGACCGGGAACTGTCGACGCGATAGAAGCGCTCGAAGACCCGGTTGATGTGCTCCTCAGGGATCCCGGCGCCCGTGTCCTCGACCGAGATCAAGCAGGAGCCGTTCTCGCCATGGGCACCGACGGTCACCGTCCCGCCCGCCGGGGTGAAGCGGAACGCGTTGTCGAGCAGGTTGTAGAGGACCTGGTGTAGCCGCTCCCGGTCGGCCCGCAGCGGCGGGAGGCCGGCGCCGACCTCGTTGACCACCTGCACCGAACGGTCGGCCCGGGACACGCCGACCTCGGCGACGACCTGGTCGACGAGGTCGCCGAGCAGGACCGGCTCGAGTTCGAGGGGGACGTCCCCGGATTCCAGGCGGGAGAGGTCGAGCAGCTGATCCACGAGGCGGGCAAGCCGCTCGCACTGGGCGAGCATCACGGCAAGCACCTCGGGGTTCGGCTCCTCCACCCCGTCGAGCAGGTTCTCCAGGTGCGCCTGCAGGGCGGAGATCGGCGTCTTGAGCTCGTGGGACACGTTGCCGACCAGCTCCCGGCGGCTCATCTCGACGCCCTCCAGCTGGGCGGCCATCCGGTTGAAGGCGGTCGCGAGCTGGCCCACCTCGTCGCGGGAGTTGCCGGCGACCCGGTCCCGGTAGTCGCCCTGCGACATCCGGCGGGCGGCCGAGGCCATCTCCCGCAGCGGCGTCGTCATCCCGCGGGCGAGGAACCGGGCGATGATCAGGGCGACCGCCGCCGCAACCGCGCCCGCCACCAGGAGCTGCCACCAGAACCCTCGCAGGAGGTCGGCCGTCGCCGAGAGGGCGCTGACGCCGTTGCCGGTCGGGCTCCCGATGTAGACGGCCCCGTCGACCACGCTGCTGCGCACCACCGGCACCCCGACATACTCGAGGCCCTCGACCACACCGGTGTCGACCGACCCGGCGAGGGCCTTCGAGACGGTGGGGGGAACCGGCATGCTCGACTGGAGGACGTCGCCCCTGGCATCGACGACCAGGGCGAAGCGCCCCGCCCGGCCCGCCGCCTCGGGGAGCGCCGGCGAGCGGTTGCCCGCGGGGTCGAAGGCGAGGGCGGCGAGGTCCCGTGCCGAGCGGAGGGACTGGCGGAAGGCCACCTCCCGCTCGGAGTTGCGGAGCGCGAAACCGATGAGGACGTAGAGCGTCCCGATGGTGACGACCACGGCGAGAACCGTGACCGACCCCAGCTTGACCCGGATCGAGGACAGGCGGTCGAGCGGCCGCACGTCCGCCAGGCGGCGCACCTCGGCGAGTCGCTTCACGTGGCGTCGGCTTCGCGGAAGGTGTAGCCGACCCAGTGGACGGTCCTGATGTAGCGCGGCTCCGCAGCCTCGTCCCTGAGCTTGCGACGGATCCTCGCCACGTGCGAGTCCACGACCCTCCCGCCGGCGTGGTCCCGGTAGCCCCAGACCCGCTCCATGAGCTGCTCCCTGGCGAACACGACCCCGGGGGCCTGGGCGAGTGCGAGGAGGATCTCGAACTCCAGCGGCGTGAGGGCCACGTCCTGGCCGGCCTGCTGCACCCGCCGCCGGGAGGGGTCGATGGCGAGGTCGAAACGGACGAGGGTGCCGTCGGGGGTTGCGACGCCCAGCGCGCCCGCCCGTTCCATCCGGCGCAGGATCGCACGCACCCTGGCGGCAAGCTCCCGGAGGCTGAAGGGTTTCGTGAGGTAGTCGTCGGCCCCGACGGCGAAACCGGCGATCTTGTCGGTCTCGGCGTTGCGAGCGGTGAGCATCAGGACGGGAACCCAGTCGCGCTTCTGGATCTCCCGGCAGACCTCCAGCCCATCCATGCCGGGCAGCATGAGGTCGAGGACGACCAGGTCCGGACGCTCCGCCTCGAGGGCCGCCAGGGCGCTCGGGCCGTCGGCGGCAACGCGGACCGCGTAGCCCTCGCTCACCAGGCGCGCCCGGACCGCCTCAACGAGTGCGGCTTCGTCGTCAACGACGAGGATGGTCCGCGGTGCGGGAGACCGCAGTGCCGGCGCCGGGTTCACTTCCTAGATCCTACGGTGGAAACCGTTTCAGGCCCGCGACGTTTGTTGAGAAGCTGTGTCGGCTTTGTTGCAAAGCCCTGACAGGATCGAGGGCAGGATCGAGAGCAGGATCGAGAGCAGGATCGAGGCAGGCGTGGCAGGCGGGGCAGGCTCCGAGCTCAACCGAGGTTGCTCCCCTGGGGGATGCTGACGGGGCCGGTCCATGCCCCGTTGCCATAGGCGCCCCCCCAGAGCTTGCCGTCGGTCCCCTTCCAGTACACCCAGGCATGCCCGGCGTTGTCGATGCCGACGGTGGGATCCGAGGCCATCGGGCCATTCATGACTTTGACCGGGCCGCCCCAGGCCGATCCCGACCAGACCCCGGCGTAGAGGTTGTTGTCCGGCCCCCTCCAGAACACGGCGCGGGCGCCGCCCCCGCCCGCTCCGTTGCTGGCGGCGGGGGCAGAGGAGAGCGGTCCCATCCCGACCTTGGTCGGCCCCTGCCACTTCGAACCGTCGTAGAAGGCCTCCCAGAGGTTGGAATCGACGCCCTTCCAGTAGACGTAGGGGTGCTCGTTGGCGTCCAGGATCGCCGTGGGGTGGGAGTTCAGGACGCCGAGCCCCGTGTCCACCGGCCCCTCCCAGACCGCGCCGGTCCAGTGGAGGCTGACAAGGTTGCCGTTGCTGCCCTTCCAGAAGAGCCACTGGTGCGTGTTGGGCGCCACCGTTGCCGCCGGCTGCGAGGTGAGGATGCCGAACGTTGGGAGCGACGTCGGGCCGAGCCACTTCGTTCCGTTGTAGTAGGCCTGGGCCAGATGGCCGTCCGTTCCCCGCCAGTACACCCAGTAGTGCAGGGCGCTGTCGCCCCCCGCGGTGGGCTCGGACCCGAGGGGGGCCATCCCGGCGCTGACGGGGCCGGCCCAGACGTGGGTGTCCCAGGCGGCACCCCAGAAGGCACCGTCCGTCCCCCTCCAGAACACCGCCTGGTTGCCGGTGGGGAAAACGACGAGCGACGGTCCCGTCCCGTTGTCGTCCGGTCCGTGGGGCACGGGCGGGGGCCCGGGACTGGTGGGCGGGCCGGCCGTCGTCGGGACCGGGGCCGTTGGGGTCGTGGGACCTGGGGCCGGGGTGGCCGGAACCCCGGAAGGTGACGTCGCCGGGGTCGGGCGGGGGTGCGACGTCGCCGGCGGGGTGGGGGCAACGACCGTGACCGTCACCCCGGTCGACACGCTGCCCGCCTCGACCGTGACGACCGTCGACCCGCCCGCCACCGCCTTGACGGTCCCGGTGGTGTCGACGACGGCCACGGCCAGGTCGGGGGTGCCGTCGTCGAAGGTGCCCGTGACGGTGACGGCCTGGGACTGCCCCACCGTCATGGTCAGGGTCGCCGGGACGACCTCCAGGGCGTGGAGCACCCGGAGGGTGATATGCGCCTGGGCGTCGTAGATGGCCTCCTCCCGCTCCTGGTCGGCGACGAGCCTGGCAAGGCGTACCCGGGGCGAGCCTGTCCCGCCGGCGGACACCTCGTAGGTGATGGTCTGCACCGACGACGGGGGGAGCTGCGAGAAGGACCACTGGAGCACCGGGTCGGCCTTCAGCACCAGGTAGCCGGACGGCGCCACACGCCGGAGGTCGGCGGCGAGGTGGGCCACCGACTCGGGGACGACCTCGGCGTAGGTGATGTCCGCCGGTGAGGACCCGACGTTGCGCAGGTTCACGACCGCGGTGAGCCTGTCGCCGGACAGCCGCCAGGTGCGCTGCGTCAAGACGGTGCCGCCAAGGAGCACCGGCGGGAAACGCTGCGAAACCGACGGCGGGTGGCGGTGCACGACGGCGACGGCGATCAGGACCGCCGCGACCAGCACCAGGGTGCCCGCGACGCCCGCGACCATGAAGCCCCGCCGCCCCCAGCGGGCAATGGCGGCGAACCACGACGGGGCCGGCCGCAGCGGGGCCGGCCGCAGCGGGGCCGGGGCAAGCAACGGGCCTGTCGAACTCGGGCTTGTGGCGGTGACGTCCAGGTTGCCGCGGAGAGCTCCCACGGCAGCGCCGGGGAAGGCGCCGGCGGCGGGAAGGGTGCGGGGTGAGCTCCAGGGGGCCCCCGCTGGCGCGGCGTCGAGGCGGGGCAGCGCCGGATACCCGGCGAGGGAGGGCAGGAGCGCATCGAGCTGCGCCGCCCCGGTTGCGGCATCCGGGCGCCGCGACGGCTGCTTGGCGAGGAACGACACGATCACCGACCAGAGGTCCGCCGGGATGCCGGGAATCGGGGCCACGTCCCGCTGCGCTGCTGCCCTGATCATCGCCAGCAGGTTGCCGGCGGCGAAGGGGGTCACCCCGCAGAGCAGCTCGTAGAGCATGACGCCGCAGGACCAGACGTCGGCCGCCGGGGTTGCCCGGGAGTCCTCCGCCAGCTCGGGGGCGAGGTAGGCAACGGTGCCCACCAGCGCCGTCATGCGGCCGGACGCGGAGCCGTGGGCCATCCGGGCCACCCCGAAGTCGCTCAACTTGGCCACCGGCTCGGGCCCGCTCAGGTCGACCAGGACGTTCTCCGGCTTCACGTCGCGGTGCACCGCACCGAGCGCGTGGGCGGCGGCGAGGCCACGCAGCACCTCGGCGGCCATGCGAGTCGCTTCGGCCGGGGCCAGGGTGCCCCTGTCCTCCAGGTAGGTGCGGAGGTTGGGCCCCGGGACGAGGTCGGTGACGATGGCGAGGGTGTCGGCCTCCACGACCAGGTCCCGCACCGTGACGACGTTCGGCGAGGAGATGCGCAGGAGGATCTTGCGCTCCTGCACGAAGCGGGCGACCACGTCCTCGTCGGATGCCAGCTCCGACCGGAGCACCTTGGCCGCCAGGGTCTGCCCGGTGTCGCGGGTGGTCGCCCGGTACACCTGGCCCATGGCGCCGCTGCCGATCACCTCGTGCAGCAGGTACCGGTGGCCGAGGGGAAGACCGCCGTCTGTCACGGTGTCGAGATTACTCAGGTTGACCGGCGAGGTTTGCCAATTCTCGTCCGCTCCTGCGGAGCGTTCGATCGGGCGCCGGCCGGCCGCGGTGCGGGTCCTCGGGGCCGCCGCCCCGGCGATCTTCTACCTGCTCTACTTCCTGACCCTCATCGCCACGACCGGAATCTGGTGGTCCATCCACCTGTGGCTCGGCTCGGTGGCCACCGCCGGGATCACCGGCTACCTGCTCTCCTACGTCGCGATGCCACCGGGCGAGACCGCCTCGCTGTAGCCCGCCCTCAGCGGAGGCCCTCCGCGATCTGCGCCGCGGTAAGGAGGGCCTTGGCCTTGTTCACCGACTCCCACCACTCCTTGGAGGGGTCCGAGTCGGCCACGATCCCCCCGCCCGCCTGGATGTGGAACTGCCCGCCGGCGATGTACGCCGTGCGTAGGGCGATGCAGGTGTCGAGGTTGCCGGAGAAGTCGAAGTACCCGACGATGCCGGCGTACGGCCCCCGCCGGGTGGGCTCCAGCTCGTCGATGATCTCCATCGCCCGGATCTTCGGGGCCCCCGAGACGGTCCCCGCCGGGAACGAGGCGTAGAGAGCGTCGAGTGCGGTCCGGCCCTCGGCGAGCTCACCGGACACCTGCGACACCAGGTGCATGATGTGGGAGTACCGCTCCACCAACAGCAGCTCGTCCACCCTGACGCTGCCCCAGGTGCAGACCCGGCCCACGTCGTTGCGGGCGAGGTCCACCAGCATCACGTGCTCGGCCCGCTCCTTCTCGTCGACGAGCAGTTCGGCCTCGAGGGCGGCGTCCTCCTCGTCGGTGGCCCCCCTGGGCCGTGACCCGGCAATCGGGCGTTGAATGACGTGGCCCTGCTGCACCTTGATCAGCGGCTCCGGGGACGAGCCGATGACGGTGATGTCGGGGTGCCGCAGGTAGAACATGTACGGGCTGGGGTTGACGAGGCGCAGCACCCGGTACACGTCGAAGGGGTCCGCCGTGATGGGGGCCGAGAACCGCTGGGCGATGACCACCTGGAAGATGTCGCCCGCAAAGATGTACTCGCGGGCTGCCTCGACGGCCGCCTCGAATGCCTCCCGGGACATCGTCGACGGCGGCAGGGTCACCTCGACCGGCGCCAGCTCGAGCGGCTCGTAGGCAAGGGGGTTGCCGAGGGCGGCGACCAACTCCTCGCTGCGGGCCACCGCCGCGTCGTAGCCGTCGCCCTCCACGACGTTGGAGACGAAGGCGATGCGCTGGCGGAGGTGGTCGAAGACCACGAGGCTGCGGGGGAACATCAGCATCATCTCGGGGACGGCCACGTCGTCGGTGGTCGTCTGGGGCAGCCGCTCGAGGTACCGGACGACGTCGTAGCCGAGATACCCGACGGCGCCGGCGTGCAGCGGCGGCAGGCCCGCCAGGGCCGGAGTCCGGTAGCTCTCCAAGACCTGGCGCAGGATCTCCAGGGGGCTGGAGCCCTCGGGCATCGCCGCGGCCGCCGGGGGTTCACCCTCCCACGACACCGTGCCGTCCCGGCACGTCATCACGAGGAACGGGTCGACGCCGACGAACGAGTAGCGGCCCCACCGCTCCCCGCCCTCCACCGACTCGAGCAGGAACGCGTGGCGGCCACCGGCTGGACCCGACGCCAGCTTCAGGAACGCCGAGACCGGGGTCTCGAGATCGGCGACCACCTCGCGCCACACCGGCACGACGGGATACTCGGAGGCCAGCCGCTCGAACTCCTCGCAGGAGGGGCGGTACTGGGGCACGCCTACGAGCCGGTCAGGGAGCGGAAGAAGCAGGTGCGCTCGCCCGTGTGGCACGCAGGGCCGTCGGGGTGCACCTTCACGACGAGGGCGTCGCCGTCGCAGTCGTAGCGGACCTCGGTCACGTGCTGCAGGTTGCCCGAGGTCGCCCCCTTGTTCCAGAACTCCTGGCGGCTGCGCGACCAGAACCACGTCGTGCCCTGGTCGAGGGTCCGGCGCAGCGACTCCTCGTTCATCCAGGCCATCATGAGGATCTCGCTGGTCTCCGCGTCCTGGACGATGGCGGGCACGAGGCCCACGCCGTCGAACTTGATGTCGCCGAGGTCGCCCATGCCCGTCAGCCGATCGCGATCATGCGCTCGATGGCCAAGCGGGCCCGGTCGGCGATCGCCGGCTCGACGGTCACCTCGTGCACGTTGTGCTGCAGACTCTCGAGCAGCTTCTCCGGCGTGATCATCTTCATGTAGCGGCAGATGGCCGCTTCGTTGGCCGCAATGAACTCCACGTCGGGCCGGCCGGTGTGCAGCCGGTGGATGAGCCCGGTCTCGGTGGCGACGATGACCCGCTGGGCATCGGTGACCCTGGCCCGCCGCAGCATGCCGGCGGTGCTGAGCACGTGCGTGCGCTCCCGTGGCAGGACCCCGGTCGAGGCCATCCACACCGCGTGGGAGGAGCAGCCGCACTCGGGGTGGATCATGAGCTCGGCATCCGGGAACTCGGCGAGGCGGCGGTTAAGGTCGGCCGGCTCGATGCCGGCGTGGACGTGGCACTCCCCCATCCAGACCTGGAGCGTGCGTCCGGTGACGCGCTCGACGTGGGCGGCGAGGAACATGTCGGGCAGGAACAGGATCTCACGGTCGGCGCCGATCGCCTGGACCACCTGGACGGCATTGGCGGACGTGCAGCAGTAGTCGGACTCTGCCTTCACCTCGGCGGAGGTGTTGACGTAGGCGACGACCACGGCCCCGGGATGTTCGGCCTTCCAGGCTCGCAGCTGGGCCCCTGTGATGGACTCCGCCAGCGAGCACCCGGCCTCGAGGGCGGGGATGAGCACGGTACGGTCGGGCGAGAGCACCTTGGCGGTCTCCGCCATGAAGTGGACCCCGCAGAAGACGATGACGGAGGCGGGCGTCGCCGCCGCCCGGCGGGAGAGCTCCAGGGAGTCACCGACGAAGTCCGCCACCTCCTGGACCCAGGGGACCTGGTACGTGTGGGCGAGGATGACCGCGTCGCGTTCGGCGGCCAGCGCGCGGACCTCGCTGGCCCACCGCCGGTACCCGAGCCCCGAAATTTCCGCCTGTGCCGTCGCCATGGTGTATGTATTGCAGCCTACCAAGACTCTGGAGGGTCCCATGGCCGCGCCCGTAAGCGCCGAACAGCAGGAGATGGACGAGCTGGTCCGCCGAGCCCTCGCCGAGGACCTCGGTCAGGCGGGCGACCTGACGTCCAAGCGCATCCTCCGGGCCGAGCTGCCCTCGCGCGGCCGCATCCTCGCCAAGGCGAACGGCGTGCTGGCGGGGACCGCCGTGGCCGCCACCGTGTTCCGGCTTGTCGATCCCGCCCTCAGCGTCAACTGGCTGCTGGCGGACGGGGCGGCGCTGGCCCCGGCTGCGACGGTGGCGGAGCTGTCCGGGCGGGCCAGGGCGATCCTCGCCGGCGAGCGGGTGGCGCTGAACTTCCTGCAGCACCTGTCCGGGGTGGCGACGACCACCGCCGCGTTCGTCGCCGCCTGTGCCCCCCACGGGGTCACGGTGCTCTGCACGCGCAAGACCATCCCGGGCCTCCGCACGCTCCAGCGGGCAGCCGTGGTGACCGGCGGCGGCACGCTGCACCGGGCCGGCCTCTCCGACGCCATCCTGATCAAGACCAGCCACATCCGGCTGGCCGGGGGGATCACCGAGGCGATCCGCCGGGCGCGTGCCCAGCCCCGGATGCCAGTTGAGGTCGAGGTGACGACCCCCGAGGAGCTCGCCGAGGCGCTGGCGGCCGAAGCCGAGCAGGTCCTCCTCGACAACGCAGGGCCCGAGGCCATCGCCGCTGCGGTGGCGGCGACGAGGGGCAGGGCGTTCCTCGAGATCTCCGGTGGCGTCACCCTCGCCAACGTGGGAGCCATCGCCGCTCTCGGCCCCGACGCGATATCGGTTGGAGCGCTGACGCACTCATCCCCTGCCGTTGACCTCGCGCTCCACATCGCAGGACCCGTGGGTGCGGGGCCCCGCCGCGCCTGAGCCGTGTCCGGTCGAGGCGCCCCCACGACAGGTCGGCCCGTCGCGCCCCGTCCGGGGTCATGACCGGGCTTGCCGGGCCGTTGCCCTCCTGGAGAGCATGAGTGCCCCCGCCCCGAGAACGAGGCAGGCGGCGGCGATCATGAGGGCGGGGAGCGTGTCGCTGCCCGTCACGGGCAGGATCGGCTTGGACTGGCCGGGCTTGCTCGACTGCATGCCGAGGACCTGGGACACCGGGTCTGCGGTCCGGCTCGCGGGGCTCACCGAACTGGGGCCGGCGGGCGGCGTCCCCGGCCCGGTCGGGGTGGGGCAGGGCAGCGTGCCGACCACCGCACCACCGGTACCGGCGAGTGCGTAGAGCTGGCCGGTGCTGTCGGTGGTGAGGCCCTCGACGAGGGTGACGCCCTCCGGGCCGATGTCGTTCGTCGCCCCCGTGGCCATGTTGACCGTGGCGAGGTGCGGGTCGGCGTCGTAGAGGCTCATGGTGGCGTACATCGTGCCGCCCGACACCACGATGCCGTAGACGTCGTTGCGCCCGCTGTCGGGGGCGATCGACACGTAGTCCATGCCCGCCCCGAACGAGTCGGGGACGATGGCGCCGGTGTCGGGGTTGATCCGGAACAGCAGCGCCGGCTTGGCACCCATGCTCTCGACGCCGAAGAGGTTGCCCGTCTGAGCGTCGAAGGTCATGGCCGTGACGTGGGCGAGTTCCACGGTGCCGGAGGCTCCCATGGCGTTGCCCAGCCAGGCGCCGGTGTCGGTGAGGGCCCCCGTGGTCTGGTCCACCACCTTGAGCTGGGACCCCACGGCTGCGTACAGCTTGCCGTTGGCCTTGTCGTAGGCCATGGCGTCGATCGTGAAGGAGGCGTTCGTGCCGATCGGCGTCTGGGCGGCCTTGGGGTCGCAGGTGAAGGAGTTGAAGGTCATGAGGAGGAAGCCGGCCTGGTCGGCGGCGAGGAAGCAGTGCCCGGAGGCCCCCGTCTGGCAGTCCACGCCGTCGTAGTCGGCGCCCTCGTGGCTGCTGCCCGGCAGCGCCAGCGCCGCGGTCACCCTGCCCGTGGTCTTGTCGATCTGGAGAAAGGCCTGCTGGCACGGCAGACCGGAGCCCGGCAGGCACGTGGTGGACGGTGCTGCGGATGCCGCTCCCGGTATCCAGACCGAGGCGATGGCGGTCGCACCCAGCACGACGGACAGCACGCGCGAAGCGACGTGACGCCGGCCGGCCCGGGACCGCGTCAGCCATGCGCGAGAAGCGCCCACAGCGAAACCCCCCCTACGAGATATGTTCGGCAGGGGACCTGGTTCGCACGGCGACTGCCCGGAACCCCCCTACACCCTCGAAGTAATGATCACATAGCGTGGTGATTTGACCACCCTCTGAGTTCTCGTTCGACCGGAAAAGTACCTTTCAGGGGGTTAAATTCCCTTCAGGCAACAGCGAGGGTTCTCGCCGCGCCCCGGCGTGGGAACATGTGCGCCTCGTGGCACGGATCCTGGTGGGCACCGCCGACGGACTCCGGGAGATCGCGGTCCCCGGCGGCCCGGGCCCGGCATGGCACGCCGGCCGGGCCGTGACCGCGGTGGCGCCCGAGAACATCGAGCTCTGGGCCGTCCTCGACGGGCGGGAGGTCTGGCACACCGCCGGGGTCGACTGGTGGTTCCGGGTCGCCGGCCTGGACGGGTTGCAGGCCACCTGCCTGGCCGACACCCGGGCGGGGGTCGTCGTGGGGACCTCGGCCGCGCATCTCTACCGGGTGGCGGGCGAGGGGCTGGAGGCGCTCCCGTCCTTCGACGAGGCTCCCGGGCGGGATCGCTGGTACACCCCGTGGGGCGGTCCCCCCGACACCCGGACGGTGTCGGAGGACGGCGACGCCGTCTACGTCAACGTGCACGTCGGCGGGATCCTGCGGTCCGGGGACTCCGGCGAGACCTGGCGGCCGACCATCCCCATCGAGCGAGACGTCCACAAGGTCCTGGCCCGCCCGGGACGGCTGCTGGCAGCGTGCGCCCAGGGCCTGGCGGTCAGCCCCGACGGCGGGCGCACCTGGAGCCTGCGCGCCGGCGGCCTCCACGCCACCTACTGCCGAGGCGTTGCCGTCTGCGGGGAGACCGTGCTCGTGTCGGCATCGGAGGGACCGCGGGGCCGGCGCAGCGCCGTCTACCGGGGCTACCTGGACGGAGACTCGCTGCAGCGCTGCCGCAACGGCCTGCCGGAGTTCTTCGACGCCAACATCGACAGCCTCTGCCTGGACGCCGTCCCTGACGGCGCGGTCGCGGCCTTCGGGCTGCCTGACGGAAGGGTCTACGCCTCGCTGGACCAGGGGGCCAGCTGGGAGCTCGCCGCATCGGGGCTGCCAGAGATCCACTGCGTCCTGGCGCTGCAGTGACCCCAACGCCCTCCCTGGAGCGAAGAAACCCTCAGCCCTTGGACTCCTGCATGCTGCGGGCGATCTGGGTGACCACCTTCCGGGGGCCCAGCCGGGTCCCGAAGGCGAGCATGCGGTTGCGCAGGCCCGGAATGACCACCGGCTTGCCCTTGAGGAGGGCTGCGTAGCCGATCCGGGCGACGGTCTTTGCATCCATCGTGGGACCCGTGAACAACCGCGACTTCTCCGTCCCGGCGTGGGAGGCGAAACCCGTCTCTGTGGGGCCCGGGCAGAGCGCCGTCACGGTGACGCCGGTTCCGGCGAGCTCGTTGGCGAGCGCCTCGCTGAGGGACAGCAGGTAGGCCTTCGTGGCGTAGTACACAGCCATGAGGGGGCCGGGCTGGAAGGCAGCGGTCGAGGCGACGTTGAGGATCCTGCCGCTGCCCCGCTCCAGCATCGGCGGCAGGAACAGGCGGGTGAGCAGCGTCGGGGCCACGACGTTGAGTTGGAGCATCCCGACGTCGCCGTCCATGTCGAGGTCGGCGAACTTGCCGAGGAGCCCGGCGCCGGCGTTGTTGACCAGGACGTCCACATGCACCGAGGCTGCGGCGAGCTCTGCGTGGATCTCGGCCGGGGCGCCCGGCGCCGCAAGATCCTTCACGATCCTCCGGACCTGGACCCCATGGTCGTGCTGAAGCCGCTGGGCCAGGGCGCTCAGCTTCTCCGCGCTCCGGGCCACCAGCACGAGGTCGTAGCCGTCCTTGGCGAACAGGAGCGCCAGCTCGTAGCCGATGCCGCCCGACGCCCCCGTGATGAGGGCGAGCCTCCGGGTGTCCTGGCCGTCGTTCATCCTCAGTTCATCCTCCGTTCATCCTCAGTGCCGGACCGGGATGCCTGCCTGGGCCATGTGGTCCTTGACCTCGGAGACCCGCAGCTGGCCGAAGTGGAACAGCGAGGCCGCCAGGACGGCGTCCGCTCCCCCGTCGATGATGGCCGACGAGAAGTGGTCGAGGTCGCCTGCCCCGCCCGACGCAATCAGCGGGACCGTGATGACGGCGTTGACCGCCCGCAGCAGCTCGGTGTCGTAGCCGTCCTGCGTGCCGTCGCGGTCCATCGAGGTCAGCAGGATCTCCCCCGCCCCCAGCGCCTCGGCCCGCGCGGCCCACTCCACGGCGTCGAGCCCGGTCGGCTTGCGCCCCCCGTGGGTGTAGACCTCCCACCTCTGGCCGCCTTCCCGCCGGCGGGCGTCGATGGCGCAGACCATGCACTGGACGCCGAACTCCTCGGCCCCCTCGGTGAGCAGCTCGGGGCGTTCGACTGCGGCGGTGTTGATCGAGACCTTGTCGGCCCCGGCCCGCAGCAGGCGGCGGACGTCGTCGATGCCGCGAGCCCCCCCACCGACGGTGAGCGGGATGAAGACGCTCTCGGCGGTGGCGTGGGCCACCTCCAGCATCGTTTCCCGGCCCTCGTGCGATGCGGTGATATCGAGGAAGACCACCTCGTCGGCCCCCTCCCGGTTGTAGAAGGCGGCGAGCTCGACGGGGTCGCCGGCGTCGACGAGGTCGACGAACTGCACGCCCTTGACCACGCGGCCGGCGTGGACGTCCAGGCACGGGATCACCCGCTTGGCGAGCACTACGGCGCCCCCGCGGGAGCTGCCGGGGCGCCCGCCACAGTGGCCAGCGCGTCCTCGAGCGCCAGCGACCGCGAGTACAGTGCCTTGCCGACGATCACCCCTTCGAGACGGGGGTGCCCGAGCGAGAGCAGCGTCTCGACGTCCCGGAGGCCCGCCACGCCGCCGGAGGCGATCAGCCCCATGCCGGACGCCCCGAGCACACCCCGGATCGCCGGCAGGTTCGGGCCCTCCAGGGTGCCGTCCCGGCCGATGTCGGTGAACAGGACCCTCGGAACCCCGGCTCCGTCGAGACGGACCAGCACCGCCTCGGTGGAGAGCGACGACGACTCCTGCCAGCCGGCCACCTGGACCATCCCGTCGCGGGCGTCCACCGCGGCCACGAAGCCCTCGCCGAAGCTCGGGACTGCCTGGGAGAGGAACCCCTCCTCGATGGCCCGGGTCCCCACGACGACCCGGGCCGCACCGGCGGACAGCCAGGCGTCGATCGCCTCCAGGGACCGGACGCCGCCCGCGACCTGCACCGGGATGTCCACCGCCTCGATGATCCGCCGCATCACCGCGGCGTTGGCCGGTTCGCCGCCGATGGCACCGTCGAGGTCGACCACGTGCAGCCACCGGGCCCCCCGCCCCTGCCAGGCGCGTGCGGTGGCGACGGGGTCCTCGCTGTACACGGTCGCCGCCGCAGGGTCGCCCCGCAGCAGCCGCACGACGCGGCCGCCCGCCAGATCGATGGCGACGAAGATGTCGAACACGGCGGGTCGGAGCGGTGTCAGGCCGCGAACGACCGGAGTGCCGCCGTCAGCAGGGCGAGGCCGTCGTCGCTGGACTTCTCCGGGTGGAACTGCACGCCGATGACGTTGCCCGACGCCACCGCGGAGGCGAACGGCTCCGCGTACAGGGTCCGGGCGGCCGTCACCTCTTCGGCGGGGACGCAGGCGTACGAGTGCACGAAGTAGAAATGCCGGCCCTCGAAGCCTCGGAAGAACCCGGCGGTGTCTCGGAGCGTGTTCCATCCCATGTGCGGGACCTTCACGTCCCCGCGCAGGCGCACGACCTTGCCCGAGAGGATCCCGAGGCCGGCGGTGTCCCCCTCCTCGGAGTGGTCGAGGAACATCTGCATCCCCATGCAGATCCCGAGCAGCGGCCGGCCTGCGGCGGCCCACTCCCGAACGAAGGAGTCGAGCCCCGCCTCCCGCAGGTTTGCCATCCCGGCAGCGAAGTTGCCGACGCCGGGCAGCACGACGATGTCGCTGCCCGCCAGCTCCCCGGGTTCCTCCGCGACGAAGCTTTCGGCCCCCACCTTCTCCAGCGCCTTGGCGACACTGGCGAGGTTGCCCATGCGGTAGTCGACGATGCCCACCTTTATGGCTTTGTTTTCCATGACTAGAGGACCCCCTTCGTCGACGGGACCTCGCCGGCGGCCCGCGGGTCCACCTCGACCGCGATCCGCAGGGCCTTGGCGACCCCCTTGAACACACCCTCGACGATGTGGTGGGAGTTGCGTCCCGACAACAGGCGCACGTGTAGGGTGATCCCGCCCGAGCGGGTGAGGGCCATGAAGAACTCCTCGGTGAGGTCCGGGTCGTAGTTGCCGATCTGCTCGGCGGGCACGGGGGCGTCGAAGGCCAGGAGCGGGCGGCCGGACAGGTCGAGGGCGACGAGGACCAGCGCCTCCTCCATCGGCACCGCCGCCCACCCGTAGCGCCGGACCCCGCGCTTGTCGCCTAGGGCCTGGGCGAGGGCCTGACCGAGCGCGATCCCGACGTCCTCGACGGTGTGGTGGGCGTCGACGTGGAGGTCGCCCTCCGCGTCGACGGTCAGGTCGATGAGCGAGTGGCGGCCGAGTTGCTCCAGCATGTGGTCGAAGAAGCCGACGCCGGTCGCGACCTTGGCGACGCCGGTGCCGTCCAGGTCGACCCGGACGCGGATCGCCGTCTCCTTCGTGGTGCGGTCCACCTCGCCGGTGCGACCCGTGAGGTGACTCGTGGGGTGGCTCACCGGATCACCGCAGTGACGCCGAGAGGGCCTCCAGGAACTTCTCGTCCTGGTCGGCCGTGCCGACGGACACCCGTAGGCACCCGTCACAGCCCTGGGTCGAGGAGAAGTCGCGGACGAGCACCCCGCGCTCCAGCAGTCGGCGCCAGACCTCGGGGGCCGGCGCCGACTCGCACCGGAACAGGATGAAGTTGGCGCGGCTCGGGAAGGCGGTGATGCCCCGGGTTGTGGACAGCTCGTTCCACAACCGGTCCCGCTCGTGGCGGATCGTCTCGACCGTGGCCGTCAACTCCCCGGCGTGGGCAAGGGCGGTGAGGCCCGCGGCCTGGGTCAGACTCGACAGGTGGTAGGGCAGCCGCACCTTCAGCACCTCCTTGACCACCGACCCCTGGGCCACCATGTAGCCGATGCGGGCCCCGGCCATCCGCCAGGCCTTCGAGAAGGTCCGCACCACCACCAGGTGCTCGTAGTCCTCGACGAGGCGCCACAGGGACCCGCCCGAGAACTCCGCGTAGGCCTCGTCCAGGATCACGAGGCCGGGGGCGGCATCGCAGATGGCGGCGACGTCCTCGTCCGGGATGACGGTGCCCGTGGGGTTGTTGGGCGAGCAGAGGAAGATGATCTCGGGCTGGCTCAGGCCGATGGCCGACAGGGACGCATCCAGGTCCATCGTGAAGTCGGGGTTGCGGCGTGCCCGGATGAACCGGGTGCCGGACACCCTCGTGATGTGGGAGTGCATGGCGTAGGTCGGCTCGAAGGTCATCGCCTTGCGCTCCGAGCCACCAAAGGCCTGGACGAGCTGCTGGATGATCTCGTTGGAGCCGTTGGCCACCCAGATGCGCTCGGTCAGCGTCCCCACGTGCCGGGCGAGGCCCTCCCGCAGCGCCGGGAAGTCACGGTCCGGGTACCGGTTGAGGCCGAGGTTGGCCACGCTGCGGCCGAGGTCCTCCATGAAGTCCTTCGGCGGCGGGTACGGGCTCTCGTTGGTGTTGAGGCGGACGGCGACGTCGAGCTGCGGCGCGCCGTAGGCGGCCACGTCGGCAAGGTCGGGGCGCGAACCGAACCGCTCGCGGAGCTCGCTGTCACTCATGGAAACGGGCATCCACCGCCCTGGCGTGGTTGGGCAGCCCCTCGGCACCGGCGAAGGCCGCCACGTGGGGCCGGGCCGCCGCGAGCGACTCGCGGGTGGCGACGATGACCGCGCTGGTGCGCTGGAAGTGCGACGTGCGCAGGCCCGATGCGAAGCGGGCGGATGCCGCGGTGGGCAGGACGTGGTTGCTGCCGGCGAGGTAGTCACCGAGCGACACCGGCGACCAGGGGCCGACGAAGATGGCGCCGGCGTTGCGCAGGTGCGACGCAACCTCCTCGGCCCCGTCGAAGATCAGTTCGACGTGCTCGGGGGCGAAGCGCTCGGCGGCCTCCACCGCCTGGTCCAGGCCGGCCACGAGCACGGCGCAGCACCCCTGCTCCAGGATCGTGCGGAGCTCGGGACCCGCACCGATGTCGTCCAACGTCCTCGCCACGATGGCCTCGACGGCGGGCACCAGCTCGCGTTCCCAGGTGATCAGCGGGAATGACCCGTTGGGGCCGTGCTCGGCCTGCGCGATCAGGTCCGCCGCCACGATCACGGGGTCGACGCCCTCGCCAGCCACGATGGCGATCTCGGTCGGTCCGGCGACGTTGTCAATCTGGACCACGCCGGCGACCTCCCGCTTGGCGAGGGCCACGTAGATGTTGCCCGGGCCGACGATCACCTCGACGGCGGGGATGGACGCGGTGCCGTAGGCCATGGCCGCGATTGCCTGCGCCCCCCCGACCCGGTAGACCTCAGTGACGCCCGCCACCTGGGCAGCCGCCAGCGTCGGTGCCGGCACCGACCCGTCGGCGGCAGGCGGCGTGCACAGGGCGACCTCGGCAACGCCGGCCACGGAGGCCGGAATTGCGCACATCAAGACCGACGACGGATAGGCGGCCCGGCCGCCGGGGACGTACATGCCTGCTCGGCCGAGGGCCTGGACGGTCTCGCCCACCGTTGCCCCGCCGATGGTTGCCGTCCATGGTGCGATGCGCTGGTGCTCGGCGAAGGCGCGGATGCGGGCGGCCGCCTCGTGGATGGCGTCGAGGAGGGCATCGGGTGCCGACGCCGCCGCCGCCTTGATCTCCTCCTCCGGGACGCGCAGGGCGTCGAGGCGGGCGCCGTCGAAGCGCTCCGTCAGCTCGATCAGGGCGGCATCGCCCCCCTGGCGGACCCGTGCGATGACCTCCCGGACGGCGGCCAGGGCGGAGCCGCCGGCCTCGTCCCCCGTCAGGGGTCGTGGGATCGGCGCGTGCGGATCATCCCGGAGATCGATGGTGCGCATGGCACCTTGAGTCTACCGGACCCGCTCTCCACCCCAGGAGAGCCTCGGCCAGGCTGCCCCCGTCACGGGCGGGCCGCCGGCGAAGCGTGAAGATTTTCGGACCTCCGACGACCCTTTATTTCTTCACGCTTTTCTTCACGGCCTTTCGGCCCAGTACCGTTTACTTAACCGGGATCGCCCGGGACCTCCGAGGCTCAGGATGAGGGCGGCCCCCCAGCCGACCCCCGATCGAGGGTACGTCTGGCAGGAAACAGCCAGCAACGAGCCTGTAGCAAATCACTCAGGCGACCGTCCCCACCGACTCGGCGCCGTTTTTTCGAGGGGGGGTGCCGGGCGTGGGCGCAACGTTCACG
>WNFC01001524.1_pt1 | contig 26997 bp, 34 predicted proteins | sample 5400541 | NCBI WGS metagenome assembly WNFC01 (sample SAMN13153342, study PRJNA577476) | soil metagenome | isolation source: 120 cm saprolite under Douglas fir tree site 2 hole 2 replicate 1 | place: USA:California | collected 2015-04-18 | reverse complement strand
CGAGTTGGAAGCCCTCCTTCCGCAGCGTTTCGAGTCCTTCGGGAACATCGACGTGGGGCGGCAGTTTGCGCATCCCCGAAAGTAATTCCTGGCGCTGCTCTTCCGTTCTGGGTTTGGCGTGGCGCTTCTCAAGAACCTCCAGAGCGGCCTTTCCGATGACTCCGAAATCAGAGTAACGCCCTACGATCGTAGTGACGAAAGCCAATTTGAGAACTTCGTCGAACCACTCTTTGCGAAAATCCCCCCGTCCGAAGTGGTTGTCGAAGGCCGGATCCAGGGCACCCAGATCCAACAGAGTTTCATTCACGTCAAAGACGATCGCGGAGAACGTCATGAGGACCTCTCCGCGGTTGGCTCGACCGCAGGCAGGGGTTGTACGGGCGGACGAGAATCGTCGAACCATTTCTTAAGCGTGAAAGGCGATACGCCAAGCCAGAAAGCCACGCGCAATCCATAGATGAGCAGGACCGTGCGGAATACGCCTCGGGCAAGATGCCGGCGCGGGGAGACCAGCAAGTGGGAGCGAAGGACGGAAAACTCTCCCTCTTTCTTGAAGCGGCGCACCAACTCCACGTCTTCAAAGAGTGGCCAATCGGGACAACCGCCGACCTTTTCAAACACTCGCCTACGAACGAATATTCCCTGGTCTCCGGTGGCTGCCTGGGTCAGCCGGCTGCGAAAGTTGATCCCTGCGGCGACCATCTTTAAGGAACGAGGTTGGTCCGCCGTGAAGCGGACCTCGAAACATCCGCCTGCCACGCTGCTTGACTGAAGCGCGGAGGCGATGCGCCGGCAACCGTCGGGAGGAAGTTGACAGTCCGCGTGGAGGAACAGCAACGCATTCCCAGACGCAGCGTGCGCGCCTGCGTTGAGCTGATTTCCCTTGCCGTTGGGAGCGTCAACCATGCGCGCAAAATTCTGCGCCATTAGCCACTCCCGCGTGCGATCCGTACTTCCGCCATCCGCGACGATCACCTCGTGAATACCTTCCTGGTTTTCGAGCGCCGCAAGGGTCTGCGGCAAGTGCTCGCGCTCGTTTAGCGCGGGGATAATCACGGAACAGGCGAGGGATTGAGGCGCTTCGCGGGCAACGTCGTGGGCTGCGAGAAAGTCCTTTGTTCTCGGCGCCTGAATTTGGTTTGCGGAAAGGAGCGAGTCCAGTTTTTCCAGATCTTCCGCGGTGTCGACGTCAAACCACGACTCCAGAATGTGGACCGTAAGACCCGCGGTCTGGAGTCTTGCGATGGTCTCCTCGCAAGTTGTTGCGGCGCTCCAGGAAATTCCGGACAAGAAGTCCTGGGGACAGCTTCGCAGGCCGAGAAGGTAGAAACCGCCGTCCTCGCAAGGCCCGATGACCGCATCCATCCGGGTGAGCGCGTCTCGCGCTTGCTCTAGAAACACTGGCGGGAGGCCGGGGCTGTCAGCCCCGATGGCAATGGCGTAAGGATGATGACGAAGTGCTCGCTGGAAAATGTTCGCAAGGCGCGCGCCCAGGTCGCCGTGGCCTTGGAGCCAAATCTCCGCCGCGCCAGGAAGGGCCGGCGAAAGTTTTTTTTCGGTGGAGGCGAGTACGGTCTTGGCCCAAGGCAGAGAGGAAAGGGAAGCCCAAGTGTCCTGCAGAAAGGCTGCGGCCAGTTCCGCCGCGCCGCTGCTGCCCAGTCGGGGGATGAGCCGCGTCTTCACTCGTCCGGCGACGGGAGGTTTTGCGAATACGCAGATGCAGCCTTGCTCCGTCACGCTACCTCCTGTAGCGAAAGTATTTGTCCAGAATACGGCGCATCCACGGTTTGAGCCTGGAGCGGTATTGCAGGTCGGCAGCGCGCTTGATCGCCTCGGCCTGCGTGGGGTAAGGATGAATTACGCCACTCAGATCGCCGACTTTCAGTTTCTGTTTGATCGCGAGAACCGCTTCCCCGATGCTTTCTCCCGCATGCGATCCCACGATTGTAGCGCCCAGAAGTCTCCCGTCTTCGCGGTTCATATAGAGGCGTACATGTCCTTCGGTTTCGCCATCGAGGATGGCGCGGTCGGTGTCGGCAAATTCCTTGGTGAACGTGACGACCTCGTCGCCCCGCTTTGTGGCTTCCTTTTCGGTTATGCCCACGTGCGCGACCTCAGGATCCGTATACGTGCTCCATGGGATCACCAAGTCGCTCACCCGTTTTCTCCCGAAAAACAATGCGTTCTGGATGGCGATGCGCGCCATGGCTTCGGCGGCGTGTGTGAACTTGTGGGAGGAGCAGATGTCTCCGGCCGCATAGATTTCCGGATTGCTGGTGCGGAGCATATCGTTCACCAGGACACCGGTCGCATCTGTCTTGACACCCGCCGCTTCGGCGTTGAGTCCCTCGATGTTTGGTTTGCGGCCAATCGCAACGAGAATCTCGTCGACGACAATACTCTCCTCTTGCGCGCCTCGCTGCAAGACCACTCGGCGTTGCTCGCCGGCGCGTTCCGCCCGGAGGAGTTTGGAGCCGAAGAAGATGCGGATTCCTTCGCGTTCGAAACGCCGCCGGATGATCTCCGCGGCGTCCCCGTCATCATTGGGCAGCAGGCGCGAGCCGCGCACAACAACAGTGACTTCGCTGCCGAAGCGCCGGAAGGTCTGTGCCAACTCGCAGCCAATCGGTCCCCCGCCGACCACGAGAAGGGTTTGGGGAAGGGTCTCGAGGGAAAAAACTGTTTCATTGGTGAGGTAGCCCGTTTCCGCAAAGCCCGGCAGATCCACAGTGGCTGCCCGAGCCCCGGTCGCGATAATCGCTTTCGAGAAAGACAGTGTGCGGCCGTTGACTTCGAGCTCGTTCCTGCCGACGAATCTAGCATCACCAAGATAGACTTCCGCGCCCAGCTTCGAGAAACGGTCGACGGAGTCGTTAGCGGAAATTTGGGCGCGCAATCGTCGCATGCGCTCCATCACACGCGGAAAATCCACCGGCTCTCCACCTTGTGTGGACACGCCGAAGCAAGGGGCTTCCTGGAAGGCAAAGGCCGCGCGCGCGGAGCGAATCACCGCTTTCGAGGGCACGCATCCGTAATTTGTGCAGTCGCCTCCCATCAAATGCCGTTCGATGAGTGCCACTTTCGCACCTAGTGCACCGCCGCCGGCGGCCGATACCAATCCGGCTGTTCCGGCTCCGATCACTACCAGGTTATAGCGGCCGGCCGGAATCGGGTTGACCCAGTCGGGCGGATGGAGATTCCGGAGGAGCTCCCGATTGTGGACATCGTCGGGAGTGATTAGCGGGGCAGCGCTCGAATTCATTCTGCTTCTCCTGGAAGCGGCTCATTCGCAGAGTCCAAGCGGTTCTGGAGCGCCTGTTTTGCGATTCGCGTAAAAATGGCGACCAAGACGGCGGAGAGAACGAGCCCACCCCAGAACAGCAGCTGTTGCCAATGGCTGGCAGCGGGCGCTTTTCCCTGAACGAGGTCGGAAATGCTTTTGAGTGAAGTTCCGATATACACATAGAGAGTGGTTGCGGGGAGCATGCCAATCCAGGAAGCCAGGACATAATCGCGCAAGCGGACGCGCGTAAGTCCCAGCGCGTAATTGAGAATGGCGAACGGGAGGAATACCGGTTGCAGGCGCATGAGGAGGACGAGCTTGAAGCCGTTTTCTCCGATGGCTCGATCGATGATTTTGAACTTTGGATAGCCTTCAATGCGTTTGAGAGTCCATTCGCGGCCGAACGACCTGGCGATCAGAAATGCGAGCGTTGCGCCCGAGACGCTTGCAAGCGAAACCAGGATGGTTCCCCAGAGAACTCCAAAGAGCAGGCCGCTGCCCAGGGTGAGGGCGGTGCCGGGAACGAACAATACGGTTCCTGCAACATAGACAAGAAAATAGAGCAGGGCGCCCCATAATCCCAGCGTTCGGACCCGCTCGAGAAAGTGATCCAACCAGAGACTCAGCGGAAAAAACCTGGCCGCGAGAATTACGGCAATCACGAAGAGAGAGAAGATGGCGATTTTTGTTTTGGTTTTCATTTTTAGAGGTGCATCGCGCGCAGGAAGAAATAGATGAGAACACCCAGCAAGCCAGCCACGGGAAGCGTGACCACCCAGGCCATCAGCATGTCGCGCACGGTTTTCCAATGAACTGCGGCGCTGTTCTGCAGCCCGATCCCGATGATGGAACCCGAGAATACGTGAGTTGTGGACATGGGAAATCCGAGCGCCGCACCCGGCATCACCAGTGCGGCAGTGACTGCGTTCGCGAGAAACCCTTCCAAGTGATCCATGCGCGTAATTTTTTCCGCCAGCACTTGCGTGACGCGCCTGCCGGCCAACCAACTCCCCGCGACCATGCCTAGAGTGACGAGCACGAACTCAGCAGGACGTATTTGAAAGTTTCCGTGCAGCATCGCTGCGGCCAGGACGATGGCGACCATCTTGGGAGCGTCATTCATTCCTCGGGCAAAGCTGGTGGCGCCGCTCGTGAGCCAGTGCAATTGAGGAGCACTGATCCCGAGAAAGGCCGTGCGGTCCGTCGCGCATTCCTCGGTCTTGGCCACCGTGATGCCAAACGAGGGCAGGGAAAGGTCTGCCGTAGCGCTCCCGTCCATAGCAATTACTGCAGGGACCGGATTCATCTCCAAGGTCGCGCAGGCGCAATCGGCGTTCCCGGGGAAACGCTTCTGAATGGCTCGCAAGATACGAATCGTGACCACCGTCAGCGAAAGAGCAAGGACCGGGCTTAAGAGGAGAGGAAGCGCGATTTTGCCGAGGAGGGCCGACCAACGAATGCCGTGCATTCCGTAAGCGATGGTGGCCACGCCGGCGACGGAGCCGACGATGGCGTGCGTCGTGGAGACGGGCAATCCCGTGCGCGTGGCGACGGCTACCCAAGCCGACGCCCCGAGGATCGTGGCCAGCGCTGCGGCAAACGTCGGCACCGTTCCCTGCGCCAGCAGGCCATTGCCGAATGTCTGGACCATGGCACCGGCCAGGAGCGCACCCGAGAGTCCACCCAGGCCCGTGCACACGGTGCCCCACAGGATAGCGGCACGATAATTGGTCAGGCTGCTGCCCACAAGCGTCGCAATTCCCTTGGAGACATCATTGGCGCCATTGAAATAGGCGACCAACACACCGGCGAGTGTGACTGCGAATAGTTCCATGCTCATTGTAGCGACCCTGTGCAACTGGAGCCGGTTCCTGCTGTGCAGCTGAAGCAGTGACTGCCTGTGGCGATTCGCCTCCCGGCAAGTCCAGTGAACGATTCGAGATCCCAGACCGTCGGAAAGCCACCACACGGCCCGTCCATCCGGATGTCGAGCATTTGGTTGAAATCGCAATCGTAAAGTTTGCCGTCCCACCCCACGCTGACGAGAGAGCGGCACATCAACTGGCTGACCGTCGCCGGATTGAAGTGGTTCACCAGCAGGCTCATGTAGGGTTCGAGCATCTGGTTTTGGATGAGGTAAGCGGCGAAGCGCTTGATGGGCATGTTCGTGAGGGTATATAGATGATGGAACTGAATTCCAAACTGTTCCTGCAACTGTCTTTTGTAATCCGCTTCCAATTGTTCCTGAGGCGGGGGCAGTGAAGCGCCCAGCGGGTTATAGACTAGATTCAATTTGAGCTTTGAATCCGGAAGCCCGTAGCCCAGCTGGTTCAGTATCTGAAGCGCGTGGATGCTCTTTTCAAAGACGCCGCGGCCACGTTGCTGGTCGACATTCGAAGCGGTATAGCAGGGAAGACTGGCGAAGATTTCGACTTCCTTGTCCGCAAGAAATTCCGCCAGGTGCTCCTTGCCAGGCTCGAAGAGCACCGTGAGGTTACAGCGGTCGATGATGTGACGGCCAAGTCTGCGCGCTTCGCTGACGATCCACTGGAAGTTCGGATTCAGCTCCGGGGCTCCACCGGTGATATCCACGGTCGTGATCGATGGGCTGGCGGCGAGCACATGGAGAACCCGCTGAGCGACCTCCTGCGGCATAATCTCGGTGCGTTTAGGCCCCGCCTCGACGTGGCAGTGGTGGCATGCCTGATTGCAGAACTTCCCTACGTTGATCTGGAGAGTTGTGACTTCCTCCCTCGTGAGAACTTCACAGCCGCGTTCGTGCAACGCTTGCTCGAAATCGGGGGTATAAAGACTCTCACTCTGAAGAATCGGGAGCACTGTTTTTTGGAGAGCCATTAGCAGCAACTCCCGTTTCCATTGCCTGGCGAACAAGCGGCTGCCGCCGCGTCCGTTGTGACCCGGTAGCCCGCTCCTTTCGTCTCCTTCGGATCGCGGCGCAGATAGCCGTGCGCGCAGGGGAAGGGCCGCACTTCTTCGATCGGCACCGGAATTCTCGGAGCCACCAGATCAAATTGTGCTCGGTACGGTTCCTGCGAATACAGACGATACGTCTTTTCGCACACGGCAGTCCGAATGCCGCGCTTCAAGACATGGCCGTCGTCGTCCTCGACCTGCCGGAATGGTCCGCGGTAGATGACGGCATGCTTGTGATCCCAGCAAGGACCTTCTTTGCCCTTATAGGCCGCCACCGTCACACTGCGAAACTCGATTCCGTCCACCGTTCTCCAGGGTTGTTCTTGACGCTCCAGAATCGCGATTCCATAGAACCCGGAATCCTCGAAGGCCTGGAGAAAGAGGTCTTCCCGGAACGCACCGGAGATGCACCCGCTCCAAAGTTCGGGGTTCTGCTGAAGCTCCTGGGGAACGTCCTCGTCGCTCACGATATCCGAAATGACGGCTCTGCCGCCGCGGCGCAGCACGCGAAAAATCTCCGAGAACAGTCTCCGCTTGTCTTCCGGGCGGACAAGATTCAAAACGCAATTGGAAACGACCACGTCGATGGAGTTATCCGGGATGAGCGGGCGGGTGCGCCGGAGTTCTTGGATCTCGGACTCCAAGGCGCTGAGATCCTCCGCGGAATGAACCGGACTGTCCTTCAACATCTCATTCAATAATTCGAGGTCGAGTGAAAGGTCCTGAATCTTGCCTTTGAGGAACTTGGCGTTCGCGTACCCGATGTTCCGCGCGATCACCGGCGCATTCCTTCGGGCCACAGCGAGCATTTCGTCATTCATATCCACGCCGATGACCTTGCCTGTTGCGCCCACGATCTGGCTCGCAAGGAAGCAGACCTTTCCCGAACCCGATCCGAGGTCCAGAACCGTGTCTCCTGTCTTCAAGTACCGGCTGGGGTCTCCACAGCCGTAATCGCAGGCGAGAACTTCATCCGGTATGGCTTCCAAAAGTTTGGGGTCATACGATGTCGGGCAGCAGAGTTCTCGCTCGACTTTCTTCGCTCCGTCGGCGTATCTGCGGCGAACTGTTTCCTCTACATTTAGTGCCGTGTGTCCCATAGTTCCTCACCTCAGAAAAAGGTAATGACAGTTTTCTCTTGCCGCTGGGTGCAACCGAACTCCAAAACAATAGATTGATGACCAAAGTTAGTTGTCGACTCACGAGCCGGAGTGAGTGGCTTTCAGCGAGCGCCGCCCGACACGAGAGCCGCGCATCGCGCAGCGATTTGTGTCCGAGGCTACGAAGCCGCAAACGACGGAGGGGGAAATTGCCAAAGCTCTCTCTGATTCGCTATCGATGAATTCCATTTGATTGGCGCCGGCGCGGACGGATATCCCAACAGCCAGGCGCGGAGCCGTTTGGAGAGGATTGCCCACCTGCTCGCGGACCCACCGAGCAGCCATACGTCGCTCAGGGAATCCAAATCCAGCTTCACAGCGAGCTTACACACCTTCTGTCCGCGGAACCGGTCCAATAGCTGGCGAAAATCGGTGTTCCGCTGCCAGCGAATTCCTTGGAGATTCTTGCGGTCGTTCGCATGGATCCCAATGAGGTAGCACCCGCCACGATGGTCTGGGCCTAAGACCAGACGATGCTGTCGGAGCAGCGCGAAGGCGTCGCTGATGTCGCCCTCTCCGAGTTCTGGGCAGTCGCGGCCGACGATCACGATTTCCTGGTAGCCGAGTCGCGCCAGGGTTTCCATCGCGTTTTCCAACCTCTGCCCAAAAGACGCTCCCTCCTGAAAATGAACCTGGAGGGAAGACGAACCTGGGCGATGGCACCCGCGAGACGTGAAGAGATGCAAATCGAAACCGGGGTTCTCTTCAAACGTGAAGCTCTGCGTTTCCAAGAGGATGCGGAATGCGCTGGGCCAGCCACGCCGCTTGCAGTCGGTGTGGGCGGAGTCAGCAAAGATCAGGAGTGCGCGGCGTTCCACAGACATATCCTCGTCTGTCCATGGGATAGGTGGATCTCCGAAAAGGATTCAGGCGCGATCCGTTCTTTGAACTGTATCCCCAGACCGCTTGGGCACTTACGGGGAGCCCGCATCCCCTCTTCGAGTTCCACGCCGAGCCCGTCTGAAATGCGATTGACGAAATTGAAGTAGGAAATCACCAGGGTGGTATCAAGGATGGCCGGGTCGCTCCAACCGGCTTGGCGAAGCAGGTCTATGTCGCGTTCTCGGCACGAAGAGGGCTCACGCGTGAGCTTCTCGGCGAATTCGAGCAGGGCGAGTTCTGCCCGGGAGATCGGTGCATTCCGGTAGTCGAAGACGATGGCCTCGACCAACAGGTGATTCTGGGTTTCTTTGCGGAGACCCTCCGCATGGTGCCGGATTCAATAATGGCACGCGTTGGTCTTCGAGACCACGACGGCGATCATCTCCCGTTGTGCCCGGCTGAGTTCCGATCCGCCGAACATCAGCGTCCGGTAGAGATCGAAATGGGCGCGCAACGCCGAGGGATTCAGACTGTGCACGCCCAGAATGTTTGCGACATTTCCGGCCGGGTCGCGCATCCGCTTGTATTGTTCCAGAAGCTCGCCGGAAGCCTCCGCGGGTGGTACCGTTTTGATCCAAGCCAAGCTGCCCTCCTTTGGAAAAGCGGCGCCCGCGGGACGAGACGATCCACGAAGCTGCTACGCGAATCCAGTTCAGCGAGCCTTAAAGATGACTGCGCTGGGGAAAAACGCCCGGACATTCCCAAGAAAAGCGACAAAATGCGGGGGCACGTCCTGAGTTGTTGCCAGCACGGTTGCGAATTGTTGTTTTGTATCAAAGCGAATGGTGAACGAGTGTCCACCAATCTCATCTTGGAGCGACGGCCCCGCCTTCTTCAGTTCCGAGTAGGGATAGATTTTGGTCTGACCCCCGTCGGAGATGACGAGCGCCAAGCGGCGGTCGAGCGGCCAGTCACGATACGGGTCGGTCGAGTAGTCGCGTTTGTATCCCGTCTGGAAAGAAAGAACCAAGGTTTGAGGATGTTCTTCCTTCCAGCTTCGCCACGTCGTCATGTTTACGGGCAGAAGCCGAAGAGAGGTTCCGGCCAACGGACCCGTGACAGCTCGTCCTCGAAGTTGGGACCACAAACTCTCCGTCTCGCGGCCGAAGAGCAAAAGGTTCTGCTGGTACAGAAGACCCGAAACTCCAAAAGTGTAACGGTGGCCATCTGTCCGCGGGTCGTACACAACGCCGGAGCCGCACAAGGGACACCAACTGATGAGAATCGGCTGTTCGCCGACATCGTCGTTCACGACCTCATGCCAGTTGAGAATGCGCACGGCGTAGGCCTTGGCGACTCCCATGATTTCTACCCCAAGGACCATGTCTTCCGTTCGGAGCGCGTGGTCGGCCTCCGATACGCTCGTGAAGACGGGATGGTCCAATGCCGGAATGCCATTCTTCGGAGGTCCGCCCGACTGAATCTGGTCGGGAGCAATGACATGACGCGTCACGTCAAACGGTTTTTGACCGGAACCAGCCGGGATGTAGGTGGCCTTCTTCTCGATGGTGAGTACATCCTCCCGCTGGCGTGCACTGCAGGCGAGAGGCAGCGAGAGCAGAAGACAGCACGAGATAAAACTCGCCTTCAGGAGGAACCGCATGACCTTCCTCTCTCAGTCATCGCCCGCACGACCCGGCGCTCCCGCACACAAAGCATGACCGCGGCACAGGAAGGGACGCGCCTGCGCTGGGGTGCGAGTGCCGGAGTGAAATATGTGAGCCTGCATTGGCCGACCCGCAACCAAGGGCGAATAAGCACATGGAAAACATAAGGACCTTTATCGATCTTGTTTTCAATGCGTGGTTTCCTCGCCCTTTGGATTGGGGTTTGCCGGAAGGGTCCTGACGAAACGCACCAAATCCCAGATATGCTCGTCGGATTCCACTCTTCCAAAGGCAGGCATGCCGCTCAAGCGGATGCCGCTCTTCACAATCCAGAAAAGTTCCCGGTCGGAATACCTTTGAACTTCGGCCGATCCCAGGTCGGCTGCCCTGGGGTACATCCATCTCCCTGCGTCGGTGGGTTTCCGTCCCGAATTACCATGGCACTCGGAACAGTCGGTGCCGAAGAGTTTGTCGCCTTCCGTGAGACTCGCTTTCATATCCGTGGGCGCAGGCGGGGGGCCCGCGCGACTGGCTCTCCGAACAAAGAAATGCTTGGCTTTAGTAGCGAGGAGCGTCTCTGTGCGACCCGGCTCGGGAAGTGCGCTCAGGTCGAACTGAGAAGCCATTACGCCGCCGCCGACAAGCACCAAGATGAGAATCGAGACTGTAATCCAAACAAGGCGCTTCATCGGCGAGCTCCGAAAGATGGGCAAGACTATTGCGAAAAGCAAGAGGGTCGCCGGGCGAGCCGACCCTCGTTAGCTGGGATCAGGATGCGGCCTGGATGCTGGTCACGTGGATGGTCTTCGTCGCCTTGTCGTAAGTTCCCTTGACCTTGACATTTTGACCGGCAAAGTCGGCGGGTTTCTGTTGATCGTCGAGCTCGTAGACGGTTTTCTTCGCAGAGTTGAACAACACGTACTTTCCGCCCATCTTGACGCAGTTTTTCGTATACATCGCCCTGCCTATAGGGTCGTTCTCCTTGCCAGCCATTCCTTCCTTCGCCATCATCTTTGCGTGCGAACCCTCTTTCGCACACTGGCTGTCGTAGTTTTCGCCCGTGAAGGTCTGGTCTTTTGCCAGGGTGAAGCCTGCGCCAAGCAACATCACAGATGCGATCGCTCCGATTGCAATCTTTCTCAAAGAATTCATCTCCTCCAGATTTGTTGATTCAGACTTAGTACCGCAAAACAAGACTGAGGGCCCGGAAGTGCTCTAGGAAATAGAAACGATGTCGTGTCACCCCCTTGCAGAAGGAATTCAGGCAGACTCATTCTTCTGCCAAGACCTTTTCAAGCCGAGCGTAGAGCCGCGCGCTCACTCCGAGAGGCACTTCGAAGGGCTCCACGTCCATCACAATCTTCAGCATCTTCCCGGTGGTATCGAAAACGACGCGGCAACGGCCGCAGCGTGAGATATGCAGCTCGATGGCTTTGCGCAGCTCTTCCGAGCCCTCGCCATCGATGTAATTCGAGAGGTTGTCGAGCACTTCCTTGCAATCGAGTGTCGCCATGGTTCGTCCTTATTGACCCATTGCCTTCATCAATTTGATCGCGATCATGTCGCGCATCCTGCCAGCGGTGATCAGAATCCTTTTCGGGAGCGCAGGGGTATCCTCGAGCCGCGCCGCGAGAGCTTCGCGCATGAGCAGGCGTGCCCGAAGCAGCCTGGATTTGATCGCGGGAAGCGTGATCCCCAGGATTTCGGCTGCTTCCTCGGCGCGAAGGCCTTCTACGTCCCGCAATACAAAGGTTTCGCGATAGATCGGAGGCAGGGCGCGGATGGCATCTTCGACCATCATTCTTACTTCCTGTTTGCCAAACAGCTTTTCCGGGTCTTCGTGCCACTGGTGGCTTCTGTGAGGGAAGACCTTGACCTCCGCTTCGGCAACTTCATCCAGAGACACGGTGTTCTTCCTGGCTTGCCGTTTTTGCAAGGCTTCGTTCACTGCAATCCTTGTAAGCCACGTGGTGAAGCGGGATTCGCGGCGGAATTGACCGATATGCCGGAAGGCCTTGACGAATGTGTCTTGCATGGCTTCTTCGGCGTCTTCCGTATTTCCAAGGACCGCGAGCGTGACGCGAAAGACCCGGCGCTCGTGCTTCCGCACCAGAGATTCGAACGCACGGCGGTCACCGGCGAGTGTGCATTCAACGAGGAGGAGATCGTCTTCAGGACCGTCTCGCTCTGTCATCTTATTAGGCTCAACCATATAAACGATCGGCGAGAACTCAAAACTGTCGTACTGAACATCCGATTGGTCGTTTCACGAAAAGGATTCAAACAACTTGCTCGGGGTACCGACCCGAATGCTTATGCCCACGACACGCGCGCCTCCCGCGGCTAACCGGGGCTGGCCGAGGGGCGTCCAAGTTATTGAAATCACAAACGATCACTGTCTTACACAGCCGGTTCTACTCAGTCGCGGTGTGTCTCTTACCTTAAGCAAAGAAGGGCCTCCAGGCGTTCATGTTTGTGGGCCCCGTTTGACGCACAGATAATATAAGGATCAGCTGGTTGGGGTCTCGGTCACGGCCGCAGCTGATTCCGGCACGATCAATGGGATTTTCCTGTTTGTTTTGTTCATGAAGACTTTCAGGAGCACGATGTCGCGACGGAAGAAGAGATCTAACGTCCAGTCCATCGCAACGCGTAACTTGCACTCCAACCCCGGCAACTTAAAAAGGTAGATCGCGCGCCAGAGCCACCAGGCGAAGAATCCGGAGAACTTGAAGCGCCAGATTTCGGCCACTGCGGACCTCCGGCCAAGACATGCGAGCACACCCAGCGGCCTGTGGGAGAATTGCCTCTTTGGCTCATTCCGTAGGCAGGCGGCGATGTTGTCTGCAACCAGCGTTCCTTGTCGGATGGCATTTTGCGCCGTGGGCGGATAGGGGCGACCGGTGCGCGGGTCTGGGACTGCGGCGCAGTCACCCAAAGCCCACACCCCCGGGCACTCCGGCACTTCAAGACGCTCGTTGACGATGATAGTACTTTGCTTGCTTATCGGGCATGGTAATGCAGCCAGCAGGGCACTGGGTTTTACTCCGGCAGTCCAAATCAATGTAAGAAGATTCGCCCAACGCGTTGCGCAAGCAGTTCACGAAGTTTCTGAGGAAACGGATACGCCCAATTTCGCTATCTCGATCTGTTGAATCCTTTTCCCTTCTCTCCCTATCTCATCTGCGGGTTCAGAAAAAGAAGAACTCTAAAGGAGAAGAATTGATGAAATTGAAGTCTATGTTGTTAGTTTTCGGTCTGGCCGTCACAGGACTCTTTACCCGGCCGGCTTCTGCGCAAGAAGCTCGGGTCACAGTCGAAAGCACAAAGTCCTACGAGCAGACCGTTGAGAAGCTGAAGGGAGCTGTCAGCCAAGGCGGCATGATGATCATGGGTCAGGTCGACCAGGGCAACATGCTCTCGATGGCTGGCTTGAAGCTCAAAGCCACACTCTTTCTGGTGGGCAATCCCACTGTAGGGAAGAAGTTGTTCGAGCAGGACCATGGCGTGGGCCTCTTTATTCCGCTCCGCGTCTTCGTGTACGAAGACAAGGACGGGAAGACCTACGTCAGCTATGACAAAGCATCTTCTTTGCTCAAGCAGTTCAACAACCAAGAAATCGACATGGTCGCGGGCATGCTGGACCAGAAGCTTCAAGGTCTGGCCCAGATCGCTACTCACTAGCAGGTCGTTTCGACGGAGGAGGGAGTCTTCTGCTTGAAGATTCCCTCGACTCCATGGCTGCTGCTACCAACATGGTCATTCCAATGAAATCTCTGAAAAACAGTTTGCTCCTACTGGTGACTCTCGCTGCCGCTTCAGTGGGACCATTGATCTTTCCCGCCGCTCAAGCTGGCCTCGGAACCATGGCTCAATCCGCCAAATACTTTCTTTTTCCAGCTATCGCCGTATTGATGTTCATTGCGCTTCTGAGCTGGAAATCGGTGCCTGCGATCGGGCGGTCGATTGTCTGGGGTGGGCTCGCTGGTGCAATTGCGACCGTAGGGCTCGAAATCGTTCGCATCACCGGCTTTAAGATGGGCTACATGCCCGGCAATCTCCCCCGGCTGATGGGGGTGTTGCTCCTGGACCGTTTTGCCCTCGGACCGTCCCTTACCTCCGATTTTGCCGGTTGGGCTTATCACTTCTGGAACGGCGCAAGTTTCGGAATCATTTACGTCTTGATTCTTGGTACAAGCCGGCGGTGGCTCGGCCTGCTGTACGGGATTGTTGCAGGGCTTGGGTTCCTTGTGAGCCCCGTCGTGCTTTCTCTTGGGGTGGGCTATTTCGGTCTTCAGTTCTCCGGGGGCTTTCCGATCACGGTCCTCGCAGCGCACGCCGCATTCGGCTTGCTGCTGGGAACGCTCGCGGCGCGGTTCCTGTCGGCAGAACCCAGCGTCCTTGCGACCGAATGGCATTTGTTCCGAATCTTCAGAGCAGCGAAGAGTGAATCGAACGCATAGACGGGTTCGATTTACCCGCGTGCGGAGAGCTTCCTCAGCAATTTGTGCAGATTGGGCAGCAGGACAGACGACAGTGCAAAGGATGGAATGGTGAGAAAGAGCCACTCCACTGCTCACTTTTGGGAGAGTCAATCAAGAAGGGCCAGCCGGGTGAAAACCAGCAGGGACGATTTCTTCGAACCAAGAATGGAGGACATTCTGATGAACGAAGCCAAGCTTCAGCTTGAAAACGTGCCCATTGAAAGGGCAGAGCCTCTTGCCCGTGCCACTCTTGAGACGACGCGGCAGAAGTTGGGGATGATCCCCAACATGTATGCGTACATGGCGAACGCCCCAGGCCTGCCAGAAGCTTACAGGATTGGCTATGAGCTCTTTTGTCAGGCATCGGGGTTTACGCCCGTGGAGCAGTAAGTCATTTTCCTTTCCATCAGCTACGAAAATGGTTGTGAGTACTGCATGGCTGCGCACAGCTTTCTCGCGGACGTGCAATCCAAAGTTCCCGCTGAGGTCACAGAAGCGCTGCGCAAAGCAACGGATATCCCGGACGCCCGCCTGCGTGCCCTCAGCCGCTTCACGCGCGTATTAGTTCAGAGGCGCGGCCGGCCGCGACAGACCGATCTGGATCTTTTTCGTGCTGCCGGATACACGGACGCCCAAGTTCTGCAAATCATCCTGGCTATCGGCGTGAAGACGCTGAGTAATTACACGAACCATGTCTGCGACACGCCGGTGGACAGCACATTCTCAAAACGGGCCTGGACACAATCAGCCGCGGGTTAGCCGGGTGTGGATTCCTTCGGCGAAAAGTGGAGTTCAAGCGGGCATTTATTTGCAACTTTGAACCCGAGGTCGAGCGTAGACGTGCCGCTCGAGGGAGAAGGATTCCATGGGAATAAGGTGCGAAGACGCTCGGAAAGCCATTTCAGACTGTATCGATGAGAATCTGGACGCAGTCCACCGGAGTGCACTGAATCAGCATTTAGCTCATTGCTGTCATTGCACCGCGGTGCTGGACGGCACGCGCAACTTAGTTCGACTTTACCGCGACGAACGCGTATTCGCGCTCCCGGATGGTTTCCATGAGCGGCTGGAACAGAGGCTCAGAGAAATGACTGCACCAAGGGTCGCGCCACGGCTTTGAAACATCTATTTCCGCCGGGTACGGTTCGCATTGCTCAGTTGGAGTCGGTTCAAACTGCGCATCGGGCGACTCTCGCGCTGGGACAACCGCTGCGCTTCGAAGCATGAACTTCCAAAAGTCGGTGAGGCGACCTGCACGCACTGAGGTGCCACGATGAGTTTCCAATGGAATTTCCGCTAAGGAGAAAAAGATGACCAGGCACATCGGCACTGGAATCGGCTGGGGCATCGTGGCGACAATTTCGATGTCCACGTTTCATTTGCTTGCAAAGTGGCTGGGGTTGTTTCCTGTGTGGCCGCCCACTCCTGCTGCTGTCGTGAAAAGAATGCTCGGGAGCGGAAGCTCATCTTTTATCGAGGAGGGTGGTGACCCCACTGCAACCGGCAGTCGGTTCAACTGCGCGACATGGAATCGCAACTAAACGGCCTCGGATATCAGATCATCTGTGTTTCACCAGATCAGCCATCCAAGGTGCGCGAGACAATACAGAAACACAACCTCAAATTCCTTCTCCTTTCGGACAGCCAGATGACCGCATCGCAAGCCTTCCGGATTGCGTATCAAGTGGGTGATGCAACACTGAAGGTTCTCGCGCAGCATGGAATCGATTTGGAGGCTGCCTCTGGAGAAAAACACCATCAACTGCCGGATCCGGCGGTGTTCCTGGTGACAACAAATGGCGTGATTCAATTCGAGTACGTGAACCAGGACTATTCGGTTCGCGCGCATCCGGATGTGCTCCGGGCAGCCGCGCGGGCTTCGCGAAAATAATTAGCCAGCATTCCAGAGTTTAGTCCCACCCAAACGAGGCGGGTCACCCGGCCACCCGCCCGCCGTGCTGTGCCGGAGAAAATCCGAAGACCAAGGTGTGCTGGAGGCAGGGTGGGGACTTTACAGAAATAACTTGACTCTGGACTATACTCCAGAGTGTAGATTATACGAGAGGAGCTGGTGCGATGCAGATTGGCACAGTTGCGAAAAGGATTGGTTTCACCGTTGACGCAATTCGGTTCTACGAGCGCAACTCATTGCTTCCGCGAGCGCCCAGAACACAGGGGGGCTTTCGCCAGTACGGTGAGAATGACATCGACACGCTGCGTTTCATCCGTCGAGTGCAAGGCTTGGGATTCACACTCAAGGAAGTGTCCGAGCTTTTAGGGCTGCGGCAGAATCGTTTGCAGCCTTGTGCACCGGTGCGCCGGCGTTTGGAAGACAAACTCGCCGATGTGCAGCGCAAACTTTCAGATCTTCAGAAGTTGGAGCATGAGCTGCGTTTGGCATTACGCAAGTGCAAAAATGAAATGCGGAAGGGACCCGCTCATTGCCCGATTTTGAGGGAAACAAACCCACGCAAGCTGGAGATTGAGAAGTGAACGTTGAGGTGTTCTGCGTGGCCGAGCGTACGCGCCTTGCTTCGGCTCTGAGCCTTCCTGGAGGAACACGATGAGAGAGAGATCTTTGGCGATTGGTTCAGCGCTCGCCGCATTTTTGGCTTCGCTCTGCTGCCTGGGCCCGCTGCTTCTCGGGGGCGCCGGACTGGGTGCGGTGCTCATTGCGACGTTCGCACCCCTGCGACCCTACTTTCTTGCGGTTAGCGGCATTCTGTTGGCCGGGGGGTTTTATTTCGCTTATCGCAAGCCGAAGGCGAATAAAGCGTGCGCGGGAGAAGCATGCGCACCTCAGAGCGCGACTCGCCGCGTGGCGAAGCCATTGCTGTGGTTCGCCACAGTCGCTGTCGCTGCGCTCGCCTTCTTTCCATCCTATGGAGTTAAGTTAATTAGAACGCCTGCCATTTCAGCGTCTGTTCCGGCGACTCTCCAGACCGCGGAGTTGAAGATCACTGGTATGGATTGTGAGGTTTGCGCAGGCGAGATTCAGCACAAGCTTCTCGAAGCGCCTGGAGTTGTGAAGGCGGAAGTGCGGTATCCGGCGGCTTCGGCTACGGTGGAGTTCGATGCCGCCCGGACAAATACCGGGAAGCTGATTGCCGTCGTGCACGATGCGGGCTATGGAGCTGTACCTGCCAACGCGGCCCAAAAGTAAGGCGATTACGGCGAAGAAAGCGATGTTCCATCAAGAGTTCCTTTTCACGTTGCGCTCGAAGGCTGAGAAAAGATTATGACCAAGAAGTTTGACATGGTGGCCCTTGGGACGGGTTCAGGCGCATCAGCTGTAGCGTCTCGATGCCGCGCAGCTGGGTGGCAGGTTGCAGTTGTCGATTCGAGGCCGTTCGGGGGTACCTGCGCTCTGCGAGGGTGCGATCCGAAAAAGGTGCTTGTGGGTGCCGCCGAGGTCATCGACGTGACGCGCCGCCTGAAAGGCAAGGGAGTTCAGGCCCAACAACTCAGGATTGATTGGATGGAGTTGATGCGCTTCAAAAGGTCTTTTACGGATCCCGTTCCGAAGCGCCGGGAAGAAGGGTTTGCGAAAGCGGGCATCGCCGCATTCCACGGTCCGGCCCGATTCGTGGGCCCACACGCGATTCAGGTCGGCGAACACGCGCTGGAGGGACGGTACGTAGTCATCGCGACTGGACAAAAGGCGGCGGATTTAAAGATTCCCGGTGCAGAGCACCTTACGACCAGCGAACAGTTCTTAGAGCTTGACAATCTTCCCCGGCAGATCTTGTTCATCGGGGGTGGGTATATCGCCTTTGAATTTGCTCATGTGGCGGCGCGTGCCGGAGCGAAAGTGACCATGGTGCATCGCGGTCCGCTTCCCCTCCCTCGTTTTGACCGTGACCTCGTGGATGAGCTTGTCAACGCAACTCGAGAATTAGGCGTCAATGTTCAGCTCGGGACCCAAGCAGAAGGAATTGAAAGCCGCTCCGGCCGCTTGGTTGTTCGGGTCTCGACTCGCGGTCAGAAACACACCTTCGAGGCGGACATGGTGGTTCACGCGGCGGGTCGCGTACCCGAGATTGACGAGTTGGATTTAGATGCTGGACGGGTCGAATGGGACAGGCAGGGCGTGAGGGTTAATGAATTCCTCCAGAGCGTTTCGAATCCGGCAGTCTATGCGGCTGGAGACGCTGCGGCAAGCGGAGGCCCGCCGCTCACTCCGGTGGCAGGCTACGAAGGCGTCATTGTTGGCGCGAACCTGCTCAAGGGGAATCATCAGAAGCCGAATTATCTCGGGATTCCGACGGTTGTCTTTTCGATTCCTCCGCTGGCTTCCGTGGGCCTCGGCGAAAGCCAAGCTCGTGAGCAGGGCCTGCAATTCCGGGTCAAAAAAGATATGACATCCGGTTGGTACTCATCTCGCAGGGTCGGGGAAACGCATTCAGGTTTCAAGGTTCTTGTGGAGGAAGGCACCGACCGCATTCTGGGCGCTCATTTGCTCGGCGAGCAGGCCGGGGAGGTCATCAACCTTTTTGCGATTGCGATGCGGTCGGGAATGCGCGCGAACGATCTCAAGCACATGCTGTTCGCCTATCCCACACACGGATCGAATGTACCGTACATGCTCTAGAGATTGGAAAGAAGCCCAAGGTGTTAAGAACGAAGATTGCTTTTCTCTGCGGGTTGCTGGCCGCAATGGTGCCGAGCGCGGCGCTCAGCCAGGAGTCCTCAAAAACAGCAACGCCCGGAACGGCGAACTTGCAGGTCACACGATGCGCGTTGAAGGTGAACGGGATGATCTGCGGCGGCTGCGCCGGAATGGTCGAGAAGAGACTGCTGAAGCTGGAGGGCGTAAGGGCAGCCAAGGTGGAGTTCAAAACCGGAGAAGCGCAAGTCGAATTCGACCCGAAGAAAACGACGCCCGAAAAGATTGTGGCCGCGTTCAACCAAGCTAATTCGGGTTTTCGAGTTGAAAAAACGAAGTCTGGTGCAGAGTAGCTGAGAGTTCTCCGACGAGGCGAGGAGACGTGTATGTCTGACTGTTGTTCTGTAAATGCGAAGACTGGTACCGCGCCGGCGGTGACGGCTTGCCTGGTGAACGGTGCGCACTCCAGAAAGGTGGACACGCTCACCGTTAAGAGTCTAGTCCGCAAGCTGCCGCTGGGCATGCCGAACTCACAGTATTACTTTTGTGACGCACCGGACTGTGAGGTGGTGTATTTCCCCTTCGACGCAGAAGCCTCAACCTTCCGTCGGCAAGACCTGCTGGTGCGGGTTGGCGCCAAAGAGAAGGCAGACCCCGTTCCCGTTTGCTACTGTTTTGGCTTTACGCGAAAGGACATCGAGAACGACATCGCAAAAACAGGACACTCCACGGTCGCAGACCGGATCACGGCGGAAGTGAAAGCGGACAACTGCGCCTGCGAAGTGAAGAATCCCTCCGGGAAGTGCCGCCTGGGCAATGTCACGCGAGTGGTCCAGGAATGCAATCGAGGCGTACCAAAGGCCAGGGTTGGACTGTAGGTCTTTCGCCTTAATCGTGGAAGGTCCTAACCCGTCTGAATCATCAAAAGAGGTGTTCCATGATCAAAAAGGTGGTGCTGTTCAGCCAGCCCGGGTGAATGTTCTGCGCCAAAGTGAAAGAGTTTCTTTCGCAGAACAAGATTGGCTTCACGGATCTAAACATCGCAGCCGATGAAGCGGCGCTCGCTGAACTGGAAAGGCTTGGCTATATGACGACCCCGGTCACTCAGATTGATGGAGAGGTTGTCGTGGGCTTCGATCTTCCCAAACTGCGCAGCTTGCTGCAACTGCACGGATGATCCCGCAATAATCGATATCAAGCCCGCACGACTCTGCCTGCGCGCTCGCGACTTCTCACACACTTGGAGGAGGCAAACAGTGGGCTGTCCACTCTCAGTTGAGTTGGCGGCGCTAATCGTGAGAGCGTACTTGACAGGACCTGAGACTTCGTGTGGATTCCCCGACTCCCTTTATCGCCGCCCCAGGGTGAAGCTGCGAGCAAGGGAAGCTCCATGAAAGAACTGATCCTTCGCCTCTTCGCACTCCGCTAAACATCGGCAACCTAACCTCCTTCCCACCTGCAAGAACCAACCAAACTGAGGTGTCGTATGAAGGCTGTTCTCCAAGAGCAGCGAATCCCGCCGCTGAGCCAGTCGCGACACGGAGACATGGCGTGCGAAACCCTCTACGTTCACAAGCATGTTCAGTGTGCAAAGGTGGGGGAATCCGAACCTGCGGCGCGAGGGATCGAAATCCACCAAATCCTGGCAAGCTACATCAACCACCTGGTCAGAACAAGACGTGCGACGGACCTCGAAGTATTCGACGCCTTGATGAGAGGCGCCGGCGCCGAGGCACGGGAAGTTCTGGAGAAGTTCCGAGACAACCACGCGTTTGAACCGGAGAAGATTCTTGCCACGGAACTCCACATTGCGCTCGATGAGCACTTCCTTCCGATCGAGTATTCGGGCGCTGACAGACCAATACCCGACTACGAGGGAACACTTGACCTGGTGATGCTCCCTTCGCTCACAGAGGCCGAAATCGACGATTGGAAGAGCTACTTTCAGATCATCGACGCGGACACATTCCAATCGAAGTTCTATCCGCTCCTCCTGATGTGCCTAAACCCTTCGCTGGAACGGGTGAAGTTTGTTCTTGAGTTCGTCCGCTACGGAGTTTCGCGCTGTGTCGAATACACACGGAAAGACATGCCGTGGCTCAAAGAACTGGCACGGAGACGACGGACACGCCAAAGAAAGCTCCATGAGTCGGTTCCCGTCAGAGACCGGGAGTTGAAAGCATCGCCGGGGAGGCACTGCACTTGGTGTCCGCTCTTGCTGAAAGGCTGCCCAGTGGCGGAGACCAATCCCTACGGCCAAATGACCGCTGAAGAACGGCTGCGGTTTGCGCTCTAGCTGCAGGAAGCGGAAAAGCAAAATACGAGAGTGCTGAAGGATCTCATGGTGGAGCGCGGACGGATCTGCTATCGGGACGAAAACCAGAGCGAGTACGTTGCTGACTTCGTGCCGACGGAAAAGAGGTTCTATCCTTATCGCGATGCCGTTTCGATTCTCGATGAATGGTTCAGAACACATCCCGATGAGCGAGGGCTACGGGACAAACTGACGATTTCGGGGCTTTCGTCCGCACTGAAGACAGAGAAGCGCGCTGAACTGGCGCGAAAGTTGGCGGACACCGCGGATGTGCGCTTTGAAACAGAACTCAAGATCGGACGGGAAGGCAAGAATGGCAGTAAGGAGCGAGGCTTATGAAAATTCTGAATCTGACTTTGAAGAACTTTCGGTCACACCAGGAGACGGTTTTGGAGTTGGATCGATTCAACTTCGTGAGAGGGCCAAACGGCTGTGGCAAGAGCTCCATCCAAATAGCATTGGAGTACTTGTTTACGGGCCGATGTGAAATGACGGACGGGGCCGGCCGGGGAGCTGAGACGCTGATTCGATTCGGGGAAAAGGAGCTTGAGGTTTCAGCGACTCTTGAAAACGGTGAAACGATCTGCCGGCGGCGGACGCCGAGATCGCACATCGTTGAGCTGAATGGAAAACGCGTGCCGGTGGACGCTGCCGAGGCCTCCCTGGAGAAACGATTCGGCTCAATGGGCGTCTTGTCCGCTGTGTTTAACGCGGGCCGATTCATCGAAATGTCGGAGGCCGAGCAGAAGAGGCTCTTAGCCCAACTGGTCGATGCAGGAAAAATAGGCATACCTGACGAAATCGGCGACGCGCTGCGAACTATCAAGGAAGAGCAGCCAAGACTGACGACGGTCGGTGAGGTCGCGGCTGCGTACACACGGTTCTACGACTTGTGCACGGAGGCGAGCCGCACACTCAAAGCACTTGGACAAATGGAGAAGCCCGATATCCCATCGGACCTCCCATCTGTGGAAGAAGTAAAGAAGACACTCGAGGATTTGCGCCAGCAGAAGGAGCGGCTCGTCGCACAAAGGGCAGATGCAAATGCCTCCTGGGAAAGTGCGCAGTCACGATTGAAGCAGGTGCAGTCAGAAATCGAGGAAGCATCGTCAGAGATCCTTAGCCCGAACCAAGAACAAGAGTTGCTACGGCTTGAGTCTCAGCGAAGCCACGCCGAGAAACTCAGTCAGGAATTGACGAATTTGATTGCCCAACAAAAGGCAGTGGGGACAGCCCTTGTGGCCGCGCAGGGATTGAAACGCAAGTGCCCAACGTGTGGGCAGCCGATTTCGGAGCAAGTGAAGGCGGGAGAAATGGAGGTATTGCGCGAACGACTTGCCGACCTTGAAGATTTGATTCAAGGAACGAAGGAGGAACTGAGCGAGTACGCACAAATCGGAACAGCAATCTCCCGCCTCGCGGGACACCGCGAGGCTCTCGCACGTCGGGCAAGACTGGATGAGGAACAATCGAAGCTCCGGGCAGTGCAGAGACCCAATTATGGCGACCACAAAAGCCGAATGACGATCCTGGTGGAGAGGATCAACATAGGAGAACGAGTGCTGGAGAAAACACGTCAGCTTGGTAACGCCAAAGACAGGTGGGAAACGTATCCTGGCGGAAAGTCGGTATTGGAGACGAGGATCAGTTTGCTGGAGAGACTAATCGAATTCTTTGGGCCGAATGGCGCGATGATGGGTCAAGCAAGCGGACGGATGAGATCGTTTACCGAGGACTTGAATCGGCATCTCGCGGGTTTCGGCTTCACCTGCAAAATCGCGCTTGAGCCCTTCGAGATCCGTGTCGGTTCGTCGAACGACAATCATTTGAGTTTGTCTCTCAAGCACCTCTCTGAGTCAGAACAATTTCGATTTGGCGTTGCATTCCAGATTGCTCTGGCAATAGTGACGGGCTTGCGATTTGTTGTAATCGACCGGGCTGACGTACTGGACAAGGAAAAAAGGAAAATGCTGACCAGCTTGCTGCTGAACAGCAAACTCGACCAAGCGATCGTACTTGCAACCAGTGAGGAAGCACCTCCTTCGATCGTGCCACATGGGGTCAAGTTTCTAGGCTTGGGCGAAGGCCTGAAGCCCAGGGAAGCCACATTATCCACAGCAGCGTGACCGCCTCGTTTTTTGGGGTTGGAGACGTCAGGTGTGCAAAGAGTCGCGTATATATAATAGGTCCATTGTGAATGGACGTCTGAAGAACATCGCCTAGGAGACCGTAAGCGTATGAAAGAGGGCAGTTCTTGCGGGTCAGATTGTTCGTTTGTCGAGATGTGACCTATTCTCAATGACTTACGGTAAGGCAACAGCGGCCGATAGACTGTACGCCTATTGGCCGTACGTTATGTTGACTTGTCCGGCGATTCGCCGTACACTCTTAATAGAGTTTGGGAGGAGTCCATGAGACACGCTGCAGCCATTGGTCGACGCTCTCGGAAAGAGGAGCGTTTAGAAGCCCGTGTTACTCCGGAGCAGAAAAAGATGATCGCGCGCGCGGCGGCTTTGCGCGGTTCTTCGGTAACGGAATTCGTGGTTGCGAGCGCCCAACAGGCGGCGGCCGAGGCGATCAAGGACTTCGAGCTTCTCACTCTGCACGAGGAGGCGCGCGACGTTTTTGTGAATGCAATTTTGCATCCTCCGGCGCCCAATGAAGCCGCGCGTAAAGCCGCACAACGGTACAAGGAACAAATGGGGCGCTAATTGGCCGACGAAGCAGAAGAGCTGCGGTTTGCGATTGAGCCGCTCGGTCCGAAGCACGATCGAGCGGCTTTTTCCTGCGGCGTCGAAATCCTGGACGCCTACCTTCACAAACAGGCAGGCCAGGATCTGAAGAAGCGCGTGGCTGTCCCGTTCGTAATCACGCCGGACGGAACGACCATCGCTGGCTACTACACGCTGTCGCAATACTCGGTACAACTGGACGATATTCCCGTGGAGGTTCCGCGGGCGTCATCGTCGATGCGAAAGACGCTGCGGCACTCGCGTTTTACAAGAAGTATGGATTTCTCGAACTCCCCCGAATCGAGCGACGGCTCTTCCTGCCGATGGGCACCGTGGTAGAGCTGTTTCGATAAGCCGAGCGCCTGCTGTTAGTGATTATTCCGGATGGGCCGCTCCACCATCGATCCAGATTTTCATCCCGGCGACGCTCGAGCTGGAAGAGTGGCGGAACTGTCCGGCCTTCCCCGGGATTCCAACCCCAGGCGACAAGTCACTTTCTTGCTTGAAGGATAGCCCTTGGGCGTATCCTGGGCCTGGAGAGCCGATTCAAATGTGACGTTCGCAATCGGCAACGGGATCGCTGCAAGAAACAGTGACAATGTTCCGGTCTTTGCGTGAAACAGGGTTCTTTTCTCCTTCTGTTCCGCTCTTTTCTGCCCAGTTTGGAAATGCATTTGCGGAGGACTTCCTTGCCGACCATAGAAGTTCCCGGACTCTGCTTCTCCTAGTATCAAGCTGCTCTAACAAACGACAAAGAGACTTAGAATCGTCTTCATACCACTCTGGTGGGATAGCCTTGGCAATGGCCCACAGCAGCTGCACTCCGATTTCGGATTCAAGTTTGGCCAACCACGGTTCGAAGGACTCGATTCCTACAACTTGTCGGTAAACGGCATTGCAAGCGTACAGACTCCGTCGCGGCTTATCCGGGAAATTCCATTCGCCACCATTGAAGCAGAAGCCCTGGTCGATCATCCACGCTTGGTAAGGAGTGCCGATGTCTTGGCGACCAAAAATTACTTGCCTACCGTCTGTGTTGCACGTCCATATGTCGAAAACGAGCATGCCGACAAAATCATTTACGTTGCGCGCACTCAACACCTGTTTATCCGGCAGCAAATCGAACAGCGTTAGTTGATGTGGGTCTCCAGGATAACAGGAGCCGAATTGAAGCCCCGGCTGGCAAGGAATCAGACTCCAAATCCCAGTCCAAGGAATCTCAATATGCAGGTCCGGTGTCAGCCGAATCAAATCCGCGGTTACTTCGATGATCGCAACCGACGTTGTGGGGAGTCCCAACAGCGCTGCCAGATTGGTCCCAAGCAGTTCATTGACCAGAACGCGGCGATGCTGCGGGTTGTTTTGGAATTTCACCACATAATAGTGCCCATCGGAACACCTCATTAGATGCGACTGCGTCCCGCCATGCATGCGCCGGATGTGTTCGACAGCACGCAGCGTTTGGGGAGAGCCAGCAGTAGAACGTGCGTCATAAGTCCGGGCCGGTGCGAACATTGTAGCCGCCTACGTTTGTCCGAATGAAGTACGATTAATTACTCTGAGAGCAGCTAACAGCGGTGATATGCCCAATCGTTTAAGCCGTCAATACGCAAGATTGCGGTCCGTGAAAATACGTACTCCCAGAAATGACCCGAAGAGGAAGAAATAGTTTACTTGGAGTGCTTTGCGAACCAACGAGCCACGTCGAGCAGTAATCTTTGGTCACGTGGAGATGCTTTAGCGGGCCATGAGCGAACCATCCCGAGAGCTACGCCATATAGATGACGGTCCCAGTATTCGTTTGCGGATCAACAGAATGCCCCCGGATCAAACAATGTTGTTACGAAGTGCGTAGAGCACGAGTTCTGCGAGCGAGTGAATGCCTAGTCTGACCTTGATCTTGGCTCTATGCGTTTCGACCGTTCTCACACTAATGCCTAAAGCGTGCGCGATCTCTTTGTTGCACTTGCCCTGAGCTAGGTATTGGACGACTTGACGCGCTCTCCGTGGAAGAATGCTCGCGGATGACTCCCTACTTGTCGGGAACTGTCCCGCTTCCACGCTTGGTAAAGGTAACTGATCGTATTGGCCGAGAACCTCCGGGGTGATCTCTTCCAGCAGCGAGCCAGGCAGTCTTGAAATTGCGACCATTTCAGATATGCAAGTATCCAGCAGTTTGCCGTAACCATCGCTTCCCACCGTGTCTATTCTTGAGTTTAGGGATGCCCTCAGCGAGAGCAACTTCCGGCTGAAGCCATAAAGATAGAGTTCAAGCTGTCTTCTCACTGTGAGTTCCGTCACAATCGCACAGACTTGGGTTACGCATCCCTTTACACTCTTTATCGGAAAATAGTTCACCGTCCGATGACAGATTTCCGTCCTCGTGGGCAACGCCGTAGCAAGGTAGAAGCTATCACTCTCCCCTGTTGCGAACGCACGAGCCAGCTTAGGCTCCAAATGGGCAGCAGCAACAGGCCCTAAGACGTCGCGTATCGTTTTGCCGAGATGACTTTCTATTGGAATGCGGTTCATTTCGGCGAGCGCATTATTTATGGCTTGGAATCGAAGCAAGCTGATCATCGAGGATACCGAACCCAAGAGGTGAAGAGCTAAAGATAGCAGTCAGCAGTTGTTCGGGATCAGTAAGTAGGGCATTGTGCGGTTTGACTTGTCCTTTGGTTGCAACTCGCGTCACTGCGCTTCTCCGAGTTTATCCGTTTAGGCTTCAGGTGACCCGTTGCACTGGTACATTCAATCGCCGTGAATCTGTATATCGTACCATCAACAAAGAGTCAAGATAAGTATTGCGTAGGTGTCTTCAATATAGCTCTATATAGGAACGTAATACTTGACCGTAGATAAATTAATATGTTATAAGAGATAAGACAATTTACAAGCAACCTACTCACGACCTGGATCAGAGCAGGGCAGCTCTGAAAAATCTCAAGGGATCGAGAGGAGGGAATCGCAATGAAACGCGTCTGGTTACTCGCAA